>Ga0164318_10007489_pt1 | contig 10578 bp, 13 predicted proteins | sample GuaBasSedimGuay9_FD_113734 | JGI IMG/M metagenome (GOLD analysis project Ga0164318, IMG submission 113734) | Subseafloor sediment microbial communities from Guaymas Basin, Gulf of California, Mexico - Guay9, Core 4571-4, 0-3 cm | ecosystem: Environmental > Aquatic > Marine > Hydrothermal vents...
AGGTGTCAGTAGTGAAAAAGCGAGAGCCAGCCTGAAACCTGAAACCTATGCTTCGAGAAGGCTTCACCACGCCCGATAATGTCCAAAAAAAAGACCTGTTTTTCAATCATGTTACGAGATCTGTTTATACAAGTTTTTATTCAAACCCTGCCGGTTTTAGCAAGGGATTCCTTAAAAACGCGATAGAACACTTTATTGTCGGCCACACCTCGTCTCAGAATTTTTTCGATTTCATTTATGTTTTTCAGGTTGATAATAAGGTTGACGCTTTTGCTAAAGGCCGCCATATTATCCATGGTGCGGAAGCGGGTGGTTATGAGGGATACGAAGATATTACGCCGGATGGATATATTGATAAGATTCAAGTAGCTGAGAATATTGTTCATATCAGGAGTCCTGGTGCCGAATTGCTCGTTGAGCACAATCATATCAAAGACATGGAATCGCATCTGCTTAAGAGTTTCTTTATATGACTGGGGCGCCGTGGTATGATACCCCATGTTATACAGGGCTGTTATGATTTTGGCCCGTATGACCGGGTCCGGTTCACACAAAAGGGCTGTCTCCACACCTTCTTCAACAAAATCAAAAGGTTTTTCTGAAGCGTCATAAGTGCTGAAATCGATATCTTCAATGGTGGTTTCATTAAGTCCGGGTTTTTGTTCGGCGGACGAGGCCGGAATCTCTTTGGTTGACAAAGGAGTATCAAAACGAGCATCTACGGAAACTTTGTTGCTGCACTTGGGGCAGATTACAGAAAATATTTTCCCCTTGGGAACTTTTTGCTCCGGAATTTGAATTTTGCTCCGGCATTTATCGCATACCACGTCCATCAATTATTCCTCTTTTGGAGTTCCACCGGCAAAGACCAAAAGGTCTGCCGGCGCCTACCTCGTCTTTCTGTAATCGTGATCCACCTTTAGATCCTTAATATTAGTTGTAGATTCTCCGCGTGAGCTCTTGATTGAGTCGATTCCTCGGTTCACTACGACTTTGCGGGAAGCATAGGTCACGGCAGTTTCCTCGGTAATGAGGCCCTTTTTATATAACCCAATAATGTAATCGTCAAAAGTAGTCATACCGAAAGCTTTCCCGTCATGGATAACATCGTAATAAGTTATTTCCTCAGATTCTCCATGCAGTATCAGTTCCTTTACCCGCATGTTAGTGCGCATGATTTCAAAGGCAGCAACTCGTCCTCCTCCCACCTTGGGAAGAAGTCTTTGACATACGATCCAGCGGATTGTATCGGCAAGCCTGGTACGAATTTGATTTTCTTCTTTTACGGGAAACATGCCGATAATACGGTTCACTGTCTGTCCGGCATCAATAGTGTGGAGGGTGCTTAAAACCAAGTGCCCTGTCTCTGCAGCACTTAGTCCGATCTCCACTGTTTCCCTGTCACGCATCTCCCCAACCAGAATTATCTTGGGAGCTTGGCGCATGGCTGCTCTAAGGCCACTTGCAAATGAATCAAAATCTTCCCCAAGTTCTCGCTGGTTTAAAGTAGCTTTCTTGTGTGGATAGTCATATTCCACCGGGTCCTCAAGAGTCACTATGTGGACCGATCTGGTATTATTAATTTCGTTAAGCACTGCGGCCAGGGAGGTTGTTTTTCCGGTGCCGGTGGCTCCGGTGACCAGGACAAAGCCGTTCTTTTCCTCAGCCATTTTGAGAAATGATTCAGGAATTCCAAGTTCCCGGCATGTGGGAATTTTGGTTGTAAGTTTTCTCAATACAATGGAGTAGTTGCTCCGCTGGGAAAAGATATTGATTCTGAAACGAGCCTTGCCGGGAAGCTCGTATGATAAATCGCATGATCCCTCAAGTAGGAGATTTTCGGTTAGGCGCCGGTTCTGATTCAAAAGGTTGAGCGCGAAGATTTCAGCCTGAAACGGAGTGATCTCGCCAAAAGGCGGATCCATATCAACTACAGTGAGTTCTCCGTCTGTTTCAATCTGAAACGGTTTCCCCACGGTGATAATAAGATCGGAGATATTATCGTATGCATCGAGCATTTTTGTCAGAATATGATCAATTTCCTGTTTTTTCAAAATAGAACCTGTTATGCTTCGGTGAAATCAATCGGAGGATTTTTCAAAAAATCTCTAAACTTTTTTTTATCATTTGCCTTGGCATAAGCATCATCAGCACTTATCCATCCTTTATTTAGCATATCCATAATGGCATCATCTAAAAGTTGCATACCGTATTTTTTCCCGGTTTGGATCATTGAGGGAATCTGGTGGCTTTTTCCTTCCCTGACGAGATTTCGGACCGCCGGGGTTGCGATCAATATTTCGAGAGCGGCGATGCGCCCCTTTTTATCTGCTCTTTTAAACAGGACTTGTGCGATAATGGCTCGGAGTCCGTCAGACAGTGTCGAACGGATTTGGTTCTGTTGATCTGCGGGGAAAACTTCGATGATACGATCTACGGTTTTCGCCGCACTCGATGTGTGAAGTGTGCTAAAGACAAGATGTCCGGTGGATGCGGCTTCTATGGCAAGGGATATGGTTTCAAGATCTCTCATTTCACCGACAAGAATAATATCCGGATCCTCTCGCAGGGCGCCCTTTAACGCCGTGGTGAATGATTTAGTATGGAGATTGACCTCACGATGGTTTACAATACATCCCTTGCTTTGGTGGACAAATTCAATTGGGTCTTCGATGGTAATTATATGATCCTTACGGACTTGGTTTGCCACATCAATTATTGCGGCCAGAGTGGTGGACTTTCCGCTTCCTGTAGGTCCTGTCACCAGAACCAAGCCCCTCGGGAGCAAGGCCAATTTGGATATCACTTTAGGAAGGCCAAGTTGTTCGGCAGTCATTATTTGCTCAGGAACTAGTCTGAAAACCGCTGCCACGCCAAATTTTTGCATGAAGAAATTTGACCGGTACCTGGCAATACCGAGTACGTCATAACCGAAATCAACATCTCCTGTTTCCTCAAACTTTTTTATCTTATGTTCGGGCGCAATTTCATAAAGCATGTCTTTCAGTTCATCGTTATCCAGGATCTTATATTTGACCCTTTCCATTTCGCCCCTTATTCTTAGCGCAGGCGGTTGTCCTGCCATCAGATGAAGATCTGAAGCACCCTGCTCATGCATCAATTTAAAAAATGCATCTATTTTTGCCATCTTATGTTCCCAACATCTTAGATTGTTTGAACAATTTCAACTTAGAATCTTCCCCTTCCCGGAGTTCGGTCTCCTCTTTTCCTATTTCAAGAAGTTTGGAATGGCTTTCGATAATTGAACGGATTTGTACTTCAATCTGCATTCGTTGTCGTTTTAATTCTGCAATATCTTCATATAGCTGAGCAAGTCTGTTCTGTGCCCTACTAAGAATTTTTTCCGCATTAACTTCGGCGTCCGCTATGAGCAATTCAGCCGATTTACTGGCATTTTGCTTCATTTGCTCTAAAACTCTTTGAGAATTGAGCATTACACGCTTAAAAGTCTCTTCACGTCCTTTGTATCCCTGGGTTTCAATTTTAAGCCGGGTAATTTCTTCGCGCAAATTTTTGTTTTCTTTTTGTAATGATTCAAAGACGTCCGCCATTTGCTCAAGAAACATATCCACTTCCCTGACGTCGAAACCTCTAAACCTGGTTTTGAATTGCTGCTGCTGAATATCAAGGGATGTAATTGTCATGATGTGTCACCTTTCTTCATAGGTTACATAAAATTTGCAGATATTCTAAAAAGGCTGCTTACAAGAAAGTGTTGCAGAAATATAATGCCCAGAATAACTATAATCGGAGAAAAATCTATTCCGCCAAAGTCGATAGGTAGTCTTGTGCGGATGCGATACAGTAATGGTTCTGTAACATTATGGATAAAACGGACGATCGGATTGTAAGGGTCGGGATTTACCCAGGAAAGCACTGCTCGCGCTATAACAATCCACATGTAAAAGTGAAGAACATAGTTGAGAACTACTGCAATAGCCTTTAATAAATTGCCAATGATAAACATATAAATAATGTGTTTTCGGTTTTTGTGTTAATTTTTTAATCAATCGATTTATTACCCTCAAAATTAATTATATATTGATAATAAGTCAAGAGATTTCAGGCAAAATCATTGACATAGTAAACATTGAAACGATAAAAGTATATTTTATGTAATAGTTCAGCTACTAAGACACAAGACACGAAGGATTTTGTTGTTATTGCTTAGTGTCTTGGCGCCTTTGTGGCGATAAGAAAAAAGTTTGGCACAAAAAGCACAATTAAGAAAGTAATTAAGGGGGAATAAAATTCATGTTAAAAAACAAGAAAATCAGCATAATCGGAACAGGAAATATGGGTGAAGCCCTTTTAAGCGGGCTCATTTCTTCGGGATCATCCGATCCCAAAAATATTATTTGTACGGATGTTCGTGAAAACAAGCTAAAAACTATTCAGGAAAAATACGGCGCCCATACCACGACAGATAACGTTAAAGCGGTAGAAGCTTCAGAAATTATTATCTATGCGGTCAAACCTCAGATCATTGCGTCAGTATTGAGGGAAACAGCAGCCTGTCTGGACATGTCCAAACTCATTATTTCTATTGCCGCCGGTGTTCCTCTGGTTGCGATAGCGTCGTGTCTTAATAAAGAATTGCGTCTTATTCGAGTTATGCCCAACATCGCAGCTTTTGTTAAGGAGAGTGCTTCGGTTATCGCGGCCGGAGGAAAAGCTACGGAAGAAGACATCAAACTGTCTCTGGCTATCTTCGATTCCATGGGGAAAAGCATTTTTCTTAAAGAAAATATTCTTATGGATGCGATTACCGGCTTAAGCGGCAGCGGGCCTGCCTACATCTTTTTAATTGTCGATGCCATGGCTGATGCCGGAGTGAAAATGGGTCTATCAAGGGAAGATGCTCTTTTTCTTTCATCCCAAACGGTTTTGGGCGCAGCAAAATTATTGATTGAGACAAAAGAACACCCCGGCAGGCTGAAGGACATGGTTACCTCTCCAGGCGGCACAGCTATTGCCGGTATTCATACTCTGGAAAAAGGCGGACTTCGAACAACCCTTATTAATGCCGTGGAGGTGGCTACACAACGATCCAAAGAGCTGGGTGAAATTGTAATTAAAAATTTTTCAAATGAATAGTAGATTACTATAGCATAAGAGGTTAATATAATGGCAGAATATAAAATGGGATCGCTTAAGACATTCAAGTATGACAGACCGGTTATTGAAAAGGGTTATGCAAACCAGACCCTTTGTATAGACATTTCTGATGGTGTCATTTCCATTAAGCCGGTTACTGAAAAAATGAAAAACGTCTTTATCGGCGGCAAAGGTTTTGATCTCTGGCTTCTATGGAATGCTGTCCACGGCACGACAAAATGGAATGATCCTGAAAACGCCATATGTATCGCGTCCGGTCCCATGGGCGGAACACCCGTATATCCAGGCTCCGGCAAAAGTATTGTCACCACCATTTCGCCGTTAACAGGATCCGTGATAGACTCTAATGTGGGAGGTTATTTTGGCCCTTATCTTAAGTTTTCCGGATTTGATGCTCTGGAAGTTACGGGAAAAACATCAAAAGATGTTGTAATTTTTATTGATGGCATTGATGAGAAGGTTCAGATCTTCAAGACGTCGGGATTGCCGGATGATTCCTATACTCTTTCTGCGATATTAACCGAACATTTCGCCAAAGGGAAACCGCGTAATATTTCTGTGGTTTCCACAGGAGCCGGCGCCAAAAATACACGGATGGGATGCCTGAACTTTACCTGGTATGATCTCAAACGAAAGCGTGCCAGATATAAACAGGCGGGACGCGGGGGGATCGGCGGTGTTTTTGCTGATAAAGGGATCAAAGCCATTGTGGCACGTTGGGACACGGTCACAACCAAGACAAACAATCCCGCAAATGCCAATACATTAAAAGAAGTCGGGAGAAAGCACTCCAGGGAAGTTGTTGAACTCGATCCCAAACAAAACCAGATGGCGCAAATCGGAACCACCCACCTGGTTCCGATTATGAATGACTTTGATTTGCTGCCCACCCATAATTTTCAGTACGGGCGGCATTCAGAAGCTGACAATATCGGTCAGGAGATTTTCAGACGCATATTTGATCCGGGCTATGATGGATGCTGGATGGGATGTACTCTTGCCTGCTCACATGGTGTCAAAGACTTTGTTCCTCTCACCGGTCCATACAAAGGGACCAAAGTTTTTGTAGACGGTCCTGAATATGAAACCATCGCCGGCTGTGGCTCAAACCTGGGTATTTTTGATCCGCATACGATTATTGAAATGAATTTTTACTGTGATACCTATGGCCTCGATACCATTTCAGTAGGAACCTCCACGGCCTTTGCCATGGAGTGCTTTGAAATGGGCCTGATAAACGAAAGCCATACCGGTGGAATGAACCTTTCATTTGGCAATCGGCTGACCGCACTTGAGATTGTTCATCAAATGGCCCGGGGAGAGGGTTTTGGACAAATTATAGGTAGGGGGGTTCGCCAAATGAAAGTCATTTTTTCCAGAGATTATGATGCCGACCCCGATTTTATGCAGGATATCGGTATGGAGGCAAAGGGTCTGGAGTTTTCTGAGTATATGACCAAAGAATCACTTGCCCAGCAGGGGGGGTACGGTCTTGCACTTAAAGGCCCGCAGCATGACGAGGCATGGTTGATCTTTCTTGATATGGTGCATAATTTTATGCCGACGTTTGAACAGAAAGCAGAGGCGCTGCACTGGTTTCCCATGTTCCGAACTTGGTTTGGCTTATGCGGACTGTGTAAGCTTCCTTGGAATGATGTTGTACCCGAGGATAATAAGGATACCCCGGAGCCTGCAAAAGTTATGAAACACGTCAAGTGGTATGCAGATTATTACACGGCGGTTACCGGGAAGCAGACAACCGCTGACGACCTTATCCTAATGAGTGAGGCGGTTTACAATTTTCAGCGTATTTTCAACCTTAAAATGGGTTTTGGGCAACGGGAGCACGATAATATTCCCTATCGAGCGATGGGGCCGGTAAAAACCGTTGAGTACGAATCCCGGGCCGAGCGTTACGACAAACAGCTTGTTGAAAAGCATAACGTCGATATCACCGGAAAAACTACGGAAGAAAAAATAGCGCTGTTGCGTAAGTTTCGCGAAAATCTTTATGAAAAACTTAAAGATGCGGTATATAAACGCCGGGGATGGACCAACAACGGAATCCCGACCATAGAAACCGTAAAGCGACTGAGTATCGATTTCCCCGATGTTCTGGAATTACTCAGAGTCCACGGTGTTGAATCATGATCCGGGTAAATGGGAAAAAGCATTCCTGATACGAGGGAATGACCATTAAAGATCTTTTTAATAATTTTAACAAATCTCATCTTTATGCGGTTGTACGCATCAATGATAAACACATCTTCAGACCTTATTTTGAAAAAAACCTGCTTCCCGATAATTCAGAAGTGTTTTTGATACCCGTGATTGCAGGAGGGTAACCCAGTAAAAACATGTTTACCGAAGCCGTATCATTTCCTGCAGCCTTTACAGCGGGGATTCTCTCTTTTCTATCACCGTGTGTGCTGCCGCTCATACCCGCATACTTTACTTTTATTACCGGGTTTTCCCTGGAAGAATTAACTGAAAACTGTAATTCGGAAATAAGAAAAAAAGTCTTTCTTTCAACCATTTTATTTGTTTCCGGGTTTTCCCTGATTTTCATCCTGATGGGTGCTTCGGCATCTTATCTTGGTGGTTTAATGTACAACTATCGAGACTTAATAAGGATCATCGGAGGCATTTTGATTATCCTTCTGGGTGTCCATTTAACCGGCATAATCCATTTCCGAGGTCTTGATTTTGAAAAACGGATTAATATGGAAACAAAACCGTTGTATTTTTTTGGAACATTTATTGTTGGTATGGCTTTCGGAGCAGGCTGGAGTCCTTGTATAGGTCCTCTGCTTGGATCGATTATTATAATCGCAGGCAGTCAGGAAACCGTCTGGCAGGGAATTGTGCTCCTTGCCATCTATTCTGCCGGACTGGCCATACCTTTTATTATCGTGTCCGTTTTCATCAATTTCCTCCTGATATTTATTAAAAAGGCTTCCCGTGTGTTACAATACGTTAACACAGCAGCGGGCATCCTGCTGATTATTGTGGGGTTGATTGTTGTGACCAATAAACTATATGTATTAACCGGCTAACCCGAATTTCTCTATTATCTCAAAACCGGGCGAATTATTTTGAAAATTGGCTGGCATATCTTTTGATCAGGCGGATTGTTGTGGAAATAATGATACCTCCGCTCATTACCATAAGAAGAACAGGCACCCAAACATATTCAGAATATTCTATATTTTCGCGTGCAACCGAGATGCCTGCAAAACCAAATAAGAAAACAAGGAACATAAAAAAAATTACAATGGAACATATCATTTCAGAGTCATACCAGGGAACATATACTTTTCTGAATAGTGGATTTTGATCGATACGCATAATTTTACTTTTCCATCCAACGTCAATAATGATATTTTATATCTATCTGACTCAATCCGGCAGGAATTGCAAGATTAAATTGATTGACTACCGAGAATTTAATGAACTCGTAAAAAGTCCGATTTAGACGGTTTCGTAAAAAGTTCAAATTCAAGGCGTGCAAATACAGAAAGGGAAATCTCAACATGATTCAAACCTGTTCATTTGGACTTCTTGTTATTGACGGAAAGAATTATACTTCAGACCTTATTATCTATCCTGATGGACATGTAGAGGATCACTGGCGCCGCCAAAGGGGTCACAGGCTTTCAAGTGATGATATCGATAAACTCATTAAATCCGATCCTGAAATAATTGTCGCCGGAACCGGCATCAGTGGACTGATGAAGCCGGAAAAGACTCTTTTAACATTACTCGATTACAAGGCCATTGAGTTCATCTTTGAACCTAATAAAAAAGCCATCAAAATCTACAACCGGCTTTATCCAAAAAAGCGAGTCGGTGCATGCTTTCATTTGACATGTTGACCGATTAAAAGGAGGAAGGTATGAAAATCGAGATCAAAAAACCAACAGATAAGGATCTTGAAAAAAGAGATGTTTTATCCTGGCCCATATGGGAAAAAGAAATTTCTCGTTTTGACTGGCATTATGACAGTACTGAAGAATGCTATCTATTAGAAGGCAAAGTTATTGTTGAAACAAAAGATGGAGAAAAAGTGGAATTCGAAAAGGGAGATTTTGTTACATTCTCAAAAGGGTTGTCCTGTATTTGGGATATTAAGGCGCCGGTAAAAAAGCATTATAACTTTAAATAAAAATATTAATTTAGCCTGTTGCTGTCCCATTAATCAACAGAATTATTGATTCAAAGGTCTCTAAGTAGGAGCATCTATGATATGAAATTAGGAATTATAGGTCTTCCCGGATCAGGGAAATCGACGATATTTGAAGCATTAACGCGAAGCATTCTTCCTGAAGGCCACAAGGGAGAAAATCGTATCGGTACCATCCAAGTTCCGGACAAACGTGTGGCTGTGTTAAGCAAAATGTATAAACCCAAAAGAACTATTTATGCCCAGGTAGAATATTTCCTTCCGGGTATGATGCGACAAAAAAGAGATCAGAAAATTTGGAGTCAGGTAAGAGACTGTGATGCTTTGATTCATGTAATCCGGAATTTCGGTGTATACGGTTTTGAAAAACCGAAACCATATTATGATTTTCAAGCCATGGACCAAGAACTAATATTAGCTGATCTTGTTGTGGTTGAAAAAAAGCTTGAAAATGTCGAACTCGACAGAAGAGGGGACAAGAAGACTTCTAAAGATGAACTTTCTCTTTTAAACCAATGCCTTAAAAATCTTGAAAACGAGATACCTTTAAGAAGGTTTCCGGATCTTGCCTCTGCCCATAATTTAAGGGGCTATGCTTTCTTATCAGCAAAACCCATGTTGGTTATGTTTAACAATGAAGATGAGGATGACTCTATCCCTGATGCAGCAGATTTGATATCCGGGGAGGATTGCACGGTTATAAGAGGTAAACTCGAACAGGAACTTGCGCAGATGTCCGATGAAGAAGCCGGGGAGTTTTTGTCTGAATTCAATATTTCAGCATCTGCCATGAACAGAGTTATCAAACGATCGTATGAACTGCTTGGTCTTCTCTCTTTTTTTACCGTGGTTAATGATGAGGTAAAAGCCTGGACCGTAAAAAAAGAGACTAAAGCAATTGACGCCGCAGGAGTAATCCATACAGATATGCAAAAAGGGTTCATACGCGCAGAGGTGATTTCCTATGATGATCTTATGGATGCCGGTACCTATCACCAGGCCAGAAAGAAGGGAAACGTAAGACTTGAGGGAAAAACTTACGAAGTCCAGGATGGAGATATTATAACATTCCGTTTTAATGTGTAGCCCGCTTGTAAAACCTAAAAACAAAAAAATGTATTTGAAACATTTTTACTTTATCCTGAAAAGCCTGGTCCTTTGGGTCTCCGGCTCCGCTTCTCTCCGAGGCGTAGGATCGTGCCTTTACGAGCCGGAGGCCAGCCCGTAGGGCTTACAGGCCGGAGGGTAGAGTCTAC
>Ga0164318_10007490_pt1 | contig 10577 bp, 7 predicted proteins | sample GuaBasSedimGuay9_FD_113734 | JGI IMG/M metagenome (GOLD analysis project Ga0164318, IMG submission 113734) | Subseafloor sediment microbial communities from Guaymas Basin, Gulf of California, Mexico - Guay9, Core 4571-4, 0-3 cm | ecosystem: Environmental > Aquatic > Marine > Hydrothermal vents >...
CCCGAACCTCCAGACCAATCCAGCGCCCGCCGCAGGCAATGACTTCAGCGATGGCCATCTCCATCAGCATCCGGGCGATCCCTTTTCGGCGGTGATCAGGGTGCACAGCGACGTTGCCGATGATATATGCATCTCTTTCTATCGCAGGGCGAATTGAGAGATTGCCAAGCACCTGTCCGTCGTTTACCCACACGAAACCGGGGGGAAGAGATGATCGGCGACCGCCCGACCAACTATACCACCCCAGCAATGGCCCCCACCGTGCGATGCGGCGCATTTCCGCCAACGCAGCTTCCCCGTCTGGTCCCAATTGCCCCTGAAAGGCGTCGGCGATCAGCTCGGTAACGGCCCTGGCGTCCCGCCAAGGATCGAAAGGACGAATGCCGACCACAGGACATTCTTGACTTTGAACCACTGCCATGCTTATCACCGTTTCACCACCCGACATATTGATCGGTAACCCTCCCGCAGGTTTGAAATTACGAACCTGCGGGAGGGTCAAAATGTCGGGTAATGAGGTCACCGTTAGATGAGTCTCCCCTCCAGATAGCGGCACAACAAATCCAGGGCTTGCTCGGCTGAAAAGGCTTTATTCTCCCATCGGTTCCCACGCCAGAGATGTCGCTCTACCCACTCACCATCGGGAGCGGATAGGGCGATGTAGACCAATCCCACCGGCTTATCGGGCGTCCCTCCACCCGGCCCGGCGATACCGGTCACAGCCACACCAAGGTCGGCCCGGAACGCCCGTCTGACCCCGGATGCCATCTCGCGGGCCGTCTCGGCGCTCACAGCGCCATATCGGTAAAGCGTGTCGTGTCGGACATGCAGGATCAGCTCTTTAATATCGTAAGAATACGCCGTAATGGAGCCTTCGTAATAATCGGAACTGCCAGGCACATTGGTAATGCGGTGACCGATCAAACCACCGGTGCAAGACTCGGCCAGCGCCAATTTCCAACCCCGACGGCGCAACAAATCTCCCACCCGTACTTCTAACGCATCATCTGGTGGCTCTCGGAGCATACTCACCCCCTACAAACAACAAAGCCCGGCACAACGCCGGGACTTTGTGTTGGAATCTGTACCCCCAAGGGGATTCGAACCCCTGTCGCGGGCTTGAAAGGCCCGTGTCCTGACCAGGCTAGACGATGGGGGCAACAACCAGTTCCATTTTACCACAAAGTTCCTATGCGTCAAGCGATCACTCCGCTTCACCACCACTGGAAAACATATATCCAATTCCCCGCACATTGAGGATATAACGAGGTTGAGAAGGGTCTTTTTCGATCTTTTTCCGCAAACGGCGGATATGCACCCGCACAATGGCACGCGCTCCCCAGGCATCGGTATCGTATCCCTGAGCACGACGCACCAACTCCTGAGGACTCCACACCTGATCCGGCGTTTCCAACAAGCACAACAATATCTTAAACTCCGTGGGAGTCAAATCCAGCGGCTCTCCCCGCAACATCGCCACATGCCTCTGGCGGTCGATCACGATATCACGTGCCTGGAGGAAGCGGCTCGACTGGGGCGCGGCGATCTCCTCAATCTCATCCGCACCTTCCACCGTGACCAATTCCGAGAGTGTGCGTTGCAACTGAGTTACCAGGTACTGGCGCTGTTGTTCTTGTTGACGCTTGAGCAGCCCCTTCCGTACGCTTTCCAAAATCTCCGGGATCGGACAGGGTTTCAACAAATAGTCGTGAGCACCCTTCCGAATTGCCTGGATAGCTGTTTCCAAAGTCGCAAAAGCAGTCAACAAGATGATGATCGTGCCGGGATAACGCGACTGGATCGCCTCGGTCACCTCCAGGCCGTCCATACCGGGCATCTTCAGGTCCAACACGACCAAATCGAACGGCTCACTCTTGCTCATCAGACTCAAAGCCTCCTCACCGCTGGCCGCCGTCGCCACCTGGTACCCCTCCAGACGTAGAATCTCTGCCAGCGAAACACGAGCCACCGATTCATCGTCCACGACCATCACCCTGGCTTCCTGTCCTTGTTCGATCATCCCGAGACTCCCATTATGAAAATTGGCTCTACACAGATTCGAGGGGTAGGGACAAGCCTCCCGCAGGTTGAGAACGCCTGATCCCTGGTAAACTGCCCTGTTTGCCGCAGTTTCTGCGTCGGCCAAGCCTGTATGAACCTGCGGGAGGCTGGCTTATCCCACGAATCTACGTTGACCCTGAAAATTTTGCCACTACTAGATAGTCAATCGGTCTTGCACAACACTTTGATCGGCGGGCAGTTTGACGATAAACGTAGTCCCCTCTCCCGCCCGGCTTTGAACTTCGATCTCCCCGCCGTGACGTTCGATGATGCCATAACTGATTGCCAGACCTAAACCGGTCCCGTTGGACTTGGTGGTATAGAACGGCTCGAAAAGATTGGAGAGCTGCTCAGAAGACATACCCGCTCCGGTATCTCGAAAACGCACAATCACCCATCGCCGGTCTGTCGAAAGCTCCGTTTCGAGATACAAATCACCGCCCGTTTCCATTGCCTCAATGGCATTGATGACAATATTGAGAAAAACCTGGGTAATCTGATCAGGCACGACCATAGCCAATGGAGCGTTGGGAGTGAATTGCGTATGCACTCGAATGTGACCATGTTGCAGGTGCTTGTGGGCCAGGGCCAACACGTTCCGCGCCAATTCATTGACATCCGTCGGTATCACCCCGCCCCGCGATGGACGGTAGAAGTCCAACATACGCTGTACGATCTCGATCAACCGCTGTACCTCCGATTGGGCCATTGTCAGGTAGCGAGTGCGCTTTTCAGTGTCCAATCGGTCGTGCAAACTCAAATGGAGACTGTTGTGAATTGCCTGGAGAGGGTTGTTGATCTCGTGAGCTACAGAGGCAGCCAAGCGACCAATGGCAGCCATCTTCTCTGCCTGGATCAACTGAGCCTGGGAGCGTTCCAATTCGGCGGCAAAATCTGCCAACTCTCTATAAAGATTCGCGTTGTCCACCGCAACGGCTGCCGAGGCAGCCATAGCCTGGAGCAATTCCAGGTCCTGGTGCGTAAACTCACCCTCGATCTTGTTGACGATTTCTATAGCGCCGATAGTGCGATCGCGCACTTTGATGGGAACACAGAGAATCGAGCGTGGTACCAGGGTTGCTCCCTGGTCGCTTTCATCCGAGGCAGCCAACGAGTTTAGCAACCCATTCGTGTCATTCAGCAATTGCGGCTCGCCTGACCGAATCACCTGATAGACGATCTGCTCTCCGGTTTGGATCGCTTGACCGGTGAATGTCCCCTCCAACGCCAACAAGTGCGGGCCAAACGCTTTGTGGAGCATCAGATCACCGCTCTCCTCATCCAGCATCACCAAAGAACCTGCCTCGACCTGAAATATCTCCCGAATGCCCCGTACCGTCGCCTCCAGCACCTCATCCAGGTCCAGACTCGAGCTCACCAGACGGGTGATCTCGATCAGGGCGGAAAGCTCCCGATTGCGCCGACGAACGGCCTGTTCACTACGACGAACGCGCATCACCGCATCAATGCGGGCCAGCAACTCCTGCGGATCGAACGGCTTGGTCAGATAATCGTCGGCGCCCAATCCCAGCCCCAGCGTCTTGTCGCTTACTGAATTCAACGCCGTGGTCATGATGATAGCCGTATTGCGCAACAGCGGGTCCGCCTTGACACGGGCGACCACTTCGTACCCATCCATCCCCGGCACCATAATGTCCAACAGAACCAAATCAATTTCCCGTCCCTCCTCCGCCTCCCGATGCAAGACCTCCAGAGCTTCCTCGCCGGAGCGTGCAATCTGCACATCACAACGGACCAGGGAAAGCATATTTTGCATCAGTTCGACCATCTCGGTATCATCCTCGACGACCAGGATACGCGGGGTAGCCGTCGGTTTTAGATCGCTCATTTCGCCACCTACTCTTCATCTACGTCCAGCATCTCGATATTCCACAGCTCACTCGCGGCCGTAGATTCCAACCCAAAGTTGTGCACACTGGAGCGAGTTGCCGCAATGCGCAATCCCATAAACAGGGGGATCGCAGGCAATTCTTCAGAGAAGAGGATTTGGGCTTCACGATGATATTCCTGGTACGCCGGTGAGCCAGGCAAGGACTGCAACGCACGTTGACAAACCGCATCGTACTCCGGATTACTATATCCCGTGATGTTACTCCCATACCACCTTCCCTCCTGCGGGATCTCTGCACGAATATAATGACCACACAGAGGGGTTATGTCGAACCACCAGGACGTTTCTGCCAGATCGAACCGGCGTCCAAAAAGCGGCCCGTCTGGGCCATCGGCGAACAATGCCCAGGAAGGTTGAGCCTCCACCTGGACACGAATGCCACAATCGGCCAGATTGGCCTTGATGATCCGCGCCGCCTGCAAGGAGAAAGGCTTATCGGAGGGGACCAACAAAGAGACTTCGAACGGGGTACCCGACGGAATCCCGGGGATGCGGTACGCTTCCCGAACGCCATCGGTATCCTGATCGAGCCAACCGATCTCCTCCAACATCGTCCGCCCCATCTCCGGATTGTACCCCCAGTGGACCAGATAGACGCCAGCATACAGAGGATGCGACGGGGGCAGATAACTATCAGGCACTACGCTCCGCCCATAGGTCACCTCATCCACAATCGCCTGCCGGTCAATGCACTGGATGATCGCTTGCCGTACAGCGACGTTATCGAAGAAATCCACCTGACGATAATCCTCGGCCGGCGAGATGCCAAAATCAATGTGTTCCCAAGCATTGTTGGTCGCTGTATAAACCTGTAACAACCCTTTCTGTTCCGCCTCGATCAACAACGCAAACGAAGATTCCAGGTCTGCGTCCTGGGTGCCTATATCACACTCCCCCGACAACAAACGAGCCATCACATCCGGCGCTCCGGATGCAAATCGAAACACCACCCGGTCCAGATGTGGCAACCCTTCTCCCGCCCGAAAATAGTATGGGTTCCGCACCAACGTGATATGATCTCCGGTGACCCAGTCTGCCACTACGAAAGGCCCCCACCCCAAAGGAGAGCGCCGAGTTCCATCCGCCACCAACAACTGGTCCGGCTCGTATTCCTCCAACTGATGACGGGGCAAAGGCACGAAGAAATTCAAGAAATACGTCTGCGGTAAAAACCCCGGAACTCCAACCCACTGCACACGCCAATCGTCCAGAGCACGGTAACGTGCTGTGCGTTCCGCCAAATAGCGCCGACCAGGCGTGACCGGATCCGATGCGACCTGATACGCAAACACCGAATCGTGGGCAGTCAATGGCTCTCCATCGGACCAGGTCACATCTTGCCGCAGCACAAAAGTGACCTCCATCCGCTCCATCCAGACAGATTCGCCGGTAAATTCTACCGCGCATTCATCTGAATAACACCCGGTCGGGCGTACCCGAACCCCTTCTTCCAAGGGGACGACATTGCCGGTCGTATCCATCACCAGTGTGCCTTCCCGAACGCGGATGGAACGGGTAATGGCATCCCCGTCGGCGACGTCCGGCATTTTTTCCAGGATCACCGGTTGGTACGTGTAATTCACATAATCCACCGGCCCATCGTAAAGCGCCTCCATCACGTGGCGCGTTGCTGAAAGCCGAGAACCACCATACAAGTAGAGCGTATCCGGCTCCCCCACCAGACAAACGGTCAGCGTCTTTGGTTTGTCTCCCGGAGGAACCGCCAACAACGATTGAAGCGGCGTCGCCGTGACGACAACCGTTTCTGGCGGTGTCGTCACGGTGACTGTCACAACCTGAGTCGCGCAGCCCGTCAACATCCAAACAACTATGACTATGACAAGGACAGACAAGACGATTCTATGACGATGCAACATTCCTTCTTTCTCCTCACTGAGACCGAGACCAAGAACGAGTATATCATTACCCGCATCGAAACGCAACTTTTCACCCACCCTCTGAGTGAAGCACTTGCATCTTCATCCAGCCTATGTTACTATACCCGGCGTGACGGCCCTGCTGGCAAGTGCTGGTGCTCAGCCTTCCTCGCCACAGATGGCCTTCTGAAAACGTTATAGCGGGCACAATCGGGAGGAACGTGCATCTTCCAGGAGTTACAGCCCCTTGCGGAGGTGGTCTCACAGGCTGCCCCTCCGGAGTTCGAGAGCGTGAATTTTTTGTTCTATCGGCGCATCAGATGCCTTCATCCTGCGGGAGGCTCGTCCCTCCACCTGGAATCCGTGTAGAGCCAGTAAAATCAGCACCGGTTTGCATCCCATAGCCACATATCGGTGTCCGGTTCAGAAAAAATCTGTGGAAATCCGCAGAATCCGCATCATCTGTGTTCCATCCGGGCTATGTCTGGGTAGATACCTCACCAACATGGGAGATTGTATGATGATCATCAGCAACTCTGCAATTCCAATTACCGACCTCGGTGACATCTGTGTACTGGCCGACCGGCACACTCTGACCGTCCAATCCTGGTTGCCGACGCGCACACCGCAAGCCGCCCGCTACGAGGGGGTCGGCGTGACGGCCTGCTCCAGTGGCATCCCGGTCGCCCTGCTGAACCTGGCCCTGGGAGCACACTTTCCTCCCGAAAGCGACACGTCCCAAATAGACGCGGAGATCGAGGCTGCCAAAGCCTTTTTCGCTGCGCGAGGTGTTCCCTGGTACTGGTGGGTCGGCCCTACCGCCCGTCCGTCGGCGGCGGACTTCGGGTCGCGGCTGGAACGACACGGGTTGATCTGCGACCGGGACCCGCTGCCGGCCATGGTCGCCCGATTGCCAACCCGCTTTCCCGTCATCCCACCTTACATCCGCGTCTGGCAGGCCACCAGCCGACGCGACCTGGAGACCGCCAGCACCATCCGGCGCGTAGCGTTTCGCTTCCCGGAAGGTACAGCGTTAGACTATTTCGAGTCTATGGCAGACGATTGGTTACGCGGCGACCCGGCTCGCCTCTACCTGGCAGCCATTGAGGATGGGCCGCCAGCCGCCATCGGGGCATTGATCGTTGATCATCAGAAGGGGATACCCGGCGTATACGTGATGGCCACGTTACCGGCCCAGCAACGAAATGGCCTGGGAAAGGCCATTATGGCCCGCATCTTGACCACGGCGACCGAAGAAGGCCATACCATCATCGTATTAACCGCCGGGAAACAGGGATATCCGCTCTATCGCCAATTCGGCTTCGAGCGGGTCTTCGACTACGCTCTCTACCGCATGCCCACTTGACTTGAGTGTGGCTAAAACCCGTGAAATGACATCAACCCAGCCAAGCCGGAACAATTCATTACCCGACACGCTTTTTCTGGGACGCAGATTAACGCAGAAAAACACAGATTTTCTTGGGTTTCCGGCGCGAAGCGATACGAATCCGGTCGAATCAGCGTCAATCTGCGGTGAATCTGCGTCATCTGCGTTCAGATGTCGGGTAGTGAACGGAACCAAAAAGCTCTCGCTCACGAACGCAGCGCCCTCTGGTGATTCCCCGTCCAGAGCGGAGATCATCGTCGCTCACACTCTGAAGTCTCTTTGTCCATTGCAGAAGGCCCTCAGTTATCATCGAACCACCGTCCTTTCGCGGCTACCGGGAGGGGAGCGCGAAGGCGGCTACCAAACAGGTGCAACGCGCCTGCGACTCCGAGCCGTCTACGCCTCACGCCTGAGCGTTATCGGCACAGAATGCGGATAGCACGTCCAGCGCCACATCTAATCGAGCCAAGGTGCGTTCACGCCCCAGAGCCGCCAGGGAACCGAACAAAGGCGGCGAGACTTTCTGTCCGGTGGTGGCCCACCGGATGATGCCGAACAGCGCCCCGGCCTTGATGCCCATCTCGTCCACCAACTGACCGGCCAACGTCCGCAGGGTCTCCTCGATAGTCGGCGCATCGAACGTAACCAGCTCCGCCAACACCGTTCGCGCCCGCTGCAATGCTTTCAGGCTTTGGGCCGGCGTCATCTTCTTGCCCACCAACACCTCGGCGGCCGGCGGCTCGATCTCGCCGAACAAAAACGCCGTCCAATCGAGTACCTCGTCCAGCCGCTTCAGCCGTTCTTGGATCAGCGGGACCACCAGCCGCAACCGGTTCCGCTCCTCGTCTGGGCACGGGGTCGGAACATAACCGGCTCGCTGCCAGAACGGCAACAGGCGCTCCAATAACTCTTCCTCAGGCAAACCGCGAATGTAGACCCCGTTCATCCAATCCAGTTTGTCATAAGAAAAAATGGCCGGGGCCTTGTTGATGCGGAAGAGATCGAAACGTTCAATCAGCTCCTCTTTGGAGAAGATTTCGCGATCCTCTCCCTCTCCGGGCGCCCATCCCACCAACGCCAGAAAGTTAAAAAGGGCCTCCGGCAGATACCCCTGCTCCCGAAACTGACTGATCGCGGTCGCTCCGTGCCGTTTGCTCAGCTTCTTACCATCCGGCCCCAACACAAGCGGTACATGGCAATAAATCGGCGGTTCCCACCCCATTGCCTGGTAGATCAGAATGCGCTTGGGGGTGCTGGGAATCCAATCGTCCCCGCGAGCAATATGGGTAATCTGCATCATATGATCGTCCACCACCACCGCCAGATGGTAGGTAGGAAAGCCATCCGACTTGAGCAGGATCTGATCGTCTATCTCGCGATTGTCGAAAACGACATCCCCCCTGATGGCGTCATGGACGATTGTCTGCCCCTCCAGAGGCACTTTGAGCCGCACGACATGAGGTTCGTCCGGAGAGATCGTCCCCGGCGGCAGGTTCCGACAATGACGGTCGTACATCACCGGTCGTTTCTCCGCCCGCTGTTGTGCCCGCACCTGTTCCAGCCGTTCTGGAGAACAGTTGCACCGGTAAGCCCAGCCACGGGCAATCAACTCCTCTGCCACCTGCCGATACAGATCCAAACGCTCCGACTGGATGTAGGGGCCGAACGGCCCACCTACTGCATAGGTCTCGGCCTGGGGGATAATCCGCTGCAGCTCCTCCAACCCCGGTCCCTCGTCCCACATTAGCCCAGCCAACGCAGGCCTTCCATCATCGTCACGACTGTCTCCGGCTGATACCGTTCCCGGTCGGTGTCCTCGATCCGCAGAATGAACTGCCCACCCATCTTCCGGGCGAAAAGCCAATTGAAGACTGCCGTGCGCACATTACCAATGTGCGGCTCCCCGGTCGGACTGGGCGCCATCCGTACCCGTACACTCATCGGCATCACTCCTCACTTCTTCTGCATCCGCCGCTCGATCTTGGCCCACGTATCCCGCAAGGAGACCGTGCGATTGAAGACCAAATGACCATCGGACGAATCCGGATCTACACAAAAGTACCCCTGTCGCTCAAATTGGAAGCGGTCCCCCGGTCGTGCTTCTGCCAAACCAGGCTCGACACGACAATCGGTCAACACTTGCAAAGAATCCGGATTGATGTAATCGGTGAAATCCCCCCCCTCCGGCACATCATCCGGGTTCTCTTTCAAGAACAGATGATCGTATAAGCGCACCTCGGCCGGCAGGGCGTGCCGGGCCGAAACCCAGTGAAGCGTCCCTCTGACCTTACGGCCATCCGGCGCATCCCCCCCACGGGTATTCGGGTCATACGTACAATGCAGCTCGATCACCTCTCCATCGGCATCCTTGATGACATCCACACAGGTGATGAAATACGCATACCGCAATCGGACTTCACGACCAGGAGCCAGACGATAGAATTTCTTTGGGGGGTCTTCCCGAAAATCCGCTCGCTCGATATAAATCTCCCGACAAAACGGCACCTGGCGCGTGCCCATCCCCGGTTTCAAGGGGTGGTTGACGGCCTCCAAGTACTCCTCCTGATCGGCGGGATAGTTAACGATCACGACCTTGAGGGGGTTCAGCACCCCCATCACGCGTGGGGCACGCTCGTTCAGATCCTCCCGAACACAGTGCTCCAGAAAGGCGATATCCACCACGCTATCGGTCTTGGAAATCCCGATCCGGTCACAGAAGGTACGGATCGCTTCGGGCGTATACCCCCGCCGCCGCAGCCCAGATAACGTGGGCATACGCGGGTCGTCCCATCCACGCACGTGTCCTTCCTCCACCAGACGGAGCAGCTTCCGCTTGCTCATCACCGTGTAATTGAGATTCAGCCGAGCGAACTCGATCTGACGGGGATGGTAGATACCCAACTCATCCAGGAACCAATCGTACAAAGGACGGTGGTCTTCGTATTCCAGCGAGCAGAGAGAATGCGTGATGCCCTCGATAGAGTCGGATTGTCCGTGCGCCCAATCATACATCGGATAGATGCACCACCGGTCGCCCGTCCGATGATGCGGCGCGTGGATGATGCGGTACATCACCGGATCCCGCAGGTTGATGTTGGGCGACGCCATATCAATCTTGGCGCGCAACGTCCGGGACCCGTCGGGGAATTCTCCGGCCCGCATGCGCTCGAACAGGTCCAGGTTCTCCTCCACGGAACGATTGCGATACGGACTTTCTCGCCCCGGCTCCGTCAGTGTCCCCCGATACTCCCGCAACTCCTCGGGACTCAGATCGCAGACGTAAGCCTTACCCTTCTTAATCAACTGGACCGCATACTCATACAACTGCTCGAAATAGTCG
>Ga0164318_10007491_pt1 | contig 10577 bp, 5 predicted proteins | sample GuaBasSedimGuay9_FD_113734 | JGI IMG/M metagenome (GOLD analysis project Ga0164318, IMG submission 113734) | Subseafloor sediment microbial communities from Guaymas Basin, Gulf of California, Mexico - Guay9, Core 4571-4, 0-3 cm | ecosystem: Environmental > Aquatic > Marine > Hydrothermal vents >...
GTCATTAATTAAGTAAGTAATATCTCCATCTATAGTGGTTTCACTATAAAATTTTTCTCCTTTAATATAATAGACACTGCTCATTTCCCCTGCTTCCCATTCGCATTTCATGGATTCTCCTAGAGCTAAGGCGTTTTTTAATTTTCCAGTCCAACCCTCTTCACTTACATCGATTTTTTCCAATACTCCCTCGTCCCCTCCTTTACTCAAAGATTCCTGCTTATTGTTTTTCAAAAAAATGCCGATAACGGCGAGAATAACAACCAAAACAATAATCAAAATGATTAGTAAATTTTTTTTGGACATAGATTTTAGAGTTATTTTTAAGATTATTTATTATATTAAGTATATCAAAAAGCCACCCAAAAGGCGACTTTTAATATTTTATAGTTTTATTTTTTGCATATTTATTTTGTTTTAAGGAGAAAATTTAACAATTTTTTCAATTTACAAGTTGCCAAACAGCAAGTTTTATCTGCCGCGCCATAATAGACAAAAAGTTCATCTTTTTTTACAATAGCGCCCTCTGGGAATACTACGTTTGGTACGTCACCAAAAATTTCATAATCTTTTTGTGGTTCTAGTATGGGTTTTTTAGTTCTGGCAATAACCACTGAAGGATTTTTAAGATCTAATAAAGCGGCGCCAGCGCAATATTTTAAAATTTTATTTTTATCTTCTCCCACACCGTGATAAATTAACAGCCATCCTTTGTCAGTTTTTATCGGTGGCGACCCAGCGCCGATTTTTACGTTTTCCCAATATTCTTTTGGTTCCATTATAACTTGATGACCAAACCAATCTTTAAGATTATTAGAATAGGCGATCCAAATACTCGGTTTTTCTGGAAAATAATTAGGTTTTTCCTTAATTGGCCACGTGATCCATTTTTCTTTTGATTCTGAAATTTTTTTAGCAAAGGGCCACCATTTTGAAATTTTTTCTTTCTTTTTAAGATATAATTTTCCTTGTTTTTTACAAACACATTTTTTCGTCCAGTTGTGGGGCCGGTGGAGCATAATATATTTTCCTCCAATTTTTTCAGGAAATAAAACAACATCTCTATTGTCCAGCACTCTAGGAATTAGTAATCCATGTCTTTCAAAATGAACAAAATCTTTAGTACAAGCCATGGCTGTTTGGGGCGGTCCCCCGCCTTTTTTAGCTGGTTTGCAAAGAGCAACATAAGTAATATAAAATTTATTTCCTATTTTAGTAATTCTGGGATCTTCACATCCCCATTTTTCATATCTCTGTCTGGGTTTAAAAACCGGTTTCTTCTCCCGTTTAAAATTAATGCCATCTTTGCTAATAGCATGTCCTAGTGTTGAAATATAATAATCATATTCTCCTATTGCTCGGTATAATAAATGGACTAATCCCCCCGAATAGATAGCTCCACAATTGAATACAGCTCCGGATTCCCAAGTATTATTTTTAATAGGTTTGAGTATGGGGTTTTGTTTGTGTCTTTTAAGTTGCATTTAATATATTATTTTGCTATTTTAATCTGCCCCGCAGGGAAATTTTTGAATTCCGCTCGAAGTTCGTTTTTAAGATTTTTACTTATCCAAATCCTTTTTTGAAAATTACTTTTTCAATATCCCTATAAGACAAACCAGTTTCGGGAGAAATTCCCCTTAATTTTTTTAAAGAATTTTATTATTTGTTTAAAATTTGAGAATATATCATTAGGTTCTTCTTCAAATAGCCCTCTCCACGCATCAACGTGTGCGGATGATCCAAAATTTTTGTCAACAAACTAACGCTTGTCTCCGAAAGCTTTGGATTATCCGCTGTTATGCGTTGCTCCGCGGAGCTCCACACAAGCAGACACGCGACGTTGATGCGTATGAAGCTGAGCGGAATTACGCATCAACTGTTTTTATACGTTTTATACGGAATTTTTGTCTATATAAGTGTTTAAATTTGTATGTTATGCGGAATTGTGATAATCAAAAAACTATTATAATTAATTTTTTACATTACAACACCCCTTCCGCTTCTTTAACCGCTTTTTCAATCGCGGTTTTAATTTCTTTAATTAATTTTTTATCTGCCTTTATAGTTCTCTTGGCAGTTTCTCTTCCAACCCCTAATTTTATTTCACCAAAGCTATAAGAGTTGCCATTTTTAGCAATAACATTATAAGTGACACCTAAATCCAGTAGATCGCCAGCAATGGAAATTCCCTCATTATACATAATGTCAAATTCAGCTGTTCTAAATGGAGGCGCTACTTTATTTTTAACTATTTTACTTCTTACTCTATTGCCGATAATTCTATCGCCTAATTTTATTTGGGCGGCTCGACGAACCTCAATTCTAACAGAAGAATAAAATTTTAAAGCCATGCCGCCAGTGGTAGTTTCAGGATTGCCAAAGACAATACCGATTTTTTGACGAGTTTGGTTAATAAAAATAACCACGGTTTTACTCTTGGCAATAACGCCAGCTAATTTTCTGAGCGCCTGGCTCATTAAGCGCGCCTGAAGGCCCATGTGGCTAGCTCCCATGTCTCCTTCAATTTCGGCCTTTGGAGTTAAAGCTGCCACAGAATCAACTACAATTACATCAACTCCATTGGAACGAACTAAAGTTTCTAAAATTTCTAAGGCCTGCTCGCCTGTGTCTGGCTGGGAAATTAATAAATCTTCAATGTTGACCCCTATTTTTTTGGCATATTCAGGATCAAGGGCATGTTCAGCGTCAATAAAAGCGGCAATACCTCCCATTTTTTGCACTTCAGATACAATATGTTGGGCTAAAGTAGTTTTTCCCGAGGCCTCTGGGCCATAAATTTCCGTAATACGCCCGCGGGGAACTCCGCCGATTCCCAGCGCCAAATCCAAAGACAGGCATCCCGTAGGGACAGCATCTACATTCATTTTTTTGGCTTCGCCCAATTTCATGATTGATCCCTCGCCAAATTTTTGTTTAATTTGAAGAATTGCTTCCTCAGTAGCTTTTGATTTTTCACTTATTTGTTTGTCCGCTTTTAGCTCAACGGATTCCCCCTTTACTGTTTTAGTTTTAGCCATATAATTATTAATTATTAATTTCTACTAAGATATTTCTATAGATAGCAATTTCTTTGCTATGCTTTTTCTTTGAAGTTATTTTAATAGTATTAACGCCATTTTGTAATTGTAATTCTTTATTAAAATTACCCTGCGGGTCAGAGAGTACTTCTTGATTGTTAATTAGAACCTTGGTTTCCGGCTCTGTTTTGCCACGGATAGTAACAGTAGAAGTATTAATGGTTATATTTTCTTCTGGTTCAAAAATAATTAAATCAGGAGGAGTAACGATGTCTTTTGTTTCGAGCCCCAGATAGCCAAGGAGTACTGCTACAATCATAATAATTAGCAAAGTGCGTATTATTTTAGGAATGTCTAAAAGATTTGTTTTAGTAACTCTAGCAACAAAATGTTTTTCTTTTTTGTTTTGATGCAAGGCGTCATAGCTGTTTCTTTCGTTTAAAAATTGTTCCATCAGAAATTTTTCCGGGAGTTTTAATTCTTGTAAATAACGTCTCAAAAAATTTTTACTATAGATGTTGGCTGGTAGGTTTTTATAATCGCTATTTTCTAAGGCCAACAAGTATTTTAAAGGTATTTTAATTTTATCAGAAATTTTTTCTAATTTTAAATTTAATCTTTTTCGTTGTTCTTGAAGTTTTTCCCCTAATATTTTTTTATCATGAAGCGGTCTTTGTCTAAATTGAAACATAAATGTGATGCTAATCCTCTTCAATAAAGTTTTCCTCTCCTGCCCTGTCTTCGACTCTGAGGGTTGAGCCCTCAGACTCAGACTCGAATGAGAGTGAAGCCGAAGGGTCATCGTCATTCTCCTCACTTCCCTCTTCCTCGTTGTTTTCATCCCATTCTTCTTCCCTTTCTTCATGTTCCCCCTCATCTTCGTCGTCTTTCTCTTCATCTTCTGTTAAAGATTGTTCCATCTTATCATTTTTTTCTTGGCTAATCAATATCTCTCTAGGTTTGGCTCCATCGGCTGGACCAATAATCCCTTGTTCTTCCATTAAATCTAAAATTCTCGCGGCGCGGGCATAGCCGATTTTTAACCGTCTTTGCAACAAAGAAGCAGAGGCCTTGCCTGCCTGCATAATTACTTCTTGGGCTTCGCCAAATAATTCATCCTCGTCATCAGGTGAAAAGTCAAAAGCAGTAGTGGCGATCTTTGGTCTTTCTAAAATTTCTTCATTATAATCAGGTTCGTCGCTTTTTTCTTTTAAGAAGTTTATTACCCTTTTAATTTCCGAATCAGAAACAAAAGCGCCCTGAATTCTTTTAGGGCAAGAAAGTTCAGCAGAAGTATAAAGCATATCGCCTCTGCCGAGAAGTTTTTCCGCCCCAGCAGTATCTAAAATGGTACGCGAATCTATTAATGAGGCAACGCTAAAAGCAATGCGAGAAGTAATATTGGCTTTAATCAGGCCGGTAATAATATCTACTGACGGCCTTTGAGTAGCTAAAATCAAATGAATTCCTACGGCCCGCGCCATTTGGGCTAAGCGGACAATCGCCCCTTCAATTTCATGGGCGGCAGAAACCATTAAATCGGCCAGCTCATCAATAACAATTATTATATAAGGGAGTTTTTCTTTGGCGCTGGCATTGTAGGATTGAATATTTCTTTTTCCGACCTTTGACAAAAGTTCCAAGCGCCGGTCCATTTCTAATATAGACCATTTTAAAGCATTAACAGTTTTAGTCACATCAGTAATAACAGGAGTTAATAAGTGCGGTATGCCATTATATATAGGAAGCTCTACTCTTTTGGGGTCAATCAAAATAAATTTTAATTCTTCCGGACCATTTTGATAGAGCAAACTGACAATAATAGTATTTAAACAAACGCTTTTGCCAGACCCAGTAGCTCCAGCTACTAATAAGTGGGGCATTTTAGCAATGTCAGCTGTCCATACCTTGCCGGCGACATCTTTACCTAAAGAAAAAGTAAGATTAGAGGGGCGTTTTTTAAATTCAGTGGATTCTAGGGTTTCTCTTAAATTAACTACGGCGATATTTTGATTAGGCACTTCAATTCCCACTAACGATTTGCCCGGTATAGGAGCTTCAATCCGAATAGGATAAGCTGCTAAAGCCAAAGATAAATCATTATACAAACTAATAATACGCGATAGTTTAATGCCTTCAGCTGGTCTTAAGGCATATTGAGTGACAGTTGGACCTACGCTAACCCCTCCCATTTCTACTGGAATGCCAAAGTTTTCCAATGTTTTGGCGATAATTAATTGATTATTTTTAATATCCCCGGAAGTTGGCTTGTTGATTTTATTATTAAGCAAATCTAAAGGAATATCTATTTTTTTTCTAAATTTAAAAGTTGGCTGGGGCTCAATTAGGGGTTTAGGTGGTTTAGGATCGGTAGTAAGTTTTTGGAATTTTTTTTCCTTATCCGTTGAATCGGCGGATTTTTCCTCCTCTCCTTCTTCTTCGTATCCATCGTCATCGTCCTCCTCATCATCATCTTCATATTCTTCAACATCAGTTTTTTTAAACCAATTAAAGAAGTTGAGTTTAGAACCAATTTTTATTCCAGGAGACAATAAACGAGAGAGAGTGGTATTAAACATGGTTAAAAAGGAAATAACCAAAAGGGCCGCTAAAATAATCAAGCTTGCCCATTGCCCCATTATTTTTTGTAAAGGATAGCTGGCAAACAAGCCAATATATCCTCCTCCCTCTCCGCTAGGTACAATACTCACGGCCTTTTCAATGGGGATAGTCAAATGCATTAGTCCGGTTAAGCTTAAAACAAATAAAAAAAGTCCTAGATAATTTACACTGCGCAGGTCATAGCGGTCGGGAAATAATAGAGTATAGCCCAAAATAATCAGAATAATTGGAAAGATAAAATTAGCCCAGCCAAGAACCATGCCTAAAATTTTAACAATAAATTCTCCTGCAGAGCCGGCAAGGCCAAATAAGCCAAGGACACTAATGCCAGCCAAAGCAAAAAGTATAATAACTGTGATGTGTTTTTTTGTTTTGTCTTCTAACTCCCAGTCCCAATTATGGAAAATAGGGTCCTTAGTTTTTTTCTTACCTTTTCTTTTTTTAGCCATATTTTTTAAAAAAATTAAGTTCTTTATTTTAAAATTATAGCATATAAACATGGAACATGGAACACATAACATAAAACATAAAACATGGAACAAAAAATAATTTGTTTCTATTCGCTTCAAATTCTCTTATTATTCGCTTAAATTCGTATCTTTTTCGCCTATATTCGCAATTCAATTCGCAAATAATTTGTATTAAAAAATAGCCGCCAAGAGGCTGCGAATAGCACTAGAACTTTAATTTACGAATCGAGGTCAAAAAGTCAAGGAGAGAGATTTTTCCCGTATCGCGGAGATCTCCTCTCCCGAGGGATCGGAGAGCCTTCACTTTTGGGAAAGACTTTTTTCTCCGAACCGATTGAAGTTCGTGCACTCGCAGCCTCTTAACGGCTACATCACTATATATTATATATTAAATTATAAAATTGTCAAACGTTATTCCTTGCTTCAGATCACTAAATTTGTTTAATGGTCTTAAGTAAGGAGAGCAGCGTTTTGACTGCTCTCTCCCCATTCTTTTTTACTCGCAGAGTGCGAATGGGGACTGGTAATTCCCCTGCGAGTTGTTTCAAAGCATTTTTCCTTTTTCCCCTTTCGGTGATTTCGTTGTTTCGGTTTTTACTGGCGACCGTTGGTGCCAGTAGCTTTCAGAATTTCTAGATGCGGTTTCTTTTTTTTGCGCTCCGTCTCGACTTCTTTCTGCTTATTTTGAGCTACTTTTTTAAGTTCCTTTTGCAGGGAGTCGTTAGTAAGCTTGCCTTCGTCTTTCTTTTCCGCTGGCATAATTACCTCGACAGAGTATAACATTCTTTTTCCGTACAGAATGTCGTCGACGGCGTCAGCGGAGAAGTTGGTTTTGTCTTGTCTGGCGGTTTTTTGAATGCAATCTCGGCAGGTGTAGCGGATTTCTTTATCCCGCGCAATCTCTTTGATGAGGTTGCGCATTGTTTTGGCCGAGTCAGAGGTTACCGCTCCGACCAATGCTACATAAGGTTTGTGCCCTTCTTTTTGCACAATTTGGCCGTGCTTATGACCGCAGACATGGCATACGCGATGCGGTTCTTTACTTACCTTTTTTTGGTAGAGTTGCGCCTTCAGCAGATATTCCTCGTCTTTCACTTCGTCGCGTTTTAAGCTCCTTTCTAGAGGCACGAAGTACCGGTCTTGGTTTCCATATTTTTTCACGAGCTTTTCGTCTTCTTCCAGCATGCAGTGCCAGCAAAAGACTTCCGTGGGATGCTGGCTGCCGGGGCGTTTTTTTCTTGCCCACCACAGCGGTTTTTTTTCTTTTGTAAAGCGTCCTTTCTCATCACGCAGACAAATTTTTTCTTCAGGGTCTTTAACTTTCTTCAAACAGTTTGTACACAGCATTTCTATTTCCTCCAAAATTAAAAAATTTACAATTTCAATCAAATTTTATTTAAACCTCAAAAGAGGATTTATAAAGAGCGGTTCTCTTATCAAAAGAAAGCTGTTGGTAAATATTTTACCCGCAATTTTCAGTTGATAAAAAGAGGTTGGGAGCGAGTGGATTATTCCATTCGCTCCCTTATTAACCAACTTAGGAGGAAATATTTTATCAGGCGATTTTTCGCCCGTTATTTTTTTGGTAGCAAGGATGGGATTTGAACCCACTCTTTAACCCGACGCACCCTGGAGGGCGGACACCTGTCCTTTTTCGGCCGGCCTTGCCATAATATCTGTAAACAATTTTTATTTACAAATATTATGGCAAGGAAAGCTGGTAGGGGCGATTTTGCTAGTCGCCCCAAATTTTTTCCGGATTTTTTAACTTATTATGTAAAGCATAATAAGTGGGCAAAGAATTGCCATGCCGGCAAAAAAAGCTGTTGCATACGCGTTGTATGTTTGAGTTTTGTTATAACCGCGTATTACTCGCCTATTGTTGATTAATCCGTTTTTTTCTACTTTCATTTTTTCCTCCTAAGAAAAATGTTGTTGTTAATGTAAGGTCCAATTTAAGGTCATGAGATTTACTTCACAAGGAAGCAAATCTCATGAACTTGAATTGAAGGGCGAACTTGGTTCGCCCTAAAAAATTTTTGATTTTCAATTATCGTATGGATGCGGGCATTGCATCCAGAATTTGCGCCATGTCGGTGCCGGCGTTTGATGTTCCAGAAACCCAGATACCTGATAGCACAATGACAATAATAATTACTTTAAACATTTCTTTCCTCCTTAGAATTTTTTTCAATTTTTGAGACACTATTGCCTCTGAAGCGGGGAGTTCAAAAGGGCCGAGCGTTATATTTTATTTTTATTTAACAAAATTATTTGTACCCTTGAACTCCCCAGTTCAGAAACAACCATGCTTTGATTGACAGAAACCGGAGGATAGTGGCCGAACCTTTGCGCCGAAGCGCCAGTCCGACAATAGCAGTGGGTTAGGATATTTCCAGTTTGCACCGGAATTATCTTAACTGTATGCCGCTTAAAAGCGCAGGGTCTCCTTTGCCACGACGCTAATAAGTTTTCTATCCCTCCTGTTTCTACCAACCAAAAAGGCGGTTAGATAATATTCCCAGGAAGTTTGAGTTGAGAAAGTTAAGTTATCTAACCGCCCTTATGTTTTATGAATTAAAAATATTCATTTATAAAAACAGTTATTAAATTCCGCGTTCGGTTAACGCCACATGGCAAAAAACCGATTGTTCGGAATGCTCTCTCTCCTCTTGGTTTTAATGATCTTTTATCTTTAACATTATAGTATAGCACATTTCGAAAGTTTTGTCAAGTCCCGTCAGCCGGGATTAAGTGCTTTAAGGCAAATTTGGCTAATTTTAGTTATTTTTAACAGTTGGGGATAAAATGTTATTAATAAGTTAATAATTGCTTGTGGATAAAAAAAGTTATTTTTCTTAATTTTTGGCTAATTTTAGCCAAAAGCTAAAACTACTTGACAAAATTTAAAAGCTTGACAACTATTTTTTATTTTGCTATGATAATAAATACTTATATTAGAGCGTTATTTTTCTTATATTAGCCAAAATACTCCTAACATAGGAGCCGTTCAAGGCATATTGGGACTTTTCCCTATTTATAAAAGTGAATGGTTTGGCAAACAATCATGCTTATTTTAGCAAAAAAACTAAAATAAAAAATTTGACCTCCCCGCAAACTCCTTTGGGGGAGATTTTTGTTGTCCACAAAAAATTGTTTATATTAATAAATTTTATATTTTAAAAATACAAAATATATGGCGGATAAATTTATTACTGCTAATGGCCGTACGGCCTTTAACCCACTTAAGGAGGCAATGTCTTTACCCGATCTTCTTCGTGTTCAAAAAGATTCTTACGCTTGGTTTTTTAAAGAAGGAGTTAAGGAATTATTTGATGAAGTATCACCGATTATCGATTTTACCAAAAGAGATTTAGAGCTATCTTTTTTGGATTATTATTTAGATGAGCCAAAATTTGACGAAGTTACCAGCAAGGAAAAAAATGTTACCTATGAAGCTCCGTTAAGAGTTAAGGTTAAATTGGCTAACGGGAAAACGGGGAAAGAAAGCACCCAAGAAATTTATTTAGGAGATTTTCCGATTATGACCACTCGTGGCACTTTTATTATTAACGGAATTGAAAGAGTGGTGGTTTCGCAAATTATTCGTTCGGCTGGAGTATTTTTTTCTTCCGAATTTATTAGGGGACGCCGCCATTATGGAGCTAAAATTATTCCCAATCGCGGCGCTTGGTTGGAGATTGAAACAGACCAAAATGGTGTTCTTTGGGTAAAGATTGACCGTAAAAGAAAAGTAGCGATTACTTCTTTGTTGCGCGCTTTTGGCTGGTCCAGCGATGAAGAAATTTTAAAGTTATTTACTGACGTTGATACTAATTCAGACCACAATTACATTAAGGCTACTTTAGAAAAAGATATTGCTAAGAATGAAGCAGATGGTTTAATAGAAATTTATAAAAGAATTAGACCAGGGGATTTAGCTACAGCGGATAATGCCAAATCATTAATTTTTTCCATGTTTTTTCGTTTCGATCGTTATGATTTTGGCAGGGTAGGGCGATATAAATTAAATTTACGTTTTGATGAGGATTTAAAAATTAATAAGGAAACCAGAATTTTGAGGCGAGAAGATTTGGTAAATATTATTAAAGAAGTAATCCGTTTAAATATTAGCCAAGAAGAACCAGACGACATTGATCATTTAGGCAATCGTCGTATTAGGGCTGTTGGCGAGTTAGTACAGAATAAATTTCGCATTGGTCTTGCTCGCATGGAACGTATTATTAAAGATAGAATGAGTACTATGGATATGGCTACTCTTACCCCCGGTCGGCTAATTAACGCTCGGCCGCTAATGGGAGCGATAAAAGAATTTTTTATGTCTTCCCAGCTTTCCCAATTTATGGATCAGACAAATCCTTTGTCTGAGCTGGAACATAAACGCCGTATTTCTGCTATGGGACCTGGTGGCCTTTCACGCGAA
>Ga0164318_10007492_pt1 | contig 10577 bp, 9 predicted proteins | sample GuaBasSedimGuay9_FD_113734 | JGI IMG/M metagenome (GOLD analysis project Ga0164318, IMG submission 113734) | Subseafloor sediment microbial communities from Guaymas Basin, Gulf of California, Mexico - Guay9, Core 4571-4, 0-3 cm | ecosystem: Environmental > Aquatic > Marine > Hydrothermal vents >...
AAAAAAGTTTCTTGAAAAAGCTTATTATTTTCTTGAAAATCCCATAGAAGAGGAATTCTCAGAATTAATTGAAAAACTTAAAAGAAACCCTCAGGCAGATTTTGATGCCGAGGAATTATTTGAAAAACTATTAATATGGTCTATCACAAAAAGAGCTACAGATTTACATATTACTCCTGCCAATTTAACTCTTGAAGTTTATTTCAGAATTGACGGTATGTTAGAACCAGTCATTGTGTTTCCAAAAGCAGTATACAGGAGATTAGCGAATCTAATAAAAGTGAAAAGTGGAATGGATATTGCTGAAACACGCCTTCCACAGGATGGAAGAATAAAATTTTCTTTTTTTGGTGAAGAGTTTGATTTGAGAATATCCACTGTAAAAACACCTTTTGGAGAAAATATAGTTATAAGAATTTTACCTATAGGCTCCTATGTTCAGCATCTCTCTTATCTTGGATTTTACTCTGACCAGATAAAAATCATTGAAAGGTTAATGTTTGCACCTTACGGTATGTTTCTGATAACCGGACCTACAGGATCAGGTAAAACAACAACCCTCTTCTCGTGTTTAAGAATTGTAAACCTTTTGGAAAAAAATGTCCTCACCGTTGAAGATCCTATTGAGTATGTTTTGCCTCTTATAAGACAAACTCAGGTAAATGAAGAAATTGGATATACTTTCGCCAGAGCTGTGAGGCACTTCTTGAGGCAAGATCCTGATATCATTATAGTAGGAGAAGTGAGAGATGAAGAAACAGCCCAAATGGCTGTAAGAGCTTCTTTAACAGGCCATCTTTTTCTCGCAACTCTTCACACCAATAATGCCTTATCTACTATAATAAGACTTAAAGACCTTGGGATAGCTCCTGATATGCTTTCTTTCTCACTTATAGGAATACTGGCACAAAGACTAGTAAGAAAGATATGTCCAAATTGTAAAGAGGAATATAAACCAGATCCCCGTCTTCTTAATTATTACAACCTTCCAGAGGATCACATCTATTACAAAGGAAAAGGATGTGAACACTGTAGATTCAAAGGTTATATCGGAAGAACTGCAATAGCAGAATTGATATCCATTGACAGTGATTTTTCTGCTCTCATCTCTAAGGACTTTTCTTATTCAGATCTTATAAAATTGGCAACCACTAAAAACATCAAATTTTTAATTGATGATGCCAAAAGAAAGGTGTTGGATGGGATAACCACTGTGGAAGAAATAAGGAGAGTGTTGGGATAATGCCTGTTTATAAATATAAGGCTCTAAATAGAGAAGGAAAAGTGATAAAAGGTGAAATAGAGGCTTTAAGCTTGGAAGATTTTTTTGCTTACCTTTCTCAAGAAGGTCTTATACCCATAAAATATAGCACCAAGTTTTCTTTTTTAGAAAATCGTATAAAAAGAATAACCAGAAAAGAACTCGCTGAGTTTTGTCATAACCTGGCTTTTATGCTTTCAGCAGGAATTCCTCTTATTTGTGCTATCCAGGATCTGAGAGATACTACCAAAAATCCTCTTTTGAAAAGAAAGATTGAAAAAATAGCGATTGAGGTATCAAAAGGAACTCCCCTTTCTGAGGCTTTTAAACTTACTAATATTTTCTCGCCTATTGTCATTTCTCTAATTAAAATTGGAGAAGAAACAGGAAGACTTGATAAAACTCTGGAAGAAGCTTCAAAGCATCTTTACAGAGTGGAAGAAATAATATCTCAAACTAAAAGAGCAATGATATACCCGGCTTTTGTAATTTTTTCCATATCAGGAGCTTTTATATTCTGGTTAGTTTATGTATTACCCGAAATACTAAGTGTTTTCAAGGAAATGCAAATAAAGCTCCCGACATCCACTATGATTCTGATGAAAGTGGTGGAAACCTTTCAGAAATATTATTACCTCTTTTTCGCTATTCCCATTTTATTGTTCCTGTTGTTTTTTTTTCTTTACAAAAATACCAGAACCCAAGCACAGGTTGAAAAAATACTTCTCAAATTACCTCTTATTGGATTTGTTAAAAGATCAAGCTTTCTTGCTTTCTTTTTTGAATACCTTTCTCTCCTTTTGGAGTCAGGAATAGATATATTAAAAAGTTTTGACATAATGCAAGAATCTCTTAATACCCAGCTCCCTAAAAAAATAACTTCAAAACTTAAGGAACACATAGCAAGAGGTTTTTTTATTAATGATGCATTAAAAAATGAGAAAATTTTCAACCCTTTTGACATTAGGCTGGTTAAGGTGGGAGAAGACACAGGAAGGCTTCCTGAGCAAATGAAAATACTTGCTGATCATTATTTTACTGAAGTGCAAAACTTGGTTCAAACTATAAGCAAAGTTTTGGAACCCGTTATTATTGCAATAGCCGGGATTGTATTTTTAATTATAATAATAGCATTAATAGGGCCTATTTATGAACTTGTATCACAAATAGGGAAAATGTAAACTTGACTTTTATAGTAGGAATTGTATTAATAGTTCTTGGTTATTATAATATTTTTAATTTAGATGTAAAAATAGATTATAATGATCTTATTTTTAAAGTAAGGATAAGCCAAAGTTTTATTTTAGTTGGGAGTTTTTTAATTTTATTTTACATTTATAGAAAGTTATAGAAATGACAATATTTTCTCAAGGAGAAATTGATAAGAATTTATTTGATTACTTAAATTTTTTTGGATTAAAAGAACCACCTTTTTCTTTAACACCTGATCCTGAATATTTTTTTCCTACCTCAAACCATTTAAAAGTAATAGAAGTATTTAAATACGGCTTTCTCAAAAAAGAAAGTTTTATGATTTTGACAGGAGAGCCCGGACTTGGTAAAACTCTCCTTTTAAAGTTAATTCTTAAAAATCTTGGAATAGAATATGAAAAATTATTTCTTTTAACACCTACCCTATCTCCTTATGAATTAATAACAACTATTGCACAAAAATTAAATCTAATTGAAGATGAGAAAGCACTGAGTAAAGAAATTTTACTAAATAGGCTTCAAAATTATCTTGAAAATCTTAGGAAGGAAAGAAGAATTCTTCTTATAATAATAGATGAAGCTCAAAACCTTCCTTTTGAAACACTTGAAGAATTAAGACTTTTAAGTAATTTTGAAACAGAAAAAGAAAAACTTATTCAGTTTCTTCTTGCAGGTCAGCCACTTTTAAAAGAAAAGCTTAAAAACCCTATGCTTTATCAACTATCTCAGAGAATAACTATATGGGAAAATTTAACCAGTTTTAATAAAGACGAAGTAGAAGATTATGTAAAATTTAGATTAGCAAAAGCAGGGTATCCTGCTATACAGTTTGAAAAAGGATTTGGGAAACTTTTATATAAATTTACAGAGGGTATTCCCAGACTAATCAATAAATTGATGGAAAGGACACTGCTTGTAGCTTTCTCAGAAAGGTCACAAAAGATAAGAAAAAGACACCTAAAATTAGCCAGAAATTCTTTTCCAAATGAGATTTTTCAAACTAAACCAAAGAAAAAAATGTTGAGGTTCTTTATAAAGCTAAAATGAGTAAATTTTTCATTATCGAACCTTTAAAAGACGGGCTTTACACAGGTTTTAAATTTAAAAAATCTTTAAAAGATTTTGAATTCTTACCTGAAATAAGTGCTTCTGAGCTTAAAAATAAAAAAGTATACCTTGTTCTTGATGCTCCAGTCTTTTTCATTGAAATAACTGAACTTTCTGGAACGATACCATCTTTTATTCAAATTCAAGCAGAAAACAGAGTAAAAGAATCAGGATTGTTTACGTCTCCTCCTAAAACCATTTATAAATTAATTGAAGCTACACAAACAACTTCAAGGGTTTTTATTTTTGCTATGGAGGAAAAGTTAATAAATAAACATTTGGACATTTTAAGAAGAGAGCAGGTAAAAGTAGAGGTTGTAACACATAAAATTTTATCTGCTTTTTCTTTATTTAAGCATTTTATGCAAAACATCACAGATTTTCCTGTATTGATAGTTATTTTAAACTCAGCTCAAATTTGGTATGTTGTATGCTCCTCCCAATATCCTATATATGCTAAGTTCTCTGCCATAGATGAATTCTTAGGAATTTCTTTAGAAAACATTATAAATGACATTTTATTTATTAAAGACTACACATTCAGGTTTCACGGAGAAGAAATAAAACATTTAGTTATTATAGGAAAGGAACACCTTAGAGATCTCAAAGACCTTTCAGAAAAAGTAAAAATTCCTTTAAAATCTTTAAACATTTTTAAAGAAGCATTAAACTATCCGGAAATATTCGGGGTTCTTTATCTGGAAAACACTTATAATCTTTTGCCTGTTTATGAGAAAAATTTTTTAAATCAACTGAAACTTATAGAAAAAATAATTCCCTTTATGATTTCTTTTACAGTTTTAAGTGGTGTAGCAGGCTTGGTTCTTTTTATGTTTAATTCAAAATTAGAAAACAATTTAAACAGAGAGCAAACCCTTATAAGAAAACTACTTAATGAGCTTTCTTATAAATTACCTAAAAATAAAATCAAACAGATAGAAATTTTTGTTAATCTTGAGAAAGAAAAAAGAGAAAACATAAGAATAGATCAATTTTTAGTATGGCTTTCTCAAATATGGGAAAAAAATTTTATTTTTGATAGTCTTAAAATTGAACCTGTTCAGGACAGCTTCTATAAGTTTTTCTTAAAAATTCAAATCTGCGGAAATTTTTTGTATTCTCATAAAAAGGCAGAAGAGCTAATAGATAAAATAGATAATTATTTTACAATAGAAAAAACTGACTTTGTTTTCTCAGAAAAAGAAAACAAAGGTATTTTAGCCCTTGAGTTTACTTCAAAAAATGAATCAATTAATACGAATTTATAAAAAAAATATTTTTCTGTGGTATCTGATGTCTTTCTTATTTTCTATATTTTTGGTTTTTAATATTTACCAAATTTTTAAAATTGTAAATAACTATAAAAATTTTGTAACTCTTGTTGAAAGTAAAAAAGAAGTTCTTCTTCAGATTGAAAACCTGTATCAATGGATGTTCAAAATAAAACCTGAAACCATTAAAAAACCAAAAACTATCCCCATAGAAATAGTTTTAGAAATAAACTCTTTACCAGAAATACTTTTCAATCTTTCTCCTCTTTATTCTGAAAATAAGTCTCTTTTTAAAATTAAAAAGTTTATTATTATACCTTGTAAAGGAGAAAGTAATGAAACCTCAAATAATACCTGTTCCTATATATTGAAACTTTCAGGTGAAAAAATAAGATATGGCATTTGATTAAAATGAAGGAAGAACACAAAATTTACTTCATTTTATGGGGGGTTCCTATTCTCATTTTAATTGTTTCTCTTTTTATATTATTGATATGGTATAAAAAGTTTATTAAACCTTTACCAGAAATTGTGATATCTTCTAACTATTTACAGCTTATAAATGAATTACGCAATTTAAATATCTCTAGAAAGCTTAACCTCCCTTCTCAATTTGAAATTGGTATTGATCCATTTATATCTCTATCAAAAACAAGCAAATCAAATATTTCTTCTAAAATTTTTCAACCAATTCACTTAAGTATGATTTACATAGAGGAAGGAAAAAAGGTGTGTATAATAAATAATAAAGTTTTAAAAGAAAACGACTATGTAGGGAAAAACATAAAAATAGTGAAAATAGGAGATTACTATGTTGATTTACAGATTGGTAAAAAGACCAAAAGGATATTTCCGGGGCAGACCTTTACTTTTTAGTATATTTTTTTTAATTCTTACACTTTTACAGGGTTGTGCCTCAAAAGAAGTCTCCTTTAAAAAGGGAGCTTTTGAATTTATGGAAAAAGTTTCTAATAATGCAACTTACAAAACTAAAACTTTGTCCTCAAAAAAAGAAGATACATTGAAAAAGCTCAGACCTATTTACAAGGAAATTTCTCCTCTTGAGAGTAAAATTCTTTCTCTTTCTTTTAAAGATGAAAACTTTGATAATGTTTTGTATTTTCTTGCTAAGGAAGCAGGTCTTAATTTAGTGATTTCTCCTGAAGTTTATACTCTTGTTCCTCAAGAGGCTCAAAAAATAAGTTTTCAATTTAGAAAACAACCCCTGAAAAATATTTTAGAATCTATAATGGAATCTTTAAATTTAAGCTATCAGATAAAAAGGGGGGTTCTTTATATAACTCCTTTTGAAGAAAAAGTTTTTTCTCTTGATTTTTTACACTTAGCTCAGAGAAGTGAATACAAACTTGGTGGAGATGTTCTTGGAGGAGGGATGGGGATGGGAGGATTTGGTGGGGGTGGTGAAACAACTGGAACACCAACCATTATATATACCCCTTTAAAAGGTAAGTATGAAATTTCAGGAGAGCTTAAAAAAAAACAGGTAGATATTTATACCCAGCTTGAAGAATCTCTTAAAAAACTTTTAAGTGAGAAAGGAGTTTATACTTTAAATAGACTCACAGGAACTCTCTATGTAAAAGACAGACCTCATAACATAAAAACAATTTCAGAATTTATCAATAACTTAAAAGCTAGATATAAAAAGCAGGTTCTTATAGAAGCAAAAATAATTGAAGTGGAACTGAATAAAGAGCACGATATGGGAATTGATTGGTTTGAAATAACTAACTACCCCTTAGGAGCAAATCCAGTAGTAATTAATGAACTCTCTTCTTCTTTTACAACCAGAACAAACCAACCAACTATAGAAGTTACTATAGGAGGTAGACCTAATATAAACATCCTTTTAAATTTTTTAAAACAATATGGAAAATTAAAAATTCTCTCCAACCCTCGATTAAGAGTGGTTCATGGTCAACCTGCCTTAATAAGTGTTGGTCGCTCTATAGAATTTGTAAAGGAAGTAACAAGAGAACTTGTTACAGCTGAACAAATAACTCGAGAAGAAATAAGTGTAACAACTTCTTCTATCTTTGACGGTGTCCTACTTGGTGTAACTCCATATATTACAAAATCAAATGAAATCCTTTTACATGTGGTTCCTATAAAAAGTGACATTGTTGGTATGAACAGAGAAACTTTTGGAGAAAATATAGCAGTAACTCTTCCTGAAGTAAATCTAAGAGAAATAACCTCTATTGTAAAATTAAAACCAGGAAATGTGATAATTCTGGGAGGGCTTATTCTTGAAAAAGAAAACACAAGTCAGAAAAAAATTGCAGGACTGGAAAATATACCTATATTAGGAAATCTTTTCAAAAGAGAACAGAAAGTCTCTCAAAAAACAGAACTGGTTATTATAATCAAAGTGGATCTGGTGTAGGCTTGTGAGTAAATTTTATGAAATACTTGAAAAATTGAAAAACAATTCACAAAAAAAAAAATATACATTTGTTAATAAAAGATATATTTTTTTTCTTTTTATTATAATCCTTTTAGGATCATCGTTAAGTTTTTTTGTCTACTACTTAAAATTACATTACAAAGAAAAAATATATTCCGAAACTCCAAAAAAATTGTCAAACACAGAAACTTATATGGCTAAAACTCAAATTAAATCTCAAACTCAAGCCATAACTCTGCCCCAAACACAAACGCGAACACAAACACAAGCTCAAATTAATACAAAAAAAATTTCTATAAAAAAGAAAAAACAATCTCCACCCCAAAAAAGCAAAACCTTTGCATCAATTTCACCATCAGCGCTTCAAAAAAAATCATCTAACTTACAAAAAAATGAAACAAAATCAAACTACAGTGTCTCTTCTGAGAATGTTTACTCAAAAGGATTTCTCCTAAAAGAAGAGGATCTTTTAAATAATCTTCTTATAATGGCAGAAGAAGAAAGAAAAAGTGGTAACTGTGAAAAAGCTATATTTTATTACCAGAATTATTTAAAAAAATCTTTTAATGTTTATGTAATGAACAATTACGGAGCCTGTCTTATAGAACTTGGAAGATTTGATGAGGCTATAGATATTTTAAACAAAGCCCTTAATATAAAAAATGACCCTGAAATAAAATTTAATCTTGCTTTAGCTTATATTAAAAAGGGAGAAAAAGAAAAGGCTTGTGCAATAGTAAAAAGTTTAGAAATTGAAAATAAATTTTTAAAAACTTTTAAGTCTCTCTGTAAGAGTTTTTAATTATCAACAGGGTTGCAGGTATTTCCCTGTCTATCTATACCAACCTGACAGTTTTTATTGGAATCATAACCTATCAGTTCTGAAAAAGTATAGTTTCCGCAAAGATTTTTACAGTTAATACTTTTATAAACTTCCAGATAATCTGAGGAGCTCAACACAGGTGTTCCAGAAGAAGAACAACTTCCTCCTGAAATCTTATACGAATTAATTCCAATATCAAGTGATACAGTAAGATTTGAGCAATAACCAGGACTTACTATTCACATCTCTGTTCGTAAAGCTCAAAAAAGGAAACATACTCCACGATATCATCGTATTCTTCTGGTCTTAAAAAATCATAGGAAAAGTCATCTATCCCTGCCTGTCCCTGTAAGTATATAGTGGCATTGGTTTGAATATTAAAATTTAAATTTCCACTTACTACCAAAAAAGCAATGTTATTTTTTGTATTTCCTTTATCCACAATAGAAAAAGAAGTTCCATTTAAACTACAAAGGTCTGTGGAATTATTGGTTAATTCTTGTGCTGGTATATAAAGAAGGGCTTTGCCATAAGCATCAAAGCCACTAACTCCCACATTGTTAAAGGCAGGGTCTTCTTGAGAAGGATTGTAATTTTGTGGAAGTCTTGCATTCGGTAAATAACCAAATCTTATAGCATATCCTTTTAAAGCTTCAACTGCTCTTTTGACACTTTCTTTGTTTTCTGAATATTTAACTCTTTTTGTCAAAATCCCTATCAAACCAGCTCCAACCCCTATAAGAATGCCTATTACCACTAAAACAATAGCAAGCTCAATAAGAGTAAAAGATTTTTTATTTCTCATGTTTTAAAAAAGGGGGGCTAAAAATTTTTAGCTTCCTTTTATATATTCTTACAATCTAATATATAAATCAACATAATTAGAAGTATAATTTCCGCTTGCTCTTATAGAACCTGTATTATAAAATCCATCATCATACTGTGTATCAATACTTTCACACACATCACCAGGAACATTATCAAAACCTATCCAGTTAGTTGTTAAACCCTGAACAGTGTTATACCCGATTCCCACACCACCTCCATAAGGATTTTTCGGTGCAATTGTTCCATTCCCGGTTAAAATGTTTGCAAGTCTCATATGCTCCCATGCGCGACATGATTCACTATCTGCCCCAGCGGCACAATTTATATTAAATCCTTCAATCCATCCATCTCCATCTCCATTTTTAGTACTACTCCAGCGGGAACTTGCATTTGGATCATCTCCTGGAAAGGCTCCGTATCTATCATAATAAGTATACACAGCTGCTACAACTTCACGATACTGATTATAAAGTCTTTTCATCTTTGCATTATTGATAATCTCCTGACCTTTTAAAATTGCTCCTAAAATTAACCCAATAATAACTAATACAATTGCAAGTTCAACTAATGTAAAACCTTTTCCTCTCATAACTCCACCTCCTTTTAATAAAATTTAAGCTAAATATTATTTTAATAAAATTTTAATAAAAAATTTTAATTTTTTTAATCCCCTTCTTTTAATAAATCTCTCATAATTTTCTCGAATCAAATAAAATTTTCTTTAAGTTTTTCAATTCTTCAAAATATGCACTTGACATAAATAAAATTAAAAATTTTCCCCCTGAAATTATACCATATTTCAATTTCTTTTCCCATAAAAAAACTTTCAAACTTTCTTTTTTTAAAGCTTCAATTACGTATTCTATATCGAGTCTCTCTTCCTCTGGAATATTCTCTAAACCAGGAGGGATTTTAATATAAACAACATCTGCAAGACTAAGGCTTTTTATATAGTCTTTTTGAAAAACTTTTCTTTTACTTGAATTTGTTCTTGGCTCAAAAATAATCACTGTTTTTTCAGGCTCAATCACCTTTTTTAGCTCTTTTAATGTTTCTTTTACAGCTGTTGGGTGATGAGCAAAGTCATCAACAATAAATAGCTTATTATCAGCATAAATTATTTCTTGCCTTCTTTTTATTCCAGGGAAATTTTTAAAAGCTTTAGTCCATTTGTTATTTAAAAAATTTAATCCATAAAGTAAAGCTAAAACAGAAAGGGCATTAAGCGCATTATACTCACCTGGAATAGAAATAGAAAACTTTAAAGCTTTTTCAAATGGAGTGTCTGCTAATACAGAATTTATAAAACATGAGTTTTTAAATGAGGTTTTACTTTCAAGCAAGACAAAGTGAGCTTTAGGATTCCTACCATAGGAAATAAGTTTCGCTTTAGGAGAAGAAGAGTTTATAACCTCTTTCAGGTTTTTATCATCGTAATTATAAACAATAATTCCTTCCTCTGGAACAAGGTTTATAAGTTTTTTAAAAACCTCTTTTAGAGATGAAATATCTGGATAAATATCAGCATGATCATATTCAAGATTTGTTAAAATAAGTGCAAAAGGTGTATAGTGTAAAAACTTAGGTTCTTTATCAAAAAATGAGGATGGATATTCATCTCCTTCTATTACCACAAAAGAGCTTTTT
>Ga0164318_10007493_pt1 | contig 10574 bp, 7 predicted proteins | sample GuaBasSedimGuay9_FD_113734 | JGI IMG/M metagenome (GOLD analysis project Ga0164318, IMG submission 113734) | Subseafloor sediment microbial communities from Guaymas Basin, Gulf of California, Mexico - Guay9, Core 4571-4, 0-3 cm | ecosystem: Environmental > Aquatic > Marine > Hydrothermal vents >...
CCCATTGGGAGAGGGTGATGTGCAGACCATGTTACGGTTAACTAAACTTCAAAATGGTGAAATAACCAAAGAAACTTTTGGTGCTTTTAGATTTGTTCCAATGTTGAAGGGTAAGGCTGACGATTAAAGTTGCTAACGAATACCTTTGTAATATTTGTTAACTCAAACTACTTCGTGTAATAATTTCATTTTGAGCTTCCAGAGTAAGGTCATTAAAAAATGCTGAATAACCGGAAACTCTAACAAGTATATTTGGGTAGGATTCTGGATCTTTTTGAGCTTTAATTAGTATATTCGGATCCAGAACATTGATTTGAACCTGCATTCCTTTTCGTTTAAAATAGGTTGTAACTAACGATTTTAGTGCTGTCCTTCCTATTTTATTGCCAATAATTTGTTTATTGAATTTAACATTGAGGTTTACTCCGTTGGCGAATTTGGAGAAGTCAATTCTGTTTAAGGAATTAAACATAGCTGTAGGTCCGCTTTTATCAGCACCATTAGTAGGCGCAATTCCAGAAGAAAAGGAAACTCCTTTTTTCCTGCCACTAGGTAGAGCCCCAGTAATTTTCCCAAAATATGCATGAGTGGTCATTGAGTATAAACCAGTAACATAACTACCCCCACGGTAATTGGTGTATTGATTTATTACATCGCTAAAAGTACCTGCTACATACATAGTCATCTTATCAACTTCGGGATTATCATTGCCAAATTTGGGAATTTTTATAAGTTGTTTTCTGAATTTATCATTTTTAAAATTGGTTTTTAATTCTTTAATTAGCTCCTTGAAGCTTATGATTTTATCATCGAAAACAGCTTTTTTTATTGCATATAAAGAATCACCGGCATCAACTGCCCCTACACATTGAACTCCCGATAAGTTATAAATAGCTCCGCCACCTGTTGAACATAATCCAGAGGAAATACAGCCATCAATAAAACTACTCGATAATGGTGTTGGACGGAATTTATGATTAGCTTTTTCAATGGCATGCATATCAGAAATAAATTTCTCTATTTGAATACTTAACTGTTTCTCAAAAGCTTGAAGTAACGATTTAAAGGATTTAAAATTAGTTTTAGAGTAAATAGTTTTTTCAAGTACGCTAATTATATTAAATAAAGCAGCATCTGTTGAAGCAAAACTTTTTCCTTGCACTGTAGGCTCTACACATCCCACAGGAGTATAATTTTCAACATCCTCAGCTGCATAGCCATTCATTTTCAATGTATCTGGAATAATTTCATCGTTATAAAGTGCTGGTGATCCATAACCATTGGATAGCACCGCAAAAATTTTATCTAAGTATTCTTCAGGAGAATTTTTATGAATTCTTGCATGGAAATTTGGTTGACGCATACCAAGTTCTTCCATTAATTCCAACAGGATATAACTTAATTCGTTTGTAGAATCTTCTCCATTGGCATTCTTTCCGCCCACACAAACTACTTGCCCACTCATTAAACCGCTATGGTATTCGGTTATTTGTTCTGATAAAATGGGAATCAACTCAGCAAATTTTATGCTAAAGGCTGCCAACAATTCTTTTGCTTTTGGGCGATTTAAATTACCGGTCACAATTCCTTCTTCATAAAATTTGAATAGATAATCGTCAATTCTTCCCGGAGAAATTCCATTGTCAAGACTTTCAAGATTGATAGCAATTTGCACAAAGAAAATAGACTGCAATGCTTCATGAAGATTTTTTGCGGGATTTAAAGGAACATTTTTACAGACTTCTGCTATTTGCAGTAATTCGTTTTTACGTTCAATGTTTTGTTCATTTTCTGCAAATTTCAGGGCTTCTTTGGAGTATCTTTCCGCAAAATCAACAGTAGCTATATTTATTATTTTAACTGCCTCATAAAAATTCCATTTCTCACTTCCCTTTTCTTGTTTATCTTGTAAAGCTTGTGCTTCCTCAATAATTCCTTTTATTCCTTTATTAACTAATTTCTGATAATCAGGAGCAAAATGAGCAATACCACCAGTTTCGTTTATTACATATTCGGTAGATTTCAATTGACTTAGAAGAAACCTAATTTTATTCCCAAATCCCGAAAAGGCTTTCATGGCAAGGAAACGCATAGACCAAAAGGGCATGGTTTTAAGCAATTTCATTCTCTCATTGGAAGTTATTTTAAGAGGGTTTACTTTTCGGGAAGAGAACTTGAATAAATCGAGGAGTACGGCAAAACCATGCAATTCAGGATAAATAGAACCTCCCACACGCTTGGAGCTAAAATTACCTACAATTAATTCGTGAGGATAAATCACGATGGCTTTTTCTCTTAAAACTCTTGCCAAAGCTTCAGCCATCTGAATATCTACAGGCTTTTTTCTATTGGCAGATTTCTTAAAATAATCAGTCCATATAACAGCTCTTTCGGTGCAAATAGAGTATTCTGCTCCTAAAATAGCACTTTTTAACATTGAAATTCTGTCAGGTTGTTGTATTGTTTGTGTATCTAATTTAGTCATAGATAATTGGTTTGATTCCAAACTTGGAAAATTGAACTTTGATAAATTCTAATTCTTCATCAGTATGTGGCTTTACTTTAAAAATATCAGCTTTATGGTCTATCCTAATTGCTTTAGAATTTCCCATACTGTGATATGGCAGAAGGTGAACAGATTTTTGTCCATTTTTAAGCAAGAAGCTACTGAACGATTTAATACTTTTCTTACTATCATTCACATTTGGAATTAATGGTATTCTGACGGTCAAATTCTGACAAATGTTATTTAGATTCTCAAAATTAAGCAAGATTATATTATTGTCCAGACCAGTATAATTCTTATGTGTTTTACTATCTAAATGTTTGATGTCAAAGTAAATTAAATCGATATATGGAAGTAGGGGAACTACGTTTTTAAAATCAAATACTCCACAGGTTTCTATATTGATATGAATTTGATTTTTCTTTAATTCTTTAAAAATACCCAACAGAAACTCAGGATAAACCAAAGGTTCGCCACCTGAAAATGTAATTCCACCATTGGAATCCCTATAAAAATCAATATCCTTAAGCAATTCATTAATAATATCTTCCTGTGTCATTTTTATTCCAATCATCCTACGAGCGTCATTTGTGCATATATCAACACAGGCACCACAGGCAATACAAGTTGAATAGTTGCTAATTTTAGTTATTTCGTGGATGGCGTTTGTTGGACAAACTTCAATACATTTCCTGCAATTTTTACATTTTTCTACATAAAAAGCAACTTCAGGTTTGCTTTTTTGCGATTCGGGATTCTGACACCACAAACATCCTAAAGGACAGGATTTAGTGAATAGCACTGTTCTTATTCCTGGTCCATCATGAATGGAAAATCTTTGAATATCAAAAATATGAGGAATATTATTTTTTGTCAATTATGAATTATTTTTGTCTTTGCAGATTGCCAAAGATAGAATAATTTTATGTGTAATTTATTAAGAACTGTTCCTTTACCCTATAAACATGAATTTTATTTTATCTTCCGACGAATGTAGTTTCGGCCCTTCATCTTTAAAATATACAAAGTATCCTTTATTTTAAGTATTAGATAATGGACTTTTTATTAATTTAGCGATTATGAATAAAAAATGAGTTATAACAACTAAATTGTAATAATGAACTATGGTTTAACGAACATGTATATAGTTTTTTTAAATTTAACCTAAAATAGAAAATAAAGCGGAAAACGTGAAAATATTTAATAATTTTCTGAAAATATCAGGTATAGTTAGTCTCTCAATTATTGTTTTCATGATTTTAACGTTAGTTGTGGCAAAAATATTTGAGGACGATCTTATAGCATTTACCATTGAAAAGCTGGAAAAAGAAATAGATGCACCTTTGTCGGTTGGTAAAGTTTCTCTTATACCACTTTTCACTTTTCCTAGGCTAAGTGCTGAAATAAACAAACTATATATTGGTAACCCCAAAAGCCAAAATAATGACACTCTTTTCTTTATTAATAGTTTAAAATTAGGCTTAGATTCTTGGGATCTAATACATGGGATTTACACGATAGATGAGATGGAAATATCAGGTTTGGATATTGATTATGAGGTTGATAGTACTGGGAAATCAAATATTGACTTCATTCTTAATGCCTTTGTTAATAGAGATTCTGTAGTTTCAAGTGATACAATTAGAACTCCACTCGACATTAGCGCACAAAAGCTGAAGCTGGAAAATATCAAAATTAGATATTATGACAGTTATAACAATATAGGATCACAAGTAACGATTCCGGAAATTATCATTAAAGCCAAAACCAAAAATAATATTTATAAAGGTAGAACTAAAGGAAGCTTTATACTAAATCACTGTTATTTTAAAGAATCAAAATTAGATCAAATGGAGTCGTGTACCGTAACTTTCGATTTGGTGTATGAGAATAAAGAAACAATTATTAATGAGTTATCTATAAGTAGTGAAGGGATTAATTTGGGTATGGAAGGTGTTTTCAGCAATAGCAATGGTCTTGCAATTATAACAAATATTGAAACCAGAAGTCTAGATTTTCACATCCTGAAAAAGTATATTCCAAATCAGTATATCTATCTTTTCGAAGATACTAATTTGCCACAAACAGAGTCTGTTGCATTAAAATTGGACTTGAGTTATACTGACAAAAAACTAAATGTTAAAAAGCTAATATTAAATAGTGAAGGTCTTGATTTGGGGGCGGTAGGAACATTCGATCTTAGCGATACAATCTCTATGGTTGCAGATATTAATTCAGTTAAACTTGATTTTAGTATCTTAAAGAAATATATTCCATTGCAGTATTTTAAAGAATATGGAATTATAGATATTGGTGGTGGTATGGATATTTCGGCAAAGATAGATGGCAAGTATTATGATTCTACCTTATTACCCTTGATTGTTGCTGATGTAAAATTAAATAATATTATGGTTCAACCTGTGGATTATCCCAGAATTGACGTAGCTAATTTAGAAGCTCATATTTCTACAGGTGATAATTCAGATATGAGTGATGCTAATATTAATATTGTAAATTTTGAGCTGGTTAGTGGAATTAGTATATTTCAGATTAAAGGTAATATTGCTGGTTTAAAAAACACCCAATATAGTTTTCGTTCAAATATGGACATAAATTTATCCGATCTTGGAAACCTGATACCAGACAGTATGGTTCAAAATCTCCAAGGGAATATTGTAGCTTCGGTTAGAACAAGTGGTATGCTCCCAAATATTATTACACCTGATTTTTTGGATTATGCGCTGGAAAATACAGTTATGTCATTAAACTTTAACGATGTAGGAGCATTGTTGATTGATTCTATACAAATAGAAAATTTTAGCACTAATATTGATTATGCCCCACAAGGCTCGGGTGTTAAAGAAATAAAAATTGATAAACTAAATCTGAAATCTAGCACATTGAATATCGACCTGCAAAATTCTTCAGTGTCAGCAATTGTATCAGGTGATATTTCTGAACCTCTTAATCTGAGTGCTAATTTGAAATCACTCAAGATTAATAATGGAAAAAGTCAAATTATTGGAAATGGGGAAATAAAAAACTTTGAAACTCCTGAATTTGATATTAATGCAAATATACTACTATCATTGAGTGAGTTAATGCCGTTTATGCCTGATTCTATAATAGATAGTATGACTGGATCTATTGTTACCAACATACATTCTAAAGGAAAAATAAACATTGACTCTTTAGATTCTCAGCTACTTCCAATCATTTTTAAAAACAGTAGTTTCAACCTTGCCTTTGAAAATGTGTGTCTTGCATTTCCTGATTCTGTAATGGATATTGATGATCTTTCAGCACGAATAGACCTGAGAAATGATATATTGTCTATCGACGATTTTTCTGCTTCTTATAATGGATTAGAATTTAATTTGGACTCAACTATCGTACGAAATATCTATAGAGCTGTTCTTCATAATCAACCAGAGGAATTATATGTTAATATCCACATTAAAATTGGCGATTTATTATTCGATGATTTTAAACATCTAATAGCTTTACAAACAGAAAATACAAGTATAGATACCATTAGTGATGATCCTCAAAATGATTCAAATGTTACTGTTAATAAACGAAACTGGACATATTTAATCCATGGATCTGCTTCAGTAAATAGTCTAATTGTTGATTCAGTGGCTCTTGATGCCTTTAATATTAACCAGCTTCATATCAGTGATTTGTCAGCACTATTTATGCTGAAAGATAGTTCTTACATTGTGGATCAGTTTAAATTTAAGGTATTTGAGGGAGAAATGAATAATTCATTGCATTACAAAGTTCGGAAAAATGGTACGCAATCTATTTCTACCCACAATATTATTCACAATATGAATATTAGAACGTTGCTTATGGATATGGATAATTTTGGAATGGATTCGCTTATAACTTTCAATAATATTAGCGGATTATTCTCTACTGATTTAAATACATTTTTACCGATTGATGATTCTGTTTTAATAGATAAAATGCTTGTTAGCGGTGATATAACCATTGAGAAGGGAGGTGTATATAATTATGCACCAGCAACAGAAATTTCCAAATTTTCAAGTATTAAAGAGCTCGATAATATCCAATTTAAAACCTTACGAGGCAATATTTTTATGTTTAAAAACAAATTATATGTTCCAAGAACAAATATTGTGAGCAATGCTTTGGATATAGCAGCTTTTGGTATGCATAGTTTGGAAGGTGATAGTGAGTATCACTTGGAATTACACTTGAGTAATATACTCTTTGGAAAGTCGAAAAGAAGAAATATGAAACAAAGTAAAAGTGGGGATGAAATTGATGAAGGATCACTAAAGAAGAGCTCTCAAAAAATACGATATGCTATTACGGATGGGAAATCAAAAGTGGGGAGGGATACGAAGGAAGCTCGCGATGATATGATGAATAAGATAAGAGTTCAAAAGAAGATGCTCGATTTTATTTTCTTCCCCAAGAATATTCATTACAATACTGCGCCTGAATAATTCAGTAATAATTAAGGCTAGGTCACTAAAATTATTTAATTTTGTGTAGAGTTATATAATGCTAACTATAAAATCAAATAGAAATATGAAATTACTACTTAAATCAACTATGGCGATTGCTATTTTTGCTATGATGGTCATATCACTTCCTGCTTGTGAAAAAACAACAGATGAAAGCTGTGAACAGCAAGATATGAATGAAATTCTTAACTGTGGTTCTGAAAAAAACGTTGAAGTTTGCTGCGAAACAGGTGCTGCTTGCGTGTATACATATAATGGAATAGAATATCCTGATACAAATTCAGGTCTTAGTGATCTTGCAGATGCATTGGGCTGTACATACAAAAGTTCAGCTAATTATGATGAGCAGAAGCAATTAATTATTAAGTATTTGATTGTGTTGAAAGATCGTGCCTGGACTGGTGTTAACTAAAACCAGAGCCAACTACTTTTTTTCATTTGTTTTAGTTTTTTTTTCAAATCCTTAGTGCTTAAATTAATGGCGATTATTTTACCTTTGCCATCAATTAGTATGCTCGATGGAATTGATTTGATATTATAAGAGGTGGCTGCCGAACACTTCCACCCTTTCATGTCACCAACATTAAGGAAATCTCCAATACCATCCTTTTCAATACTATTCTTCCATGCAATCTTATTTCTATCCATAGAAACGGAAACAATCTCAATTCCTTTTTCACCATCTTTAAAAGATGCGTCCTTAAAATTATTAAAGATTTTAAGTAGTTCGGGTGTCTTTTTGCGACATGGTGCACACCAGGATGCCCAGAAATTTACCAAAACTAGTTTACCATTTAATTGTGAAAGTTTTATAATGTCACCATCAACAGTTGGAAGCTCTATTTCAGGAGCTATCATACCAATTTCAATTCTATCCAAATTTGCCTTTTTTTGTGCGGATAATATATTGGGAAGACTAAATAATAAGATAGCTATTATGTAAAATGTTCCTTTCATATTAAGTTAAATCTGATTTTTTCTACTAAATAGTTTGATACAAAGATGGTATGAAGTATGGAAAACTTTAACAAAAAAATAACTCTGTAAAATATTGCATATCAATTATTTACAAAGTCATTTTATAAATTTAGTCGGAGTGACAAGACTTGAACTTGCGACCTCTTGACCCCCAGTCAAGTACGCTACCAACTGCGCCACACCCCGATTATAAAAGTTGTAAATATTGTAGAGTTTTAATATTTGCAACAAGTAAAAAATATTGTTGGCAAAAGTATGTAAAAATCAAATACAACAATTATGGTATGGTATGTAAAAATTCAGCAACCAGCACGCCAAGGTAATTACCAACAGCATAACCAATAATGCCAACAGTTATCCCTGGAACTATTATTTCTTTATTTTTAAGTGCGCCTGCTACTGCTGGTACAAATGGAGGACTACAGATTAGTGCGGTAGATGTAATAATAACAGTATCGATATCAATTTTAAATATGGCAGATACCACTACTTGTAAAAATAATGAGCCAAAAATAACTAAAAACACATAGTAGAATATGGTTGGTGATGCATTTGCTAGATTTGACACATCTACCATTGAAGCCACATCAATACTAAAAATGAGGATTAGATACATTCCTAGTTCAAAAGTATTTTTAAGTTTGTTAATGGATGGAACTAATGATAATAATATTCCAAGGGTGGTTATTATTAATATTACCACTATCATTTGGCTGTTTTCGGGAGTAAATAATGTGGTTAACCCTGCTACTGCAAAAATGCCTATGGAAATTAAAATTGCTTTTAGCATTGGAATGCGATTCTCTATCTTGAGTAGTCCCCACATGGGAATTAATGACATATCGCTTAGTACATTTTGATCGTTGCTTTTTAACCCTGGCTTAAATTTTGGCAGCACATAGCCAAATACTTTTTGTCCAATTGTAATTAGGAAGAAGAAATATCCTGCTCCAATTATCATATCGTAAGCATGGGTAACAATGTATGTGTCGTTATCAACGTTCAACATTATTTTTAGGGCTGCAAGGTTTGGCGTGCCTCCTGTGTAAACACCAATTAACAAACCACCTACTTTCCACAGGTCTGTAATTTCATCAGTATGAAAAATAAGAAACCCTACAATAACTGATGTTACTACTGCCACTAGCGCAATTATCATAGAAACAACTGTACTACCTGCTAGCTTTGTCCATGCTTTTATATCTGATGAGAATAGCATAAGCGGTAGCGACAAGGGGATTGTTATTGTTACTATAATATCTTGAATTTCAGCAGCATTTTCAGGTAATAACCCCGAAATCCCGGCAACAAGCCCAATACCATAAGCTATGATTATTGCACCAAGACGCCGTAATATTGAGAGTTTTTGACAAGAATACAGGATAAGTAAAGGAGTGAAAAGATAAAAGAACACAAGTAGTATTGTTGCTATCATGGTGGATATTTTAATTATAAATACCTTACAAAAATAACATATTCTTAATGTGATTTAAGTATTTGTTTCAAAAACCATGAAAAGGACTTATCAGTATTTATGTTTCCAATACTCAGTGATAACACATAATAAGATTCATATAACTATGGCATTAAACGCTAATAATACTTAACTAACAACGAGTTTAAAGCCTACACCATGTACATTTATAAGCTCTACATTTGTATCTTCTTTAAGGTATTTGCGTAGCTTTGTAACATATACATCCATTGAACGGGCATTAAAGTAACTATCGTCAAACCAAATTTTATTTAGAGCAACCGTGCGATCGAGTACATTATTGACATTCTCGCAAAGTAACTTTAGCAACTCGGCTTCCTTGGATGTAAGTTTTTGTTCTTTTTTATCAATTATTAGTAATTGCCTGTTATACTCAAAAGTATATTTTCCAAAATTAAAAATTGATTTTGTATTTTTTTCAACCGAAGAGGAACTGCGTCGCATAATTGCTTTTATGCGAAGTAACAATTCTTCCATGCTAAATGGTTTGGTAAGATAATCATCAGCACCAACTTCAAAACCCTGAATTCTATCTTCCTGCATTGCTTTTGCAGATAAAAATAGTATTGGCACTTCCTTGTCAATCTTTCTTATCTTTTTAGCCAGCGTAAAGCCATCCATTTCAGGCATCATAATATCAAGCACACAAAAGTCAAAAGCATCTCTTTTATATGCCTCATATGCTATCTTTCCATTTTCGCATAATACTGTTGGATAACCTTTTGCCTCCAAATAGGCCTTAAGAATGTTACCTAAATTTTTGTCATCCTCGGCAAGTAATAATTTGATTTCGTTTTTCATATCCTATCTTATTTGTTAGTCAAAAATTCAACTTTCAACTTTATAAACTATATAACTTTCAATTTTCAAAGTGGTTATTTGATTATTTGGTTATTCGATTATAACAATCAATATTAACTTTTTACTTTAAAAACTTTATAACTTTACAAACTTTCTAAACTATCTAACTCTATCCAATTGGTAATTGTACCGTAAAAACCGAACCCTTCCCAAGTTCAGAATCAACCGAAACCTTACCCTCATGTTCTTCAACTATTGCTTTAACATAACTAAGGCCAAGTCCAAAGCCCTTAAA
>Ga0164318_10007494_pt1 | contig 10574 bp, 7 predicted proteins | sample GuaBasSedimGuay9_FD_113734 | JGI IMG/M metagenome (GOLD analysis project Ga0164318, IMG submission 113734) | Subseafloor sediment microbial communities from Guaymas Basin, Gulf of California, Mexico - Guay9, Core 4571-4, 0-3 cm | ecosystem: Environmental > Aquatic > Marine > Hydrothermal vents >...
ACGGATATTTTATTACAATCTGAGACATAACGAAACGCTATAAAACTCCACCCTGAAAGGACGACCTCCGGATGGTGTCAGAACACAGGATTATCTGATAAAATAAACGGACGCGAAAGGCCTACTGCCTAGAATCTCACGTTCTGTCGCTCAGGATATTGATTGATTTTCAACTTCTGATTTCTAAATCTAGGCAGTTCTCTGAAATTCTATCATTTCAGGTGACGTGAGTCATGTTCTGGGTATAGGACATAAACGAGTGGGTTTTGTCGGTGTTCTTGATGCGGAACCTGCCGCTCTGAGATACAGGGGTTACTGCCGGGCCATCACCGATGCCGGCCTGCCCATTGAACCGGAACATATTCACACCCGATATCCTGGAGATGATGCCGAGGATCAGACGGTTCTCAGTCCCGAAGCTGCGGATGTCATACTCGGGAATCTCAGGGAGAATAATGTGACAGCCTGTTTCTGTGTTAATGATCTCTGTGCTTTCAGAATTGCCGATACAGCCAAACGTGCCGGTGTTGATGTCCCGGGGACTTTCCATCGTCGGTTTTGATCACATGAGTTATCTTTCGGAACTGGGTCTTAATCTGACTACTGTAGCTCAGGATTATGAAAAACTGGGCTGTGATAGTGTTGAATTGCTTCTGCCTCTTATTGATAATCCTGACATTTCAAAGGACGAGATACCTTCGAACATCGTTGTTCCCACCCGCTTTGTGGAAGGGGGAACTGTGGTGGAGCCGGAAACTGCAGTTGAACCATGAATTGCTTGTTGAGTCTGAATAACCTTCGTTTATTTTCTTCACTATGAGTACTTCTGAATTTCAATCATCAACGATTGTACCGGGAAACCGGAATGAACGCATGAAAACGTCAATAAGAGCATTTACTTCTGGATTTCCTGAACCGAATATGGTTTTAAGAGAAATTCCAGGAGGAAACGGAGATGAAAAAAAGTTTATCGGTGTTCATGATTTTTGTTCTTGTAACGGCAGCGTTGCTGGCAACAGGTCAGAAAGAACAGGTACAGGTTCAGGAGACTGAAAAAGTTGGAGATGGATGGTTTCATAAGTATGAGACGCCTATTACGTTGAGTGGAAATAGGATCACATCCTCTTCGACAGATTTTACTGAAAATTCATACACGGACTGGGCCGAAAGAACATTGGGTATCAACTATGAGCTGAAATGGGCGGCACCGAACGCAGATACTGATGAGCAGAAACTGACTCTTGCAATGGCAAGTAATGATCTTCCGGATATAATCACCATCAAATCGGGTGATTTATTTGCAAGATTGGTAAGATCCGGCACACTGATGCCTCTTGATGATCTGTATGATGAGTATGCTTCACCACTTACAAAGCATCTGATTGACTTGTACCAGACAGCCCTCGGAGATAAATTCTTTTCTCTCTTTACAATTGATGGGAAAATTTATGCATTCCCGGAAGCTTCGGATGTTTTTTCAGCCAACTGGAAAACATTGTGGATCAGGAAAGATATTCTCGCTGAACTTGGTTTACCTCAACCTGGAACAATTGAAGAATTTGAAAAGGTTCTGGCAGCATATAAGGAAGCGCATCCTGAAGGTGTTGGATTTGTTTTAGCAACAGACAGATCGTTGGACGCTGTCACACCGATTATGGATGCTTTTGGCGCATTTCCACAGAAATGGACGGAAAACGGTAGTGGTAAGCTTGAATATGGAAGTACACAGCCTCAGGTGAAAGAAGCTCTGGAAACACTGAATCGTTGGTATGAAAATGGTTATATAGATCGAGAATATTTCATTAAAGATCCATCAAAAAATAGAGAGCCGCTTGTTGCTGGAGATGCACTGGCAATCTATGGAAACTGGTGGTATGCCCTCTGGCCTTTCCCGGACTTATGGAAAAATGTACCAAGTGCAGAAATGACAGCTCTGGAACCCTTGATTGGACCTGACGGAACCCAGTTTATCATGCACGATTTACGGAACGGATATTTTGATTATGGCAGAGCCATCAGTTCAAGTTGTGAACATCCTGAAGCTTTGTTCTATCTGCTGAATGAGGAACTGGATTCTCAGTTCCGGTTTGATGAAGCGTTAAGAGCAGAGATGAAGAAACAGGGCTATGAGTTCAAGTATCCCAGTGAACAGTGGCAGCTCCCACAGAATCCGGATGCACCTCAGGAAGAACAGGTATACAACTACATGGTTGAAGGCCCTGATAAATTCTGGAATACCTTCACAGGTAATCCTGTAAACCTCCCATTCGGGTTCAAATATAATGAAAGACCCTACGATCTTTTTGACAGATATGTACGAATGGCCGCGGCCTTTAACAAGGGTGATATGGAGAGCCTGAACACAACCGATTACATTGACTATAAGGAGTATTTCTCAGACCCTCCCAACAAAATAAGAGCTCATGTCGCAGATGTGGAAGTCTATAACTCCATAAAAGACAAAGACATTATCAGATACAACAGATTCACAACATCTCCAACAGCTACAATGCTGGACAGACAGGCCTATCTTGATAAGATTGAGGATGAATATTTCACCAAGATAATTACCGGCCAGCTTCCTGTTGATGCCTTTGATGATTATGTGAGTGAATGGAAAAAAGCCGGAGGAGATGCCATTACCGAGGAAGTTAACGATTGGTGGGCGACTGCTGCAGAATAAAAGTATTATTTTGATAATCTAATTGCAGAGAGGAAACGGTCAGGACTGTTTCCTCTGCTGTTTCGTTCAGATTATTTTGTATCTGAATCATGTTCTATATTATGAATTAATAACTTATAAAATATCAGCTGTTTGTCAGGAAAAATCAAGAAATAATTTCAATTCTATTTCCGAGGGAGTGTATGAAGAACAGGAATAAACATATTAACCGGATCCTTAAACCCAAGCCGAAAGAAAACAGTACTCTGCTGTTGATGATGGCGCCTGCCACTGTTTTCCTGATCCTGTTCAACTACATTCCCATGGGTGGTATTGTGATAGCTTTTCAGGATTATATTCCTTCTTTCGGATTTTTCGGTTCACCCTGGGTCGGGTTGAAATGGTTCAGGTATCTGGCAGATATGCCTGATTTTTTTCAAGTGATTGTTAATACTCTGATAATTGCCATCGGGAAGATTTTCCTCTCTACACTTTTTTCAATTGTATTTGCACTTCTTCTGAACGAAATGCGATCAAAATTCTTTAAAAAAGGTATACAGACAATAGTCTATCTTCCGCATTTTTTTTCATGGGTAATCATAGGAGGAATATTTGTAGACCTCCTGTCTCTCAACGGATTGATCAATCAGTTTATTCTCTGGATAGGGTTTTCCAAACCGGTCTTTTTTCTCGGAGATAATCATTATTTCAGAGGAACAATGATACTGCTCGAAGTTTGGAAAAGCTTCGGCTGGGGCGCCATCATCTATCTGGCCTCAATAACCAATATCAGTCCAACTCTTTATGAATCAGCGACTATAGACGGTGCCAACAGGTTTCAGCAGGCTCTTTATATCACCATTCCCAGCATGCTTCCTATAATTATTCTCATGGCAACACTGAGCCTGGGTAATGTATTGAATGCGGGTTTTGAACAGATCTTTATCATGTACAATCCGGTTGTCTACTCAACAGGTGATATTCTCGATACTTTTGTTTATCGGATAGGTCTGGTAAATGCGCAGTTCAGTCTTTCCACAGCTGTGGGTCTGGCTAAGTCGGTCGTTTCTTTTCTCTTAATTGGTATTTCATATAAATTGGCGAATAAATATGCCGGTTACAGAATATTCTGAGGACTCCCAGTAAGGTTGATGTTATGATGGTAAAAAATAGAAATAGAAGTGCAATTGTCTTCAATGTAATAAATTATACTTTTCTCGCTATCCTTGCTCTCAGCTGTATTCTACCTGTTGTACATGTCCTGGCTTTATCTCTTAGCGACAAGGCTGCATGTTCGGCAAACCAGGTGAAATTTCTTCCGGTCGGATTTCACTTGCGTGCTTATGAGAAGATAATAAAAAATGCTGATTTTCTCAGAAGCTTCTGGATTGCTGTACTGAGGGTTATTATCGGAACAACTCTGAATATGGTTATTATCTGTCTGACTGCTTATCCACTATCCAGAGAAGTAAAAGATTTCAGGTGGAGGAATCTCTTCGCCTGGTTTGTATTTATTCCGATGCTTATCACCGGCGGTCTGATACCGACATATCTACAGGTGCGTAATCTCGGTCTGATCAATTCATTCTGGTCTCTGATCCTCCCGACAGCCGTTCCGATGTTCAGTGTGATCATAATGATGAATTTTTTCAGAGGTATATCGAACAGTCTCGTTGAAGCAGCACAGATTGAAGGTGCGGGTCATATGACAATTCTTCTAAAAATATTTATCCCGGTATCAACAAGTGCGATGGCAACGCTTTCTCTTTTTGCAATTGTCGGTCATTGGAATGAGTGGTTTCAGGGATTGATATATATCAATGACAATGCAAAATGGCCCCTTCAGACATATCTCAGACAGATTCTGCTACCATCTGCATTAGAGGGAAGTTTGACGAAGGATAAAATTCAGGATTTGAAATATCTTTCCAATGTGAATTTTAAATCTGCTCAGATCTTTGTATCCATGATTCCGATTCTGCTGATATATCCATTTCTTCAGAAATATTTCGTTACTGGTTTGACCCTCGGGTCTGTCAAGGAATAACCCGATGCGTTTATTGAATGAATTCATTGATGCAAGTGAGAAATTTACTGACGGAATGTCTTCATTCTTCATCGCTGAAAAACTTGTTGAGTGGGATAGTTCAGCTCTTTCGGGAAAGATAGAATGGAAAAGATCGGCTATGAAAGTACGGCAGGCATTCAACCAGTCAGGGGAGGTTCTGGAAGCTGCACAGGCCTGGAAGTTCCCTCCTGATTATGACGAGAATCCTGCTCTCAAGATAAAAATACATTTGGTTTCTCAATGTACAGTCAGAGTGAAGATATATCTGGCAGATTCGCTGTTTATTGCAGAAAACAGAGATTCAGCAGGAATGCTGATCTCTCCCGGAATTGTGGATGAACTATGTTCTGAAAGCAGGGGCTTTTTCACCGTTGAAGAGAGTTCAGAAAAAATTAGCATTTTCTCTGATGATATCAAGCTGGAGATACTGAGAGATCCATTTGAAATGAGATTTTACGATGGAGAGGGACATCTTCTTACTTCCACGGTACATCCGCATACTCTCATGTCTTTGAGAAATTCCGACAATCCGGTTTTCAGTATCGTTGAATCTGTCGAGGATACATCCCAGACCGGTTGTTTCGCATTTTCTCTTCAGCATGATGAAGCATTCTACGGTACCGGAGAATCCTTCACCCGGCTGAATAAACGGGGGCAGAAAACTGTTCTGTGGACAGAGGACGCGAACAGCTGTCAGAGAAACAGGTACTATAAACCCATACCTTTTTTTATCAGCAGCAGGGGTTATGGGATGTTTCTTCATACCAGCACTCCCGCAGCTTTTGATTTCGGTTGTAAATACGACGGAACCGGTGCCCTGTATGCGGAAGATTCAGTTATGGATCTTTTTTTCTTTTCAGGATCGGTGAAGGAAGTGCTTTCAGAATATACTTCTCTGACAGGCCGTTCACCGGTCCCTCCGCTCTGGTCCTTCGGGCTCTGGATGAGCCGGATAACTTATAAGTCTGAAACGGAAGTTCAGTCTGTGGCTGAGCGGCTGCGCAGCGAAAAAATACCATGCGATGTGATTCATATTGATACCGGCTGGTTTGAAAAAGACTGGATCTGTGATTACGAATTCTCCGGGACCAGGTTTGATAATCCGGAGAAGCTGATAGCCCGGCTGAATCGGATGGGTCTTCGTGTTTCGCTCTGGCAGCTTCCCTATTTCACACCGAATAATCCCCTTTTCAGAGAGGCTCTGGAAAAAGGTTATGCTGTACGAAGCGGGAAAGCAGGACTTCCAACTGAAGATGTGATAATCGACTTCAGCAATCCGGATGCCGTTTTCTGGTACAAGTCCCTTCTGAAAAAGCTTCTGGTGATGGGAGTTTCCGCCATTAAGGCCGATTTCGGTGAAGCGGCTCCCTATCACGGAATATTCCATTCCGGAAAAACAGGTCATTCTGAGCATAATCTGTATCCTCTGCGGTACAATAAAGCGGTTTATGAAATAACCGATGAGGTGTGCGGAGAGGGTATTATCTGGGGCCGGAGTGCATGGGCCGGAAGTCAGCGATATCCGGTTCACTGGGGCGGGGATTCGGAAAATACCGATTCAGCTATGGCCGCAAGCCTCAGAGCCGGTCTTTCACTCGGTTTATCCGGCTTTTCGTTCTGGAGTCACGATATCGGTGGCTTTGTGAAAAGCAGCCCCGAAGATATTTACCGGAGATGGCTCACATTCGGAATGTTCAGCAGTCACAGTCGCTGTCATGGGGCACCTCCCACCGAACCCTGGGAATCTAATAAGAAATTTACTGATTTCTTTCGTTCGGTTGTGGAAAGGAAGTATCGTCTGATGCCCTATATCATGGCTCAGTCCGTTATATGCAGCCGGAAGGGTTTTCCGATGGTAAGACCACTTTTCTTCGAGTTTCCCGAAGACCGCACATGCTGGAACATAGAAGATGAGTATCTATTCGGCAGCTCAATTCTTGTCGCCCCGGTGTTCTCCGGAGATTCTGCGGAACGCGATGTGTATCTTCCTCCGGGGAAATGGTTATCAATTGAACATAAGACAGTGTATGAAGGCTCCCGGTGGGCGAGGATCCCCGGAGAAATCGGCGGTGTACCGGTTCTTGTAAGGTGGGGAACTCTGATTCCCGAGGTACCGGCGGTATTGAGTACTGATTTCATACAGTGGGACAGAATGACATACGAAGCCTATGGGGATAATCCTGTGGAAGGAATCGCCTGGACACCGGAGAAGGGCTTATACTCCCTGACCGGTGAAAAAACTGAAGACGGCAGTTATGTGATTGCAGAAGAAGGCCTTGCAGAATGATCCGGGGGAAAAAGATCCGGGAAAACCCGGAGTACAGGGAAAAAGTTGAACTGACAACGGGCAGAGATAAGTGGCAGACTGATTCTTATCACAATATTCCTGCGATATATATGTCTGACGGTCCTCATGGACTCAGGAAGGAGCTTCACAGTAATTCATTCTCGGATATCGGTTCGGTTGTCTCTGTTTGTTATCCTGCCGCATGTTCTCTCGCGTTGAGCTGGGATATGGAAGTACTGAAGAAAACCGGCAAAGCTTTGGGTTTGGAATGCCGGAATAACGGTGTTGATATTCTTCTCGGACCCGGGGTGAATATCAAACGCAGTCTTCTATGTGGAAGGAACTTCGAGTATTTCTCCGAAGATCCTTTTCTGACGGCAAAGCTGGCATCTTCTTATATCACCGGTATACAGAGTACCGGAGTCGGTGCCTGTGTGAAGCATTTCTGCTGTAACAATCAGGAAACAGAAAGATTCACCATTGATGTGAAGGTGGATAAGCGGACTCTTCATGAGGTTTATCTGAAAACATTCAGGATCATATTGAAGGAATCTGATCCCTGGAGCCTGATGTGTTCATACAACAGAGTGAATGGAGTACAGGTTTCTGAAAACGAATACCTGTTAACCGGGATTCTGAGAAAACGCTGGGGATATCAGGGTGTGGTTATTTCAGACTGGGCCGCGGTGAACAATAAAATCAAGGCCCTGGAAGCCGGTCTGGATCTTCTGATGCCAGGACCGGCATATTCTCTCAATCAGGAAGTGATGTCGGGAATTGAAAATGGGGAAGTCTCTCAGCATATCGCCGATACTTCCGTGGAAAGAATCATCAATCTTGAACTGAAGATTGCGGAAAGTAAGAAAAAAATACATATACAGAATAATGAGAATCTCCTTGAGGGCCATCATGAGATTGCAAGACAGGCGGCTTCACAGTGTATTGTTTTACTGAAGAATGATGAAAAAAAGCTTCTTCCCCTGGGCGGACCCTCGGACAGGGATTTAACAAAGATTGCTCTGATCGGGGCCTTTGCTGAATCACCCCGTTATCAGGGAGGCGGAAGTTCTCATGTGAACAGTTTCAGGGTTGAAAGTGTTGTTGAGGAATTACGCAGACTGGAGCCTGAGAAAACATTTTCATACAGCCGGGGATACACAGAACATGGTGGGGCCGATGAGAGTCTGCTCAGACATGCTGTGGAAACCGCATCCACGGCGGAACTTGCTGTTATTTTTGCAGGGCTTCCTGAATCTTTCGAGTCTGAAGGAGAGGATCGAACTGATATATCCCTGCCGGAAGGGCATATCAGACTCATCAGGGAGGTTTCAGCCGTACAGGAGAGATGTGTCCTGGTTGTGATGTCCGGATCTGTGGTTGATTTATCCGGAATTGTACCTGATATGAATTCTGTTATCTATACAGGCCTCGCCGGTGAAGGCATCGGCGGTGCTCTTGCTGAAGTTCTGACAGGAAAAGTGAATCCATCGGGGAAACTTGCTGAAACTTTTCCGTTGAAACTTGAGCAAACGCCTTCTTTCAGTAATTTTCCCGGTTCTGACGGTTCGGTGATTTACGGTGAGCGTATTTATGTGGGCTACCGATGGTACAGGAAAGTGAAAGGGGAAGTATTATTTCCTTTTGGACATGGCCTCAGTTTTACCGAATTCACCTATGATAATCTCTGCATCGTTGCCGGGATTGTCAGTGAAGATAGTCCGGCAGAGTTTTCGGTGGACATTACAAATTCCGGAAACATTTCCGGGAAAGAAGTTGTTCAGGTATACGTTCATGATGTGGAATCCCGGCTCGACAGACCGTACATGGAGCTTGCGGCGTTCCGTAAGATTGAAATTCCGCCGGGAGAGATGAAAAGGGTTTCATTTGTTCTGGGAACCGATGCTTTTGAGTATTTCGATCCGGAGTATGATCGCTGGGTCTGTGAACCCGGGGAGATGGAAATTCTTATCGGGAGTTCAAGCGGCGATATCCGGCTGAACGGTTTGCTCACAATCAGAACCGAAGAACCTGAAATAATTTATACGGTAGATACTTCCCTGCAGGAGATTCTCAAGGCTGATTCTGAAACAAGGGATTTGTTTCTTTCTTCCCTGTCCGGGGTAATTGATTTTTCCGGGTTGACCGGTTCTTCCACTGAGAAAATTGTACGGAAGTACAGGAACTGGCCGATATCAAAAGTGCGGTACTGGCTGAAATCAGGTACTGAAGTCGGCTGGATTGAAAAAATACTCATCAGAATGAACAACAGCAGAAACAAGGATAGAAACAGTGCCGAAGGATAAACTTCGTCCGGTTCCTTCAAAGCAGCAGCTCGAATGGCAGAATATGGAACTTGGAATGTTCTTTCATTTTGATATGTCAACCTTCACCGGCGAACTGTTTCCCTCCGAACCTTATCCGCCTGAGGTATTCAGTCCGGACAGTCTCGATACGGATCAGTGGATTGAGGCCGCATGTACCGTCGGTGCTGAATATGCCGTATTGACGGCGAAGCACTGCACCGGATTCCAGCTGTGGCAGAGCGATGCGTATCCCTACGGGGTGAAACAGAGTTCGTGGAAAAACGGCAGAGGCGATGTGGTTGAGGATTTTGTGAAATCCTGCAGATCCCGGGGTATTAAACCCGGACTGTATATAAGCGCTTCCTCCAATTCCTGGTGGGGGGTGAAGGATCCCGGGCTTGTGAATCAGGGAAAGGGGGGCAATCCCGGATTGCAGCAGCGATATGTGAAGGCCTATGAACAGATGTTTCTTGAGCTGGTTTCGAATTACGGTGAACTCTCTGAACTCTGGTTTGACGGTGATGTGCTTCACCCTGAAGAAGGTGGGCCGGATATTCTGTCTCTGATCAGAAAGTATCAGCCGGGAGCGGTATGTTTCAAAGGTCCGGCTCCTTCCATCAGATGGATCGGAAATGAAAACGGAACTGCCGGCTATCCCTGCTGGGCTTCTGTTTCTTCCATTCATCCCGAAAGCGAAGCCGATAACGGAACCGGCAATCCCGATGGAGATATCTGGCTGCCGGGGGAATGTGATACTCCTTTTCCCGGGCATGACTGGCTCTGGAGTCCCGGACAGAAATCCGATCCCCGGATTATCGATACCCTGATGGATCTTTACTGCAGATCGGTGGGAAGAAACACCAATCTGCTTCTGAATGCCGCACCGGACAGGCGCGGTCTGATACCCGTTGAAGATATGTATTATTACAGGGGATTCGGTAAAGAGCTGAAACGGCGCTTCGGGAATCCGGTGGCGGCAGTCCGGGGAACGGGATCTGAAATATCTCTTATTTTGGAAAAACCCCTTGTTATCGATCAGATTGTCCTGATGGAGAATATCAGCAGCGGTGAGTCTGTGAGAAAATACCGGATAAACGTGCGACTTCCCCACAGACGATGGGAAACGGTATGTACCGGTGAAGCCATCGGTCATAAGAAAATAGAGAGATTAAAACCCCTGGAAGTTGAAGAGCTGAAACTTGTGATAGAAGACTCTGCAGGATCTGTGGAGATTCTGGATTTTTCAATTTATCA
>Ga0164318_10007495_pt1 | contig 10574 bp, 4 predicted proteins | sample GuaBasSedimGuay9_FD_113734 | JGI IMG/M metagenome (GOLD analysis project Ga0164318, IMG submission 113734) | Subseafloor sediment microbial communities from Guaymas Basin, Gulf of California, Mexico - Guay9, Core 4571-4, 0-3 cm | ecosystem: Environmental > Aquatic > Marine > Hydrothermal vents >...
CTACTGATTATAACTGATCAGCAAAATATCGACGCTATTTCCGCTCACGGAAACCCTTACGTTAAAACTCCAAATATTGACCGGCTTGTCAAACGGAGTATATCTTTTACTAATTCATACAGCACAGACCCGGTTTGCTCTCCTGCCCGCAGTTCGATTTTAACCGGCAGGATGCCGTCGGAAACAGGAGTCGTATCGAATGACAGACCTATATCCGACACACTGCCAAATATTGGAGAGTGGCTTCGTAAAGACGGATACGAAACAGTTTACTGCGGGAAATTGCATTTGCCGGAAAACTGGCCGTCGCATCTGAAAGGATTCAACGTAATTCCGGTCGGCGCAGGTGAAGGTAACTTGGTTGATTCAGTAACATCGCGTGAATGTGAAGCGTTTATAAAAAGTTATGACAAAGCAAAACCGTTTTTTCTTGTTTCATCATTACTTCAGCCGCACGATATTTGCTTTTGGATGATTCATCCGAACGAATTGGTTCCTGAAAAGTTACCTTTTGAAGAATTAAAAAATAAATTACCGGAACTTCCGCCGAATCATAAAAGTTTTCCAAGAAAACCTAAATATTGTTACAGCGGTTATAGTAGATTCGATGATGAACAATGGAAATATTATCTCTATAATTATTATCGTATGGTGGAAATGGTTGATGCCGATATCGGGAGAATGCTTGATGCACTCGAAGCGTCAGGGAAGGCAGACAATACAGTAGTTATTTTTACATCTGACCACGGTGAAGGAGCGGGACGGCATAGCAATGTGCAGAAATGGTTTCCTTATGATGAAGCCGCGAAAGTACCTCTGGTGATTTCCTGTCCCGGCAAAATTCCGGAAAATAAAAAGAGTGATATTCTTGTATCCGGATTGGACATTGTTCCAACTATTTGCGCGTTTGCCGGAATTGCTTCGCCGCCGGACTGTAAAGGTGAGAATTTAAAACCTTATCTTATGTATGGGAAAAAACCGAAAAGGGAATTTGTCGCTTATGAAACACATGTTTGCGGCAGGACTATCAGGACAAAAAAATATAAGTATGTAAAATATAAAGATGATCCTGTTGAAATGCTGTTTGATATGGAAAATGATCCGTGGGAAAAGAAAAATATTTATGATGACCCGAAATACGCGAAAATAATTCAACATCACAGAAAATTACTTGAGGAATGGGAAAAATCATTAAAACCTATTTTACCGACAAAATCAATAGTGAAAACTCCTAAATGGATTCAAACAGTTATTGATATCCAATATGGCAAGGGAAAAACTACTTAGAGTTTGACCGGAAATTCCTTGTTTTCGCACAATGTCTATTTTGTATGGCAGATTTCTTATCATATTGTTTTGTCAAAATAATTCGGGATATGCAGGTTAGGACGTTGAGGACAACGTCCCTCCAAACTGATATTGTGGAAAAGATCGATCAACAATTTTTCCACGAGCAGCTTCGCTCTCGGGACAAGTTGTCGATTAAAAGTTTCTGTCGCGCAATAATCCACAAATTTATTAATCCGATAATCCATAGAAATCCCGGCTCAGGTAAAATATGAACATAATTCGTCTTAACGGTCGTGTCGGTAATAAATCCGGCCATAGCGCTATTATTGTCAACTTTCAAAGTAACAGTATAAAAGCCGGATGAACTGTATAAATGATTTGGAGATGACACATTGCTTTGCCAGCCTGCGGCATCGCCGAAATTCCAGTAATAATTATCCGGAGAACCTAATCCTGTATTTTGGAAATGAAGTTCTTCCCACGGATTAGCAATAGTTTTATTGACTACAAAGTCAGCTGTTGCAATGTCCCACGCGTATGGCGAGTCCAGCCAACTGCACCTTCCGACTATCCAGTTCTTCATCCAAGTGATTTCTTCATCATAAGTGTCAGCAATATACCAGTTGGGCCAAACATAAGTTCCGAGAATATTCCAGCGAGCGAAATTTCTATCGGGAGCTTTGCCGAGTGCGAAAACATTACTGTCAACGAGTTGAAGAATATTGCTTGTGGTCAAAATATTTTTTCTTAATTGCATCCAACGTAGTCCGCAAAGCCGAACAAAATTAGTGTCATACAAAAATTCTCTCCACCAGAACGGGTCATAAGAAGTATACCAGCCGTTTGTTTTCCAACCATCGAGATAATCGGCGTTTCCAAACGACAAGTTATAATCCCACTGCGGACTCATAAACAATTTTTTATTTTTATTTTTATACATATAGGAGCTAATTCTAAAGCCGTCAATGTTCCTCGTGAATTGCACGTGAACATAATTATCTACGAAAGAATTTACGTCAACGTATTTTTCCGCCGCGGCGACAACGCCGTCATTAGGCGCGGAAAGTATCGCGTTTTCGAATTGATTTATGTAATCTAAAATCCAAGCTTTTTGCTCAGAAGTTATTTTCCAATATTTTGGATAAACGTAAGACAATCTGGCGCCATTAGCAGTTTCGAAATAAGCTTCGGCGGGGTCACCGTCGGTCTTATCTCTTTTTATGATGTAGCCGCCGGATATATCAGGCTCGGAATTTTCATAAGGTTCCAGTTTATCAATGTTGATTCTGTTTTTTGAGCGCGCGATTTTTTCAATTAAAAGGTACACACCATTGTAAGCGCCGTTCAAAATTACTTCGCAGAATTTTGTGCGGGGTGCGTATTCAATCATTTGTCTTTCTGTGTAATAAGAGATGGCGTTCCGCATTAATGATTTGTCGCTGTAAGGCCCGTTCAATACCCAATCACTTTCAGCCGGCAGTCCGAGTAAAGAGGATTTGATTTGTTCATTGTCATTATTTCTGAATTCGATTCCGTATTGTTTTTTAGGAAATGTCAAAGAAGACTGCCCGCGAATTTCTATTCCGATTTTCCCGTCATAATCGTTAAATTGGTTCATAACGGAATTGACGCTGCCGTTTGTATTCCAGATGACACCCATTCGCGCAGTGATTTTCGGTTCGTCGGGAATTGTGCGTCCAAATGAATCCAAAACTATTATCGGCAAAGTTGAAGAAGATAATACTCCGGACGGTAATCCCAAATAATATTTATGACTCACAATATTTCCGGGAAGGGAATTTGTATCAAACACCCTTGCTCTTACTAACACAGTCGAAGAAATTGTTTTTGGAGAAGTATATAATAGCGAGCTTTTAGTTGGTGTGGTTCCGTTAATCGTATAACGTATTTCCGCAGTTGCAGAATTAACGGATAAAGTCAGACTCAAACTACCGATAAAATAACCGCCCGAGCGGGAAAATTGAGGAGTTTCAGCAACCGAGGTGTATGTGGTTCCGTTATTTGGGTTGTTCGGTGTTGGAGTTTCAAAATAAAATAAATTTGTCTTACCGTTTGGCAGGCATCCATAAGATTTATTTGCGGGAATAAAAACAGAAGGCGTTTGATTTATTTCCTTTCCGGATTGTGAAGATAAAAACAGCGGTTCTCCTTCCGACTTGATTTTGAAATTTGTGTGAAATTCTGAGTTTGTGCGATTTTTACCTGAAGCAAAAATTAGAAGATAACTGTTGGAATTAAGAACATAAGGCGGGAATTCCCATTTGTTAAGATAGTTTTTGTCATCCGATAATCCGCAGCCATATAAATTTAAAGGCTCACTTCCGGAATTATATATTTCAATCCAATCAGAGTAATCACCGTCTTTATCAGAAAGAAAACTTTCATTCCATGACATAAATTCGTTTATACAAAGATTATGCCAGTTGGTTGGACCTACATAATAGCAATACCAATCACGTTCATATTTCGGGATTGTACGATAAGCAAAAGTAAGCGTATAAATTGTGCTGTTTTGCTGTAATGATGGAGTCGTATAACGGTTCAAACTGTTTATAGAACTGCCGCCAACGCCGGTAGAGATAATTTTTTCACATCCTGCCGAAGAGTAACCGTTTGTAGGGTCATAAACTGACCCGCTATGGTTTCCTGTTTTGCTCCAACCTGAATCATTACTTGTGAAATCACCGTTTTGAATATATTCAACACCATCGTGCTTTATAGAAATATCATCAACAAGAACTTCGCCGATATCATTCAAATATAAATATAAATGACTTGAAGTTGCAACTCCGGTGCGCGTTGCAACCTGCCATATACTTTTAGGAACTACTTCGGTATGCAAACCGTCATAGGATAATCTAACGGTCATAGATGGAGCAATATTATCAATTTCTTTTTTGGGAGGGAAATCAGTTGTTGTTTCATCTGTAAGAATTAATTTGAAATAATACCAGACATAAGTCGTGTCAGGCATCGCCGAAACATTCCCGCCAAAAATTGAATCCCCGGCTGTTCCGTCATTATGAGCACCGTCATCATACATCGTTACAGATAGCTCTTCATTACGGTTCGTAGAATAATACATTGTGAATGAAACTACAGATGTAGGAGCAATGACTTCCGCAATTACCGAAATAGTTTGACCGCTGAGTGGATAAGCCGGAATGGTGCCGCGAGTGATTACAGCCGTACCACCAAGATAAGTTGAATTTGTATCACCGGGTGTTCCGCCGGAATAAAGACTTGCTGCCCAACTTGTCGCATTGGAAACGGAAAGCAAAGGTTGAATTAATTCTAGCGAAGAACCATCACCGTCCGCTTTCACCGGCCATGGTGATTTATCGTCATAAACAAAACTGCAGACAACATTTCCATTAGAATTACAAAGCGAAACTTTTTCACCATTGTTGCTTAGCTTTGAACCACTTGCAAATGGACCGTAAACATTATTAACATTAGGATACGCACTATTAAATTCATTTGTATAGCGTGCAATAACTAGAAAGCCGCCGGGGGCAATTGTTACCCCGGTTTCAAAAATATAATCAATGCCCGCATTGAAATACCATCCGGAGATATCGATGGTTTCATTGCCTGTATTCCACAATTCAATAAATTCCGTAGTATCGCCTTCTTCGATAGGGTTATAATTCAATTCGTTTATGATTACAGCCGCATATAAATTAAACGCAGCCAATATAGAAATGATATATAATGTTATTTTAATCATAATTACATTATAACATAAAAATGAAAAAAATGGACGACTGAAAAATCGCCCGCTTTTTTGAAATATTCATGTCGCGTAATTCGTGGTACACTTTTTTCTGCCAATTGCCAACCATCAACTATTTCCTGCGCAAAAATGCTAAACTAAAAATGGCAATCAAACCGAGAGTTGCAGGTTCAGGAGTAACAGTAACTTCCAGATTATTACCATTAACAGTAGGATGAATGTCCCCCGCGAGTCCTGTGCTATAACTCATTGTAATGTTAGATGCATCGCCAATAATTCCATCGGTTGTCTTAACAATCGTATATGTTCCGTCAGGAAAATCTATGTCTGTAGCATTAACAGTCATTCCTCCTGACGGAATAGTAAAAGTGCCATTGATATTAATTAGATCTGCGGAACCAGGATTACCAACTTCCCAGTCGATTTTACTTCCGGCTTCCATATTGAGATTACTGACGACATTCAAAGTTCCGATACTGTTTCCGGGAGCAACAGCTACGCCTGAAGGAATAGTTAATTCGTCAATAGTTCCTGTTCCGCCAACGGAAGCGCCTGTAAGGAGAGTTACATTGCTCATGCCGAGCATTGTGCCGCTAACAGTGAGTGCGCCGCTTATTTCTAGTTCACAGGTGTTAACTCTTGCTATTCCGCCCGATTGGTTTACATTTCCCACAACAGAAAGTTTAGATCCAAGTTCGCCTGACAGTTCAATTGAGTCCGCGTTTTCGCCGCAGATTATATTCAAATAGGGTACGGATTGAGTATGTTTTTGCATGTTAACAGACAGACCAACATCTTGTGACCAATGATAAATAAGAAATTTAAGTGGCTGATCATTTGGAAAACAATCATTAGTGCCAATCTCATAATATGTCCTGCACGCGAATGTGGAAAGAGTTGTCGGGCCGTTATGAGTATTCTGTGCGTTTAAATAAAAAGTTTTTGTATGAGTAGGTGATGCTGCCTGACCTATCATTTCCAGAGATGCGCTGTTTGTTCCCGTAAATGGTCCGTTGAAAGTCATTTCACCATCCGCACCGTGCTGAAAAACGCGTGTATCGCCTGAAAGAGTATTTATACCGTTATAAGTTCCATAAGCAACAGTATTCCATATCTCGATTGCACCGCCGTGATGTCCGGTTCCTTCGAGGGTAAAATTATTGTTCACGGTAAAAGATTGAGGGACTTCACAATAAACAGATCCACCTTTTTCAACAGTTATGTCATTGCCGTGTATATCAATCCCGGGTGTATTAGCGATATTTAAATATCCATTTGATTTAATAGTTATGGAAGGTGAAAAGATATAAGACGGGATATTATATGTTTCAAGTTTTCCGCCACTATTAACCGTTATGGATTTTACATTATTAGTTCCATAGGCGGCAGTGAGAATCGCATTAGAATTAACAATAACATCAAGATCTTGAGCCGCAGTAGCCCAATCAAGCCAGATGTTTCCAGCGTTGTGATTGAGTGTTCCGCTAATAGTGTTATCGCCTTGAAGATAAAGCTTTCCATTGCCTGTTTTAGTGAAACCGTCTGTTCCGGCTAGAACACCGCCGTAACCCGCACTCGCAGCGCCAATATAAAAACCGTAGAAGTTTGGAGCAGCTTCGACGTTTACCACAGGAGAACCGGCAAGAGTTAGTGTGCCTTGAGCAACAATAATAGAAGAAGCCGGAGGCTGAGCGTTATCTAAAGTAGCATATAAATTTTCGATAGTCGGATTTGACCCCATAAGTATTCCCTTAGGATTACCATCGTGTGGCTCGATAATTCCGTTAGTGAAATAAGCAGTCGCGCCTGCACCATCGGCGACTATCCCGTCAGCCCAGTTAGCGGAATCGCCCCAATCAAAAAGAGTGGGGAAAATATTAGTCTCAATCCAACTGCCGTCATCTGCGATGAGTGTAGAAGCTGTATAAAGAGATAGAGTAAGTATAATAATTAATATAAAATTAAAGTTCTTTTTCATAATTATTCTTTGTTGCCGGATTAAGTGTTTAAATTTTAGTATGCCATATACATACTTTGAAAAGATAAAAAATTAATTGAGAAAACCGTCCCGAAGCCGAAACGGTTTTTTCGTAATTAGTAAATAATTAACGCTAATGTCCTTTTATTTTCTTCGCAAAAATGCTAATCCAAGAATTACAATTAATCCGAGAGTTGCAGGTTCAGGAACTACTGTCCATTCTGTCCTGCCGTCAGTTGAGTTATATACTTCCGCAATGGTTTTTCCTGCAGGTGCACTCATATAAGCTGGGAAGCCAGCTCCCACCCAATTGCCATTGATTAATAAAAATCCGTTGTTTTCAAATTGAAAGACTCCATCATCTATTGGTCCTACATTTACGGTAGGGACATTAGCGAGATGGAGAAATCCTCCAATCAAGTGAACCGTTCCAGTACTGCCGTTATTTCCGCCCACGGTTAGCATTCCGCCAATGATCATGTTACCGTTTACATTGAGCACGCCTCTGGAAGGCACATTATCATCGAAACCCAACCACACATCATTCGCAACAATCGAACCGCCGGGAGCTACATTCAGTTCTCCGTATGGGTTATCCCAACCGATACCTAACGTTGTAGGAGCTTGCCCAATGGCAGTGCTGATTGTAGGTTGCACCACAGTATTATCATTGATCAGTCCATGAGAATCGTCGCTTTGCGGGATTAAGCCGGTTGACCAATTGGCGCCATTGGCATAATCACCATCTCCTCCCTGCCAGATATCAACCGCAGCTTGTGTGCTAACTGCAACTACCGCCAGTATGGTGGCTAATACTAATGTTTTTTTCATCATTTTTCTCCTGTGTGTTTGGTTAATTAAATACTTATACTTTCATTAATTTAAATTATTTAAATTGTCATAAATAAATCGTAAAATGCCGAAATAGATGATTATATTATCATATACTTGCACAAAAGTCAAGAAGAAATTAAAATTGTGTGTCAAGTTTATAAAATTATCCTATGTTTGTTAAATTATAGTAAAAAATGATATAATAAACCATATTGTTCTTTAAAATTTTATTTTATAACTCATTTTTTCGCAAAACATATTTTAAATCGAAGCCAACATTCATAGGGAAAGGATTAATTCAATTTTCTTGTTATTATTATAACTATTAAAACAATCAAAAATTATGAAAAAAATTCTTATATTTTTGATATTTCTCTCCTCCGTTTCCTTTTGTGAAACAAATTATCCGCAATGGTCGCTTGAAATGAAAGTCTGGCCCTTCGATATTTTATACCCGTTCCAAACAGGATTTGCAACCCTAAACGGAACTACGGCAACATCTGACACACAAATACAAAATAAATTGGATGCCGTTGTAACTAAAGGCGCTAATACCGTTATTTTTTATATCGATGACGAACAAACTTATGAAACGTTTGTAGATGAAACCGGTTTTATTCAGACAACAAACAGAATTCAATTTCTCGTTAATCAGGCACATAATCGGAATTTAAAAGTCGTTTGTTATTTGAACGGATTGGAAGTAATCGCTGTCGGCGCGAAAGATGATTCTTCTATGACGACGCTCGCACGAAATTATCCAAACTGGCTGCAAGTTGATGTTGAGGGCGATTCAATGGTCTGGATGACAGATACGCAAAAGGAATGGATTCCACCCAAGTCGGAAGATGCCTGGGCGTCTCCTCTTTCGCCATGGAAAAATATGTTCACAAACAGATTAACTTCGCTCGCCGCAACAGGATTGGACGGAGTTTACATTGACGCTACTTTTTTACCGGGAGTTGATTTTGACGGCGTGAAATGGGCTTCTACAGATTTGCTTTTCGATGCCGCATTCAGCAATAAATTCGGATTACAATCGCCAGAAAATGTCGATTGGAATTCAGAAACATGGCGAAAATGGATTTTCTTCCGCCACGAAGTTATTCGCGATTATCTTGGCAATTTGGCTGATACTGCCCGCTCACTTGGAATGGTTCCGTTTTTTGAAAGCTCATCCTGTGATCTCGCAAATGGTACTTTTTTGGCTAATGATGTCGCCTTTACTATCAGCGGCGGAATCGCCTGCTCACCGGAAATCGAGCCGGAAGGGGATTTCAAAGCTGCTTTTAGAATGTCTAAATTTACCCGTGACGCAAACCAAAAATTTCCTTTCTGGTTTTTGGGATGGCCAAATACCGCAACAAAAGCCCGCCGCGAATTTTCCGTGACCCTTTGCCATTCAGGAAATTATTATCCGAGCGCGGAAGCTGTTCCTCACTACCCGACTAACAGTTTTAATTTTATGGATCAAATCAGAAGCAAGATTTTGAACAGGCGCGTTCCAAAACAAAGCACGGTTCTTATTTATCCCATGAGAAGCAAAGATTACAGTTATGAAAGCGAATCTTCTTTCGAATCGTACATTGACGCATTTGCTGTTTTAGCTGAAAATCACATTGATTTTCGTATTTTACCATTAAATTCAATGACCTCAAATGATTTGGAAAATATTGATAATATTGTTCTCGCGGGCGCGGAATGCATTTCCGACAGCGAATATAATCTTATGAAAAATAAAACTGTTTCACTCGTCGGAACTAACGGAAATAAAAATGAATGGGGAAACACACGAACTACGCCGCTGAATTTTTCGAATGTGGTTAATATTGATAGCATAACGCCGAAACTGCCTTTTACAATCAATGCACCTACAAAAACTTATATTGAATATTATACCGACCCAACCGATACGAATCACTTTTATATTTTCGCTTATAATGACCAGTTAAGCGGGAATATAACCATTGAAAACGACACTTTAATGTCAGGAAAAGTGTATGAAATAGATGGCTCAGCTAAAGATTTTGACAGCACAACACTTGAAGTGAAAATCACTGATTACTTAGATATTATTGATTTGAATATTTCACAAGTCCCCGAGCCCGGAACGCTGTTCTTCTTTTTAATTATCCAATGGTGTTTGACAAAAAAGATGGTGCCTATGGCTCGTCGATATTGCGCCCGATGAATTAAATCGCTTGCCGGAAATAAAAAAAAGAGTCGAAAATGTCAGAAATGCAAGAGCGAGCAGCAGCAGAGAAGCGACAAGAAAACTGGCGGCTTTTCCAACTTTATTTGGTGAAATTCGCCAGCCGAATTCAGATTTTATTTTGATTCCAAGAGTTTCTTCGGAAAACAGAAAATATATTCCTATGGGATTTTTTGATAAAAATTATATCGTTGGGGACACTTGTCTCTCTATTCCCAATGCTACAATTTTCCATTTTGGAATTTTAAATTCGGAAATGCACATGACTTGGGTAAAATACACCTGCGGTAGATTGAAAAGTGATTACAGATAAACCAATAAACCTAAATAACGCGGTAGGATTTTATTCATTTTTAGTATTAATCCTCTTTCGGCGGACTAAAATTTCAATATCCCTAACCCAATGGGTTAGAAGTCTAAATAGCGCAATCCTCTTGTTCATCGTAGATTGCGTGCTTTTCATCATTCCAACTGATAATAGATAAGCCTCTTTTGTTAGTAAG
>Ga0164318_10007496_pt1 | contig 10573 bp, 13 predicted proteins | sample GuaBasSedimGuay9_FD_113734 | JGI IMG/M metagenome (GOLD analysis project Ga0164318, IMG submission 113734) | Subseafloor sediment microbial communities from Guaymas Basin, Gulf of California, Mexico - Guay9, Core 4571-4, 0-3 cm | ecosystem: Environmental > Aquatic > Marine > Hydrothermal vents...
CAAATAGTATATAAAGTTAACGTCTGTGTGGTAATAACAACTATGAGAAAACTATCTGAACTGCTGGCAACACGTATTTTTTAATATTTATCATGCTATGTTATATGTTAACTCTTTCCCGCGTTTGCGTTTGTGTCGGAGTTAAACGTTACTATCAACGTTGTCGTTTTATTTGTCGTGTGGGGTGTTGGTGTGTTTGACTCATTTACAGAAGAAGAGAAGGCAATTTTAGAGCCGTTTTTCACGAATCTTGATAAGGATGTCTTTGCGCTCAGAAACCTGCCAGAGGTTGTCAAAGGGGCACTCTTCGCGCGATACAGCAGGTCTGACAAAAGCCTGCGAAGGGTGTTGCTCGATGAATTTATAAAAAAACCTGAAATGGGATTCAAGCAAATCGTTCGCATGCAAACTGATTCTGGCGTTGACCAGATAGTTGCGATACAAAAGGCTGAAGAATTCTACGAGCGCGTGCTTATCGGCTTTGGTGACGACTCTGTCGCAGAGCTTGGCGGCGCACATCTCGCAGTTGAGAATATTTCCAATATAGCAACAAAAGTCATCGAAGACGCGCGCATAGGAATATGTCCACTCGAAAAATCCACGAGATATGTTTATTTTGACCAGAAGCCCGGTGGCAAATATATGTATTACCGCGACAAAGACATAATGGAATCACGCTTTGCTGATTTGTATATAAACACCATGGATATGCTATTTGACACTTATTCAAGTTTCATAGAGCCAATGAGAAAATTCTTAATGGAGCGATTTCCAAACGAGGGAATGAGCGAGCGAGCCTACAAATCTACAATACGCGCAAAGGTGTGCGACATAATAAGGGTATTGCTACCCACAGGGACACTCACAAATGTCGGATTATTTGGCAATGGACGAGCTTTCGATTATCTGCTCACAAAGATGTACGCACATCCCATGCGAGAAATGCGGGATTTGGCAGCAGCAATGCAGGAAGAACTGAGAAAAGTTATACCTCCGTTTGTGAAGCGATGCAATGACGAAAAACACGGCAAACCGCATCAAGCATTTCTGCGAGACAAATGGACAATAGCAAGGCTTTCGAAGGAAATCTTGAGAGATCTGACAGAAACAGATGACAAAGAAAGTCTCAGGCTTATTGATTATGACAAGGACGCCGAAACAAAAGTCGTGGCAGCTATACTCTATCCAATGTCATCATTACCAATGGCTAAGATTAGAGAAAAAGTGGCAAGAATGTCCAGTGCTGAGCGCAAGAAGGTAATTAATGCTTATATTGCCGGTCGGACGAACAGGCGTCACAAGCCAGGAAGGGCATTTGAAAATGTTTATTACACATTTGACATCTTGGGAGATTACGGCATATACAGAGACATACAAAGGCATAGAATATTGACACAAGAAAGACAGCTGATAACCACAAAACATGGCTATGATGTTCCGGTGGAAATAGAAGATGCCGACTTGGCTGACAAGTTTAGAGAAGCAATGGACGCCGCAGCTGTGGCATTTGAGAAGATTTCAACGGTCATGCCATTACAGGCGCAGTATGTCGTTCCTATGGGTTACAAGATCAGATGGTACATAACCATGAACCTTCGAGAAGCTTACCACTTGTGCGAACTGCGGACGTGCATGCAAGGTCATCCCACCTACAGAAAATTGGCACAAAATATCTACAAGAAAATAAAAGAGGTTCACCCCGTGCTGGCAGAAGGTATGAAATTCGTGGATATGAACGACTATTCATTGGAAAGAAAAGAGGCTGAAAAGCGCATAGACAAAAAAATAGAAGAAATTAAAAGGAAGTATGGCTATCAGAAATAACCAGAGCAACAGAAGCATAAACTCTTTTTATTCCATGTTCTCGTTTGGCATACGGGAGCGCGCAAAACATTCAGTCTTTAAATATCTTTCTGATTAAAATAGATTTATAAAAATTATTCGGAACATAGAATGAATATGAGTTATAAAAACCTAGCAAATAATTCTTTTTGAGGGTGGTAGAATGGAAATACCCATGAGTGAGCACATGGCATATGATCGAGCAATTGTTGTCTTCTCTCCTGAAGGACGTTTGTATCAGGTAGAATACGCAAGACAGGCTGTTGACAAGGCAACAACAACTCTTGGTATCGTATTCAAAAATGGTGTTGCGCTTATTGCTACAAAAATAATACCAGAATTGAGTGTTCAAGTAACATCAGAAAAAATATTTAAGATAGATGAACACATAGGAGCCGCAACTTGTGGCTTAATAGCGGACTCGCGAGTTCTTATAGATTTTGCGCGCATACAAGCCCAAATAAATAGAATAACTTATAACGAGCCAATTGAAATCAGGGCACTTGTCAAAGAGATTGGAGATAGGAAGCAGATATTTACACAATACGCGGGCATAAGGCCGTATGGTGTTTCTCTTCTGATAGGGGGGATGGACGGCAAGCCCCACTTGTACGAAACAGACCCATCTGGCACAATAAGAGAATGGAAGGCACACGTCATCGGGCGAGGAGCCGATGCTGGAAGAAAGGTGTTAATAAAAAAATACAAAGAAAACATCAACAAGGAAGATGCGATAAAACTTGGTCTAGAAGCCCTGAAAGCTGCGAAGGAAAATCTTACGCCGAAATCAGTCGAAATTGGCATTGTCGAAGATAAAAAATTCAATATGCTGGGCACAGAAGAAGTTAAGAAGTTTCTGAAGATGAAGTAAATATAGTGCTTTTATTTATGTATAGGTATGACTGCCTGAGCCATAAACACGATATAAATACCGGTTGTATAAAGTTCTTTTGGCAGTTTATTTTTGATGGGCACATGAAGATGGAATGAAACTAAAAACGCTGTACTGCCTATTAATCTTTTCATCTCTGCAGGTCTTCGATGACTTATCTTTATCCAGATAGCAGGCTAGATGAACACCCGTGATAAAGAACCGAGCAGTTTAAATATATTTCTTTTTAATATAATCTAGTATTTGATGTACTTACGCTGAAAAAGTACGTAGAATATAACATGTACCGTATTTACGTGATTACAATGGTTACTGTTGAGGAAGCTGTTATAGCCAGATTGACAAAAGGAGACAAACACTTTGAAATACTTGTAGACCCTGAAATGGCTTATGCATTCAAGGAAGGCAAACCTGTTTCTATACAAAAGATGCTGGCTGTGAATGAAGTCTATTCTGATTCTCATAAGGGGTTGAGGGTATCGCCTGAAAATCTTCAGAAGGTTTTTGGTACAAGCGATGTAATTGAAGTCGCAAAACAGATTCTTGAACATGGTGACATTCAACTGACCACAGAGTTCAAAAGAAAAAGACTGGAAGAAATAAAAAAGCAAATTGCAGCTCTCATATCCAAAACTTCATTTGACCCAAAGACTAAAAACCCCCATCCGCCAGAAAGAATATTGAACGCAATGGAGCAAGCAAGAATCCACATAACGCTCGACCCGCCAGAAAGTCAAATAGAAAATGTTATAAAAGCAATAAGACCAATTCTTCCGATATCAACAGATAAAATAAAAATCGAGCTACTGGTACCACCACAGTACACAGGACACGCATACGGTGTGATCAAAAGCTTAACAAATGTTGAGAAAGAAAAATGGAATCAAGATGGCTCACTCCACGTGGTTGTTTCTGTAACAGCTGGGCTAAAGATGGAGTTTTACGACAAGATTAATCATATTACTCATGGTGATGTCGATATAAAGGAGTTGTGATGATTTTACTCAATTCGCGTGAAATTATAGGAGGATTGAATATGGCAGAAAGAGAACTTGTCATTCCGGGAGACCTTCTTGGAGAGGGGATTGCTGGATCAGGAACATATATGGAAAATGGAAAAATTTATGCAAGCGTGCTTGGACTAGCAGAAAGAAAAGACAAACTAATTTTTGTCATCCCTCTAAATGGCATATATAGTCCAAAGACAGGAGACGGTGTTATAGGAAAAATAGAAGACGTCGCATTCTCTCATTGGATTGTCAACATAAACTCCCCTTACTTTGGCGTCTTGCCACTTAATGAGGCGGTGACAGATTTCGTTGACTTGACAAAAACAGACTTGACAAAATACTTTAACTACGATGACATAATATTCGCAAAAATTTCCAATGTCACAAAGACCAAGTCTGTTCAGCTCACAATGAAAGATAGAAAGTGTAGAAAGCTCTACGGTGGCCGACTAATAAAAATAACACCGGCAAAGGTTCCGCGTGTGATTGGAAAAGGCGGCTCAATGGTTGAAATGATCAAAAAATATACAGGATGTCAGATAGTTGTTGGACAAAATGGAATTGTCTGGATCAAAGGAGAGAAAGAAGACCTGGCAATAGAAGCAATACAATGTATAGAAGAGAAGTCGCACACAACTGGGCTTACAGACAAGATAAAAGAAATGCTAGAAAATGGGGAAGGTGATAAAAATGGAACAAAAGCTAATAGTTGATGGTAAAAGACTTGATGGAAGAGCACTCGACCAGCTTAGACCGATAGAGGCGAGGGCAGGGGTTCTTAAAAATGCGAATGGTTCTGCTTATTTTCGCATAGGAAAAACAATAGCAGTAGCTGGTATCTTTGGACCGAGAGAGGTGCACCCAAAACACATGGAAGAAGCTGAAACAGCTATCTTAAGATGCAAATACAACATGGCATCATTCTCGACAACAGAAAGGAATAGGCCGGGCCCAAGCAGACGCTCGAAAGAAATATCCAAAGTTATGCGAGAAGCACTAATGCCTGTGCTATTCCTAGAAAATTTTCCAAAATCAGCTATAGACCTTCATGTGGAGATTTTGCAAGCAGATGCGTCAACCAGATGCGCGGCAATAAACGCTGCCTCTATAGCGCTGGCAGATGCTGGCATACCTATGAGAGATCTCATAGCCAGCTGTTCTGTTGGTATTGTTGAGGGACATATCGTGCTAGATGTTGCAGGAAAAGAAGACACAGAGGGTGATGTAGATTTGCCTATAGCGTATTATCCGAAACGCGACCTTATAACGTTATTGCAAATGGATGGAATGGTTACAAAAGAGCAACTCAAGCAACTTTTAGAACTTGCAAAAAAAGGCGCTATGAAAATATATGAGATTCAGAGACAGGCGCTGAAGAGCAAATATATGGAGGAATGATATCATGATATCTATAGACCCTGATGTAATAAAAGAGCTTGCAGATAAAGGGCTAAGGATTGACAGGCGGGCTTTTGATGAATATAGACCCATAAAAATAGAAACCGGAATAATAGAAAAAGCAGAAGGTTCTGCAAAAGTAGAGCTTGGTGGAACAAAAGTTATTGCAGGAGTAAAAATGGAAGTTGGTGAGCCTTTTCCCGACAGCCCAGATGAAGGTGTTCTCATAACCAATGCTGAATTCTTGGCTTTTGCCCACCAAGAATTTGAAGAAGGGCCACCAAACGAAGATTCCATAGAGCTAGCTCGCGTGGTTGATAGAGCTATACGTGAATCAAAAGCAATTAACTTCAAGAAGCTTTGTATAGAAGAAGGCAAGAAGGTCTGGATAATCTTCATAGATATAGACATACTTGACCATGATGGAAACCTGATTGACGCCGCATCTCTTGCAGCCATAGCGGCACTTCTCAATGCAAAATTTCCAAAGCTTGAAATTGTGGAAGAGGGCGACGAGAAGAAATATACGATAGATTATGAGCAGAAAACAGACCCACTTCCTATAGAGCAGAGACCGATTACGATAACAGCTGCGAAGATAAACGGAAAAATTCTTCTCGACCCGAATATAGCTGAAGAAAGTGCAGTAGAAGGAGAAATCAGCATGGGCGTCACAGACAACATGATCGCATCAATACAAAAATCATCACCCGGGGGATTCAGTATAGAAGAAATAAATCACATTGCTGAAATATCTCTGAAAAAAGCAGCAGAGATCCGTGGTCTCTTAAAATAACTATAATACAAGCGCTAACCTTTCTTCTTTTTTATTTTTAAAACATCTTCAAATTAGCGGGGGTTGTATGAAAAACGTAGAAGAACTTGTTAGAGCTGTTGTGCAAAGTGGCGCGAAAAAAATCTTTTTGCAATTGCCTGAAGGGCTCAAAACTTATATGACGGACATAGTTTGGGCGCTGAACAACGTGGGAATTGATTGTGTGGTCTCGGCAGAGCCTTGCTACGGCGCATGCGACCTCCGGGACAAGGAAGCTGAGATGCTCGATTGTGAGCTGCTCGTACATGTTGGACATAATAAATTTTACAAAGCCATAAAAACGTGCCTGCCTGTCTTATACTTCACATGGCCAGTGTCAATTGAAAGAGATAAAATAGAAAAGATTCTGGAAAAGGAAATAAAAAAAATAAAGCAGAAAAGGATTGGCCTGGTTACTACTGTGCAACATCTTGGCAATCTCGATGAAATCGTTGCCATGCTGAAAGAGTTGAAGAAGGAGCCAATTGTGGGTGGGCAAATACTTGGTTGCTGGACGCGAAATGCCAAGAAAATAGATGCGCTAGTTGACTGTTTCCTCTTTGTTGGCTCTGGTATTTTTCATCCATTAGCAATCGAAACAGAAAAGCCTATTTTTATAATGGACCTTGAAAAAGGCGAAATCAGAAACATAGAACAAGAAAGACTAGAAGCAAGAAAACGAAAAATGGCGAGAATAGAGAAAGCCAAGGATGCAGAAATGTTCGGAATACTTATATCGACGAAACCTGGCCAGGTAGCCACAAAAAAGGATATGGAAAAGATTAAAAAACTTTTAAAAGCTAAAAATAAGAAGTTTATTTTCATAGAGATGAACAACATAACTGGCGACAAGCTTCTTGGCATAAAGGTCGATGCATTCGTGAACACCGCCTGCCCTAGAATTGCCGAAAATAAATTTGAGAAACCCGTTGTAAACATGGATGAGCTGGACATGTTATGAAACTCTATGCAAATCGTGGAGGTAATTATGATGAAGATCAATATTATTGAAAATACAAAGGGAAAGCTCAAACTTGAGGTAGATACCGATCTTGCTTTTTTGAACCTTATAAATGATTATCTGTGGAGAATAAAAGATGTTGACATAGCTGCTTTTACGAGGAAACATCCTTATATTGCCACGCCTGAGATTATGGTTAAGTCGCGCAACCCGAAAAAGTCTTTATTGAACGCTGTGAAAAAAATAAAGCTCGATGTAACATCTCTGAAAAAGCAGGCTGAACGCGACCTTGCAGAGTAAGGGCAAATGATGCAAACTGGCTGGCCAATAAATATTTTATTTGAAAGTGTTTGCTATGACAACCATAAAGGACGATGTTAAAGAGATTGCTATTGCCATTGTTGTTGCAATAATTTTTTATTACACGCTTGGGCTCTTGCTCCATACAGATTTACCAATAGTTTCTGTATATTCTGATTCGATGCTGCCCATTCTTCATCGTGGCGATCTTTTGCTGTGTAGCAACTGGGGAGAAAAAAACAAGGGTGATGTTATTATATATATAAATCCAAAGATAGGGTACCCAATTGTCCACAGGATAGTGTCTGTAGAAGAAAACGGCTTCATTACCAAGGGTGACCACAATGCGCGCACAGACCAGGAAGGTTTTGGTATCAGCCCTGTGACAGAAAACCAGATTAAGGGAAAAGTCCTGTTTGGTGTTCCGCTCCTCGGATATCCAAGATTGTTTATAGACAGTCCCGCCAGGTTTATTCGTTGCGATATTCTTGGTGTTTTCTTTTCAACATGCGGCTCTCTACGAGTGTGAAGGTTTAAGAAGTTTTGCTTTCTTATTTTATGGAAAAGTATGATAAACGCGTCACACCAATCGTTGATTAACGTTATAATATATTTAAAAAGTTTTTTGTTCAAAAGGAAGAGTGCATAATTTGGTTGGTGTCTTGATGGTAGAGTTTTGTGAAAAATGCGGTTCCATAATGGTTCCTGTTAAAACAAAAGATGGTAAAGGTAACTATCTTCTTTGTAGAAAATGTGGACATAAAGCATACAAGTCTGTGAAGAGCTTTAAAATAACAGAAACCATGAAAAAAAGAGAAAAAGTTACTGTTGTTGATAAAGATTTCACAACACTTCCAACAACGACAAAAATGTGCCCAAAGTGCGAGAATATGAAAGCGTTCTACTGGGTGCAGCAGACGCGCTCCATGGACGAGCCACCTACCCAGTTCTTCAAGTGCACGAAGTGCGGCTACACCTGGCGAGAGTACAAATAGGTAATCTTTAAGAAGGTGTGCCGGTGCGCTGTTCTCGGTTTTCTTCTTAAGATTTACTGCTATGGGAATAATATGATAATTATATAATTTTCTGATAAAAGATAATAAGGTGATAAAATGTCAGGATATGGAAACGAAGAAAAGCTCAGTCCCGAAGAAAGGGATTTGGCTATGGCTCGCCAGAGTCTCATTGAAGAGCTGGAAGCAATAAACTGGTATCAGGAACGAATTGAAACGGCAACAAACGAGGAGCTCAAAAAGATACTGAAACACAACAGGGACGAGGAAAAGGAGCACACCGCTATGCTTATGGAATGGATAAGAAAGAATGACGAAACACAGGACAAGATGTTCAAAGAGCATGATTAAGTGTGATGAGTGTGATCGAGGACCTGGAAAAGGAGATAGAAAAACTCAAGAAATCTGATATTGCGGAACTCGTAAAAAAGCGCCTCGTGGAGTTCAAGGATTTCAAGACCAAGCCATCGGAAGAGTGGTTTTCGGAGCTTTGCTTCTGCATACTTACCGCAAATTCTTCAGCAGCGCTTGGGATTAAGATACAGAACGCGATTGGGGCGCGTGGTTTTCTTAGCATGCCACAAAAAGAGCTGGAAAAGCGGCTCAAAGAGCTTGGTCATCGCTTTTATAATATAAGAGCCGAATTCATAGTTAGGGCGAGAAAGTACAAGAACATCAAGAATATTATCTCTGGCCTTGATGGAAAAAAAGCAAGAGCGTGGCTCGTGAAAAACATAAAAGGCATTGGAATGAAAGAGGCAAGTCATTTCTTGCGAAACGTTGGTTATACTGATGTATCCATAATTGATAGACACATCTTGAGCATCCTTCGAAAATATGAATTGATACCACAACAAACGATGACGCCAAAAAGGTATGAAGAAATAGAAAAGCTCCTCGAAGAAATTTCAAGAGAAACAGAAACCAATCTTGCCGAATTGGACTTGTATTTGTGGTATATGAAAACGGGAAAGATTCTCAAGTAAAGGGCTTTTATAAGCCCGAATAAAATTAGGAATTATAAATCTGTCCTTTCAACATCAATTGCCACCCAGAATCAAGAAACTATTACATTTCTATCATTATTGACTCAAATCACAATTTATCCAACACAGCCCTGATTATTAGTGGTAGTAGCACGGTCGCGTCTCCCTCTACCGTGATGAATTTTGCCTGCTGACTGACCTTGCCCCAGGAAACAGCCTCTCTCATGCGCGCACCGCTTAGCGATCCGTCCCACTCCGGTGCTGTGGTTATGTAAACAGCGTAGTCTAGACCGTCCCTGAACTGGTTCCACCATATAGTATGATGCTTTGATATTCCACCACCTATTATGAGCGCACCCGTCTTTTTGGCCGTATATATTATGTCACTCATCTTCTGCTCATCTTTCATCAAATTTATATTAAAGTCTTTGTGTCCGTCCTGCCAAAAGAACCACATCTGCCAACCCCAAGCACCGTCTGTAGGCCCCGGAATGAACACAGGAATCTTGTTTTTCCATGCCCAATATGTTATCGAGTCTTCTTTTTTCTTCTCGTCTTCAAGTCTTTTTCCGAATTCCCAGACAAGCTCGTATGGCGCCAGGTCTTTCTTGCCTTCTTCGTACAACTCTTTCATAATTTGCTGTATTTTTTTCTCCAGGATTTCCCCATAGCATTCATTCGGTATAAGAATATTGCCTTCTCGGTTTATTCCATCCTGACGAAGCTTTTTGTCATCAAGCATGAACGAGCCATGATAATAATCCTTCCACACCCTTGCTAAGTCATGGTCCATCGTTCCACATGTAGTCACGACGGCGTCAACAAGTTTTTTCTTCAGCAGGTCCTTAATCAATCCTCGTGTCCCTGTTGAAACAAGGCAAGCGGGGAAAGAAAACATTTTTGTGCAATTTTTGTCCTTGAACATATCTGTTAGAATATCGCAGGCGATGCCAACCTTCTTTGCGACAAAGCCACCTGACTCTTTCATCTGCTCTGCCATCTCAGAAGCAGATTTTGCTTTGTCAATATCCAAGTCCTTTATCGGCTTGAGATTTTCTCGCATCATGACTTATAACGCTTGTTGACTAAATTTAAAAAGTTTTGCTTTTACTCTGGCGATGCAGAATTATAAACTAAGGTTGCGTTCGTCAAAAGGAAATCATTGAAACTTTTTAGGTAGATTTCTTGCAAGCTTATCCAAATCTTTAATCACCTTATTGGGTGTGTATGCTTTCAGTTTTGAAACAATCTTCGAATCGTACAACATCTTTTTATCTAGCGGTATGTCAACGCCATTTATTGTTTTAGCGTCGGACATGTGCAGCGAAAACGGCGCGCGACATAACTTGCCAGAAGG
>Ga0164318_10007498_pt1 | contig 10572 bp, 13 predicted proteins | sample GuaBasSedimGuay9_FD_113734 | JGI IMG/M metagenome (GOLD analysis project Ga0164318, IMG submission 113734) | Subseafloor sediment microbial communities from Guaymas Basin, Gulf of California, Mexico - Guay9, Core 4571-4, 0-3 cm | ecosystem: Environmental > Aquatic > Marine > Hydrothermal vents...
CAACGAGATACATACTGGAGAAATACCCCCACGGGCTTCTTACGCTTATAGGTCAGAGAAGATATGAGAGTATGGAGCGTATGAGAAAAGGAAGTGTTTGGGAGAACGAATGGGTACCAAATCAGATTTCGGCAAGTCCAATACAGAATTGGACATCTTTAGAGGTATGGCTTTATATACTATGGAAGAAGGCACCGATCAATCCATGGTACAGAAGGGGACTAACAAGAATAGGATGCTATCTCTGTCCTTCTTCAGATTTGGCTGATTTTGCAATTGTGAGGGAATATTTTAAAGGCATTGAAAAATGGTTTGAATATTTAAAAAAGTATGCAAGAGCAAAGGGCATACCGGAAGTATGGAGTGAATCCTCATGGAGATGGAAAAATCCACCCAAATGGGCGGGTGGTATAAAGTGGAGGAGGGATAAGTTAGAAATAAGATTTGAAGGTGATGAGTGGGAAGAGGCTATTTTTAGTAAGGATGTGGATTTTGAAGCCATTCAAAATCTCTTATTTGCATTACCTGAGGGATCTTGGCGTATAAAAGAAAATAAAGTTGAAGTCATATCCTCTTTTACGAAGGAGGCAAGATCCCTGATAATTCGTTCTCAGGAGTGTATAGGTTGCGGGATATGTCTTGGTAGATGTCCTGTGAATGCGTTGTACCTTGAAAATGGGAAGATAAGAATCATTGAGACTAAATGCATCCACTGCTTGGATTGTCTTGGAAACTGTCCTGCAGAGGAGTTTTGAAATTATTAGGGGTAGTGTTCTCATTCCAAATAACTAAGAACCTTTTGACGGAAGAAGGAGATGCTGGTATTTTTTATCATATAATCTGTGGCTCCTGCATCCAGAGCCTCTTTTATTACGTATTCTTTATCCAGACCGCTTATAACAACGATATTTGAATCTGGGTTTATCTCTTTGATTTTTCTGATTACATCAACTCCGCTTGTATCTGCTAAAATTATGTCTATCAGTGTTAAATCAGGTTTTTCTTTTTTAAATTTATCTATGGCTTCTTTCATGGTTTTCGCCCATATGATCTCTATGTCCTCCTTCTTAAGAACATCTTTTACAAATCTATAAAAGAGTTGAGAATCATCCACAAGCAATATTTTTTTGCTCATAGTATCTCCTCCATTATTGTATAGGGATAACCTTTTTCAGATGCAATGCTAAGATGATATGCTCTTGTCCATGGCTTTATCCCATACATAACCATATCTCCATTTATATTTTTGAACTTAATATATACATCGGATACACCAGCTCCGAATCTCTTAATGGTTTTTTCCGAGACCTTACCAGTTATAATTAATAAACCTCCCCTCTTCCTTATAAAATTTCTCATATAGTCTATGAACTGCATAATTTCGTTAGGGGATAGGAAACTGAAGAGCCTATCATATCCTATAACTACGAGAGGCATGTTATCTGTGTCCTCTATGCATCCTTCAACTCTTTCCATCAGGTCCTTTAGTGTATAGAAATCTGCGAATTCAACAAACTCTTCCATTTCTTCTTCAGGGTATATTATTTTGAGACTGGATAGATTCTTTTCTAGGCTGTAGAGATATATTTGATACTTGATCTCATTTAAATCCATATCGTTAGGTGGTACCACAATAGTTTTTATTCCATTTTTGAGAAAATTTGCAATTGTAGGCATGAGTGTAGTTAAATGATACTCTCTAGGGATGTATTCTTCGAAGTCATAAAGAATGGTATTTCCTCTGTGAAATCCAATTGGAGATGGAAAAACCATAGAGGGTATTTCAAATCCTAATTTAATCTCCCTCATTTTAAACTCTTCTCTTCTTTGTGGATGTTGAAATTCCCCCGAAGTAACAACCTTTGCCTTTCCCTCTTTAAGGGTAAACATGTATTCTGATTTTCTTATTTCAACACCTCTTAGTTTGTTTATTTCTAAACTTCTGAAGATTCTCCCATTCTCGATCCATCTTTTGAGAGTGATAACTCCATCAGCTACATACGATAAGGCATCCTCTTGTGCCCCCTCTTTTGCTATTATCAAATTTACTCCCTGATCTGATAGCTTTATTAAATTGAGGAAGAAGCGTTCAGGGTCATAGATCTCTCTTCTTTCTCTTTCCTCTAAAACTTTGTATTTTAGTTCCTCAACAATGGTATGCCAACTGTCTAAGATTATTGTATCTACCTCTCCCTTCTCAACAAGATTTAGAGCATATTTAAAAGATTCTGGGAGAAGGAAGAATAGGTTTCCAAATTTATCACTGTGCTCATATTCATATTTCTCATCAATCACCAATATTCTTTCAAATGTATCCTTTTGAAGCCAAGAATAGTTTCTCCTTATATCATCACATACCTTCTTAGGAGCAATATATATACAGTTCTTCCTTTTATCCAAGAGTGTTAGGGAGAAAAGGGTTTTACCTGTGCCTGGTAGACCCCTAATAAGGAGAACCACACCTTTTCTTCCAAGGAATTCATCAATTTCAGGAGGCCAATTTTTCATAGGTTTAAAATATTAGTAAGGCATATTAAACTTTCGCTGTGTTTATCTATGACAATTTTTTAATACTCTATTGGGATATTCATCTATGGTGGTCATATCATTGGGAGGTTCAATTGTATGTGGTGAAAAGATAGATGTTGAGTACATAAAAAAATTTAGAAACTTTTTGAAAGAGTACTCTAAGAACTTAAAAATATTCCTTGTGGTAGGTGGGGGTAAAACAGCACGAGATTATATAGGAGCTGGTACCACTCTGGATATCGATCAATTCACTCTTGATAGAATTGGGATAGCTGCAAGTCGATTAAATGCCTCCCTCTTTCTAGGTTCATATTCCTATCCTAAAGTTGCTGAGAATATTGAAGAAGCTGTTTTTGTCTCCAGGAGTTATAATGTTATTCTTATGGGAGGCACAGAGCCGGGACATACTACTGATGGCGTCTCTCTTTTATTGGCCGAGAAGCTTGGTGAGAAAATAGTGGTAAATATGACCTCTGTTGGAGGTATATATGATAAGGATCCACGAAGGTATGATGATGCAAAAATCATAGATAAAATGAGCTATAAAGATGCAGAGAAGATGTTCTTCGAAAGAAAGATGGGGGCGGGATTGAATCTTCCTTTTGATTTAATATCCTTGAAAATTGCAGAGAGAAGTGGAATAAAAATATGCATAATTGGCAAGGATATCGATGTACTTAAAAAGGTGATATTGGATGGGCAGTGTGTTGGCACGGTTATTGGAATCTCTAACATTTAAGATTGAAAGGAATAAGAAGACAAGCTTGATCCTTCTTATACCAGCTATTTTTCTTATTATCTGGTCTCTTTTAATTATTGTATTCCCTCTTACTCAACCACCAGGAACTATATATTTAGGTAATGAGGGAAAGGTCAACATTGCAGATAATGCAGAATACATAAATTCGCATATTACCAACCCAATTGCTCGTGGGATATACCTCATAGGGGACATAATGTGTCATCAGCATGCAGATAGGTCCTATTTTATAGGTGGAAATCAAATGCCATTTTGTGCTAGGTGTACAGGGATATTTTTAGGATTGACTATTGGAATGATAATAGGTACAATATTCAAAGTTGAAATTGGAGTAGGTCTCTATATCCTTACCCTACTTCCTATGGCCTTGGATGGTGTGATCCAACTTCTAACTCCATATGAAAGTACGAATCTTGTGAGATTACTAACAGGATTACTTGTGGGAACATTTACTTCTCTTGTGCTTTGCTATATTTATTATGATACCCACGATTCAACTTCTCGTAAATAATCTCTCCATTGTAAAGGATTCTTATTACTCTATGATATGGAATCATTCCCTTTTTTGTAAAAATAAATTTGCTTCCCATATCCACTATATCATCACTTTTCAGTACTGCGTATCCCTGTGGATTGAGTCTATCAATATAGTGAACTTCAATTAAGGAAAAATCTCTATCTTCTCTCCATTTGTACTCGTTGAGTATCTTCCTTACCATCTTGGACGCCTCCTATTTGTAGAATATTTCACATAGAGGTATCCTAGAAAATGCACTAAGATTGCCACAAGAATCCAAGAGATAAGTACTGAAGTGACTGTGTATATTCCAAATATATAACCTTGGGAGCCTAGAATAAGCACAAGTACTAGGGAGCCATAAGTTTTGCATCCGAATAAGGGAAATATTCTCCTCCATCTGAATCTCACCGCTAAATAGCCAAAAATTGTATATCCAAGAAGAAAGAAAAATACATATTGATCTATATCTATGGAGCTCAATAGTATTAAAAAGCTTAAAGTGTTTGCATAAACACTGCTCCAACTTACATAATATTTTTCCACTACGATACCGATGTATATAAGCAGTACAGCACTCAAGATTGTTGCAAATTCTGGACTTAAGATTATCATTCGTTCTCCCATGACTCTTGGGAATTTAAATTTTCCCAAACTATATTTGCCCCCTCTTTTTGAAGATAAGATATTAGAAAACTAGCCCATCTTAATTTTTTTCTTTTAATTTCAGCATCCTTATTTTCTTTGACTCGGGGAGTATTAAAGTCAAATCCAATGATATGAATCTTAGCTCCAAAATGATGGGCTAGAAATACGCCTCGATCACCATCTGTAAAACCTCCAAAATCATATACATTCCAAATGGGTTCAATTTGGGTAGTTCCAAATCTTTTATTGAAGAAATCCACATAAGGTAGAAGATCTATATTATCTCCATGGGCATGAATTCCAAATATAGCGTTCCTAATTTTTATGAGAGAATCAAGCTCACCATCAAGATCAGTAAGAATTATATCAGGTTCTATATCATTTTGATGAAGCACTACCGCAGCATCATCGGCAGCAATAATTCTTGCATTCTTCGGAATCAATTCAATCTCCTTCTCTAAAGTTGGAGAGAACCCTATGATATAAACCTCGTTTCCAATAAATTTTTTTATTTCATTCTCTCTTATAAATCTATCTCCGAGCAGCTTTGAAAGGTAATCTCTTGCTCTAATTTCACGTTCATAGGAAAATCCGAAATCCTTCTCAATCTCATGGTATAATTTCTTCCATTTCTTCCATAACATCTTCCTCTGACTCCTCCTTTTCCTCTATTATCCCAGCCTCTCTAAGATTTCTCTGTAGGAGAGCCGCTATGATAGCTATGCTTATACCACTAATTACCATAACTGTTATGGGTAACAGCGAAGCTTCACTCTTTGCACCCAGAAACACTAAGAGATAGTCCAAAGCAGCATAGATTATTATGCCGGTTGAAATAGTGGATAGCAGGGCGATCCAGAAAGTCTTGGTATAGGAACCTTTATGAATCCATATATCAAAGGTCTTTCCCCCTTCCCTCACAAGCACAGTGAATACAAACCAGAGGACAAAAGTATGCAAGAATATTATTACCTGTGTGATTATATCTTCACCTGTTAAGGCACTATTATATGCCATATCCAACCCTACCAAACCGATGAGTACAGCTAGTGTATCCGATGCTAATGTTATCTTTGCTTCTGCCATAGAGGCCTTTAAATCTCTTACAAATTTTCTAAATCTCTTTCTTATGCTGTAAACTCTATCTAGAAAATAAAGTCCAAGGGTTAGTGTTATTATAGTAAGAGCCACTGTACCAGGATCCATTATATTCCACCCTGGATAAAGTGCTTTTATGAGGGCAATGAGCATAGCTGATATGGCATAGGCCAGAAAAATAAGAGCTATGGGTACGAGGATTTTCTTTGCCAGCTTTTTATCTCTCAGCGCCTTCATTATTATGTAATACGTACTTTCTATGTTTTTTGATTGCTTTACTATGACCTTTCTCATATGGGTTATTGGAAGCCTTGAGGTTATGAGCGGAAGAATATATTCATCCTCACTTCCATCACTAACAAATATAACATCTGAAGGGTTTATTTTCTTTATTACCTTATCTAACTGCTTGGCTATTATTTCATCGCTCTTCATCCCAACTTCCTCATGCCCCGTTAAAGTTGCGATTTCAACATCTTTTCCTCCCTTTTTAAGTCTATCATAAAGTGAAATGGCTGCGAATATGGCATTCATATCTGAATCCTCGGGGTCTGCAAGGCCTAGAGCCACGGCTGCACTTAAGTTTTCCTCCCTTCCTATGATAGGACCTTTTATCCTTGCCTTGCGTCCAAGGTCATCATCTCTGTCAACACATAGAATTAGGGTGGTCACAGAATCTAAATGAACTTCACGTTATATTAATTTTTTTGTGATGCAAAAATTTATTATCTTTTAAAAAATTTTACGCTTGATGAATAAAAGAATGAAGGGATATGCCTACCTTATCATATGTATTCTTTTATGGGCTGCGATACCTGTGGTAACCAAAAATATCTTAGATAGCATGGATGTTCCTCAAATGCTTTTTTATACATCTTTTACCTCTTTGCTCACTCTCAGTTTATTTTCACTTCTTCATAGAGTTAATTGGAAAAGATACGACTCTTTGGATTATATACACATGGCCTTTCTGGGATTTTTAGGGGCATATCTTTACTACATATTTCTCTATGGGGCTCTCTCTATGACAACTGCTCAGGAGGGATTTATACTTGCGTATACATGGCCCATACTTGTTCTAGTACTGGCGTTTCTCATATTGAGAGAAAGAATTACAGTAAGGAAAGTGATAGCGATATTGCTCAGCTTCTCTGGCATAATTATAATAACCACAAGGGGTAATATGGAAAATATCCAGCTCACAAATTTATTTGGGGATCTACTTGCAATCGGTGGGGCATTTGTTTTTGCACTTTTTTCCATATTGGGTAAGAAATCTCAATACGATCGAATAATTGCTGCTTTTGTTTACTTTCTTGTAGCCACTATCTCGTCTTTCCTCACCATGCTCCTTGTATCACGGCTGATTATACCTTCACTAAGTGATTTAGCTTATCTTCTTTTTAACGGGATATTAATCAATGGGTTAACCTATATCTGGTGGTTCAAAGCTCTGGATAATCTGGAAACCCACGTAGTATCTACCACTTTATATCTCACTCCCTTCATATCTCTTGTTTATATCTATGCATTCTTGCATGAAGAAATAATGTTAAGCTCCATAGTGGGTCTAATAGTGATTGTTGCAGGAATATTTCTTCAGATATTCCAAAAATGATTTATTCATCTCTACTTTTCCCTTACTATGGTAGAATTACCGTTTAATGGAGAAAGTATGAGAGTTTATCCATCTAAGATTGTGTGTTTGGGGAGAAATTATGCTGGGCATGCTGTGGAGATGAGAAGTGAAGTGCCTGAAAGCCCAATAATTTTTCTGAAGCCCCCATCTGCTTTAATAGGTCCTGGAGAGGAAATAGTAATTCCAGAAAAGAGCAGAGAGGTGCATCATGAGGTGGAGTTAGCATTCTTAATTTCAAAAAAGGCTAAAAATGTGAAAGTTGAAAGGGCTATGGAGCATGTTCTTGGCTACACAATCCTGCTTGACATAACCGCTCGTGATCTGCAGAGAGAGGCAAAGAAAAAGGGTTTGCCGTGGAGCGTGGCAAAGGGATTTGATACTTTTGCTCCCATTGGTCCAAGAATAGAGTCTCCAGATTCCATAGAGCCAGATGCCTTGGAAATCGGTCTGAAGGTGAACGGGGAGGTAAGGCAGAGGGGAAACACGAGGGATATGATATTCAAGATTCCAGAGATAATCTCTTACATATCTTCTATAATGACATTGGAGCCAGGAGATATAATAGCAACAGGTACACCTGAGGGAGTCGGAAAAATAGAGCCAGGAGATGTTGTGGAGGCTTGGATAGAGGGAATAGGGACTCTGAGAGAAAGAGTCAGGAAAGCAACTCCCTGAGCAGTTTTGGAATTTCGGCCACGTTGTTCACCACTATATTTGCCTCTCCGCTCTTTGCCACACCGCTCAACACAAGAATTTTTCTCGCTCTTAATTGATCAGCCATAACCATATCCGTCTCAACTCTGTCACCTATCACCCATAGATCCTCAGTGCCTAAAATAGATTTAATTATATTTATGTAAGGTTGATTTGGCTTGCCCATGACTCTTGCTTTTTTTCCCGTAGCAGTTTCTAATGCTGCAACGATGCTTCCAGCCCCGGGAATGAGCCCCTCTTCTGCTGGGAAGTTTTTGTCATCGTTGGTTGCTATAAATTCTGCCCCGTTGTTTATGGCCAGGCACCCGTATTTCAGCTTATCGTACGTGAGTTCAAGATCCATACCAACAATCACGTGGGTTGCTCTTTTCCACTCCTCCATATCTACGATTTCCCAGGATATTCTCTTCAACTCGTCATATATTCCTGCACCACCTATTACTATTGCTCTGCCCTTAATATTTTTCAGAGTTTCTGCAGTCACGTATGAGGAAGTTATAATCTGTTCTTCATTAACATGGATGCCCATTTGGGAAAGTTTTTCCGAGAACATCTTTCTGGTTTTTGTTGAGTTGTTTGTGGCCAAAAGGAAAGGAATGTTGTTCTCTTGAAGAAACTCTATGAACTTCTCTGCACCTTTTATTTTTTCATTGCCTCTGTAGAGTACCCCATCCATGTCTATGATGAATTTCATAATGAGGAAATGTGCTCTAAACATAAATATTTGGTGCACAGGCTTGGAGAAAGAAATAAATCCTATGTGCTCCATACTATCCCGGTGAGTTTCTATGAGCATAGAAAAATTGGTTGAGGTTGAAACGTTTGTGGGCCAAGTGGTTGGTTTCAGGGCCCTTTTTGGATACAATAGAATAGCATTTGTCTCACAGCCGAATCTTTCTTGCACAGCTCTAACAGCGTCCTTGGATGCTTCTTTCATCTCTGCCACCGGAGGTGAGTCCCGCATTTTCTTTTTAGACGAAGAACTTTCTGTGGTTGAGAGATTAAAGGATTATTCACCAAATCTCGTCGTTCTCTCAGTGGGATGCCTGGATGAGAAGTTGGAAAGTATTTTAACTTCCCTTTTCTATAAGCTTATGGAGCAGGAGGTTGATTCTGACTTTTTATTCTCTCTCCATTCCCCCACTCTTGTGGCTATAGAGGCTCTCAGGAGGAACAGAACGATAAGGAACTATCTGGCAGATAAGCGAGTTATGGCCTTTGCCCTTGACTCGGAGAATGGCCTGATAGAGATCAAGGATGTTTATCTTCTTGAAGACGAACTATACAGCGAGGTTGTGGAGCAGTACCCCATTTCTCTAAAACTTGCTCTCATCTTTTCAAATGTATATAAAAGGGAATCACATCCTAGGAGGTGAAACAGGCATGAAGGTTCTTGTTATAAGCGATGTTCATGGCAACTCGTATGCTTTGAAGGCAATATTGGATGCTGAGAACTACGATGCAGTTTGGTTTTTGGGAGACCTTACGGATTACGGACCTGACCCACATGTTGTTCTCGACATTCTCAGGGAGATTAAACCAGAAGTGTGGATTTCTGGGAATCATGATTACGCCAACGCGTTCGACGTTGATTGTGGCTGTGGAAAAAGAACCCACGAGTTGAGCGTTTATACCAGGGAGAATGTAACTAAGAAGCTGCTTTCCAAGGAAGATTTGGCTTTTCTGAAAAGTCTTCCACTGAAAAGGGAATTAAGAATCGAGGGCTATAGTTATTACTTCGTTCACGGATGCCCTGCGGACCCGCTATATGGCTACATGTTCGATTTCAGGCCTGAGTGCATGCGTAACGAAATTGGGGGGAAAATCTCCGCGGATTACCTTTTTTTCGGGCATACGCATTTTCCAGTGTTGGGAAGATATAAGGAGATGATATATCTTAACCCCGGACGTGTTGGACAGCCAAGAGATGGAGATCCCCGAGGTGCTTATGCAATTTATGAAAATGGGAATTTTGAACTTAAGAGAATGAGATATCCAATAGAGAAAACAATTGAAAAGATAAGAGTCACTGTGAAAAACGAGAGATTTAGAGATATGCTGGTGGGGATATTGAAAAGTGGGAAGGTTTGAAATTCGAATACTTCAGAGAGCTCATTTCTCGCAAGTTGTTGTTAATAATCTACCGTAATTTGGGAGGAATATGATCAGAGTATCAGTACTACGGCATCTCCTACGTTCAGCACAGTAACCTCTTTTCCGTGATATACTTTGCTCCTCTGGACCTTAACCATATCGTCTGAAATTTTTATCCCAGCCACATCTGCCTCACCCTTCTGTATTTTCTCCCATAGCTCCCGGGGCTCTGAGGATTTTATATACGTGATGATATCCTTTGCTCTCTCTCTGAATCTCGGACCAATAACCGCAAAATTAGGTTGCAAAGAGGATACGACTTCCTCAATATTACCCGTGAGTTCTGTAGAGACTTGACATCCAAATGTGCCTCCAATATCCTCGATTCCATCCTGTATTCCATCTATAATGATTTGTTCTATCTTTTTACCACTTTCGTTCTTCCATGCTCTAATAGCGGCAATAACATCTTTTACTTTATTTCCTTCTTTCAGGGCCTCTTTATCCACGAACATGGGCTCTGGCCAGGATGTGAGATGCACGCTCTTTTCACCTACGAATTTGCGGTAATGC
>Ga0164318_10007499_pt1 | contig 10572 bp, 10 predicted proteins | sample GuaBasSedimGuay9_FD_113734 | JGI IMG/M metagenome (GOLD analysis project Ga0164318, IMG submission 113734) | Subseafloor sediment microbial communities from Guaymas Basin, Gulf of California, Mexico - Guay9, Core 4571-4, 0-3 cm | ecosystem: Environmental > Aquatic > Marine > Hydrothermal vents...
CCAATCGAAATACATTTCAAACTTTTGAGCCTCTTCTATTTTTGTTTTTACCACTTTGGAAGTGATTTGTGCTTCTCTTTCAAAAAGGTGTCGCATACGTTTTCGAATCGATGCGTTTTCATTTATCCATTCTGCTACAATATTCATAGCACCTTGCAAAGCATCGCTTTTATCAAGCACCTCATTTTTTGCATTCACATATCGATTTGCAGCGTCTTCAATATTTGGATGGTTTTGTGCCATTAGAATTTTGGCTAAAGGCTCTAATCCTTTATCGATAGCTATAGTAGCACGTGTTCTACGTTTGGGTTTGTAAGGAAGGTAAAGGTCTTCCAGCTCGCTGAGATTGTCCGTTTGTTTAATTTTCTGTTCAAGTTCAGGATTTAGAAATCCATTTTCTTCTAAGCTTTCTAAAATACTGATTTTTCTTTTTTCTAAAGCGGTAAATTGTTCGTGTAAATCGCGAATAGCTTTAATTTGAACTTCATCAAGTTGATTAGTACGCTCTTTACGGTAACGAGCAATAAAAGGAATTGTCGCACCGCCTTCTAAAAGTTCTAACGTATTTTCAACCTGAGAGATCTGTAGGTTTAGCTGTTGGCTTATCTTTTGAATCATAAAATATTTTGCTGAAGTATTATTTTTAGACTAAAGTCCGAAAAAAAGGGTTCTCAATTACCCCGACCTTAAGGTCGGGGTAATGTATGTTATAGATTATTTGGGCTTTAGCCCAAAATCGAATTCTGGCAATCATTTTGTCATTTTAAATCAAGATGAGAACTAGAGAAGAGTTGATGCAGCTTTAAAACCTGTGGTAAGATAAGCTCTTGTCCATCATTATAAATAATAAAATCAGCAGCAGCTTCTTTTTTGCTATCACTCCATTGATTTTCCATTCGGGCTAAAACAGCTGCTTCACTTGCCCCATCTCTTTCCATCACTCTTTGTAATCGAATGTTTTGAGGAGATGCAACGACAATGGTTTTATCAAATAAATCGGTAAACCCATTTTCGAAAAGAATTGCAGCTTCCTGAATGACGTACTTTTCTTTTTTATGCTGCAAGCACCAGTTTTTGAATTCAATTTGTAATTGTGGATGAATTAGTGAATTTAGTTTTTTAAGAGCTTCTTTATTAGTAAAAACAATAGCGGCTAATTTTTTTCTATTGATAATATTTTTGTTTTTATCTTCAATATCGGTTCCAAATGCAGCAAGAAGTTTTGGTCTTAAAATAGGGCTATCTAATATTTTCTTGGCTTTAAAATCAGCATAAAAAATGGGCGTTCCAAGCTTCTCAAAAACTTGACAAATAAGCGATTTCCCACTTCCGATATTTCCGGTTAATCCAATTCTTAGCATTATTTGAAAATGATATATTCAGCAATTGCCGGTTGTATATTACTTACGATTATATTTTTTGGTTGTTTACTGAGTTTAAGTAAAAGTTTTCCGGACTGAGAAGAATCAGGAATAGCAATGAGCTCAAATGCAATGGGCTTTATTTTCGCATAGTCTTTTAATGCAACTTGGAATGTAATTTGTGCTTCTGAAGGGAAGATTTTATACTTTACTTCATTATCTATTTGGAGTTGAATGGGAAGTTTTATTTTTCTTTCGGTATATTCTTCAACGGCTAACTGAAATTTTACCGACTCTTGTTTGCTAATAAGTTTATTATTGGGTAAAGAAAGAGGTATTAGGGTGTCGATATTTGAATCTATATTTTGAAAATCAAAAGACTGAGTACTTATTGACGTGAGCGATTTGAGTAGAGAAGCCGGACCGAAAAATACCAAACTATCAGGTTCGATTTTCATTTTCTCATATTGCTTAAAACGTGGTTTGAAACTAAAATTTATTTTAGGTTCTATTTTTAGTTTTTTAGAGGCCAATTTCTCAAATTGAAAAATAATGCTATCTGGTCGGATATTTAAGATTTGTTCGGTTATTTCAAATTTACTTTCCACTTCTTGTTGCAGTGATGAGCAAAGAATATAATAAGTCTGGATATTGTTTCTTGTGTTTAAAAAATGAGCCTTTCTGAAATTGATATTTAGATATCTAGTTTTGGAAAAAAGGGATTGATTGAGGACATCAAAACCGTTATTATTGGTTTTGATTTGTAAAATAGAGTCAGGTTTGTTAATTAAAACTTTATCAATAGGAAAATTATGAAACACTAATTTAACTTTATTCTCGGTTTGAAAATCACCAGAAAGTTTAATTAAAAGCCATAGTCCAAAAGCTATCAATAAAGAAACAAGAAAGGTTATTGTTCGTTGATCTAAGAAATAATTCTTCATCTACCGTAATTTTAAACAAATCTAGCGTAAAGATAAAAAAAGCTCCTTGTGTTTAGGAAATCCCTTACACAAAAAGCGTTTAATTCAGATTTTAAATTATTGGAAATTATTTTTGTTGTCCAATAATACTGCCTTCGGGTAATATAGCACTTTTTTCTATTTTTAAACGTCCTTGACCTTCGGTTTCGATGACTACAGTAGTATCATTGATATTTAATATTTTACCGTGTACACCACCAAGGGTAACAATTTTGTCGCCTTTTTTTAATTCCTCACGAAATTTTCTTTGTTCTTTCCCTTTTTTCATTTGAGGGCGAATAAAAAAGAAGTAAAAAACAATTATGATTAGAACTAAAGGTAAAAACGTTTGAAGCATGTTCTGATCAGAGCCTTGAGGCTGAGACATTAATAAGATTGATAATAGGTTCATTTTATAAATTTATTTTAAATTAATTTTCGGAATTCTTTTCAATAACTTGAGCATATATATCTAAAACGGTAAACTCAGGATTAGTATTGGCTCTAATAGTTACTTTTTTATGTTGCATTCCCAATCGATGTTCACTGTTAAAAGTAACTTTAATTTTGCCTGTTTCCCCGGGTTTTATAACATTATGTGGGTAATCTGATGCTGTACATCCACAGCTGGTTCCAACGCTAGTTAGCTTAAGATCAGCATTCCCGTTGTTAGTAAACCGAAAGTAGTATATTACTTTTTCACCTTCTGTAATAGTGCCAAAATCATGATTCATTTTCTCAAAAGTAAGGACGGCTATACTATTTTCGACAGCTGTATTGTTTTTATTGTTTCTTGTTTGGTTGTTGCAAGATACAAGCACAAATATAAACATTAGAGCGATTAAATAATATAAATGTTTCATTCTACTTTATTTTAAGATGCAAAAATAAGAAAAACTGAATATGAATATGTTTATTTTAGGAAGTCTTAACATAGCATATTTTTTTACTGCTATTTTTTTGAGATAATATTGAATTATAGTCTTATGAGAAATGATGAATCACTTATATTTATTTACTTTTGCTTAATAAGAAAGATTGATATGCGTATTTACTTGATTGGATATATGGGTTCCGGAAAAACTAGTGTAGGGAAAAGACTCGCCAGTCGTTTGGAATATTCTTTTTTAGACTTAGATAGAGTAATTGAAGAGGATCAGCAACAAACCGTTACTGAGATTTTTGCCCAAAAAGGCGAAGATAATTTTCGGTCTCTTGAGCGTTTCGCTTTGCATCAAACTTTTGATATGGAGAATGTTGTAGTTTCCACTGGAGGAGGAACTCCCATATTTTTTGATAATATGGATATGATGAATGCTAAAGGCCTTTGTGTTTATTTGCAAGCCAATCCTTCGGTTTTACTTAGCAGATTAATCCCAAATCAGCAGTCGAGACCTTTGATTGCTTCTTTAGGTAAAGAAGAACTTTATGAATTTATTAAAGAACAACTGACAAAAAGAGCTCCTTTTTATGAGCAGGCAGAATTACATATTGAAGCTAGAGATTTAACCCCTGCAATATTATACAATCAGGTAATTAATTGGATGAAAAATCAAAGTAGATATTAAATTAAGTCTAATAAAACGATGTTTTCTACATGATGTGTTTGTGGAAACATATCAAGTGGTTGCACTTTTACAACTTTATATTTACTCTTTAATAAATCGATATCACGAACCTGAGTTGCCGGATTACAACTGATATAAACAATACGTTTGGCGGCCATTTGCAGTAATTGTGTAACTACTGTTTCGTGCATTCCGGCTCTTGGAGGATCGGTAATAACTACATCGGCTTTGCCATTCTCCTGAACAAATTCAGGAGTTAAAACTTTTGCCATATCACCGGCATAAAAGGAAGTATTATCAATACCATTAATTTCGGAATTTACTATCGCATCCTCAATTGCTTCGGGAACGTATTCTATACCAATTACTTTTTTTGCGTTTCGAGCAACAAAATTTGCGATAGTTCCTGTGCCGGTATATAAATCGTAAACTATTTCTTCTCCGGTAAGTTGAGCATATTCTCTAGCAATTTTATACATTTCTAAAGCCTGTTCCGAATTGGTTTGATAAAAAGAAAGAGGCCCAACTTTAAATTTGATGTCTTCCATTTGCTCCATTATAAACGGATTGCCTTTAAAAAGTTCGGCAGTCATTCCATTTGTTGAATCGTTTAGGTTGGTATTTACGATATACATTAAAGAGGTAATTTCAGGGAAATTATTGGATAAGTGATTCATAACCGAATTCAACAAATCTTTATCATCGTAACCAATAACTAAAATCACCATTAAATCGCCGGTAGATGAGGTGCGAATAATCAGGTTACGCAAAAAACCCTCGTGTTTTCTTACACTATAAAAACTAATCTTATTTTCAATAGCAAAATTACGAATACTTATTCGGATACTATTAGATGGTTCTTTTTGCAAATAGCAGTTTTCAATATCTAATATTCTATCAAACATTTTAGGAAGGTGAAATCCAAGACCATCCATACTCATATTGCTGAAATCAATTTCTTTAGAATAATCCGTTAACCATTTTCTATTTGAGAAAGTAAATTCCAACTTATTACGATAGAAATAAATCTTTTCCGAAGGGAGGATAGGGAAGTGTTCGGGAAATTCAAAGTTACCCAAATGTTGAAAATTTTCAAGTACCTGCTTTTGTTTTACTTCTAGTTGTTTTTTATAATTTAGCATTTGCCATTTGCATCCTCCGCATTGTCCAAAATATTCACATTCAGGCTCTATACGTAAATCCGATTTTTTGTGGAATTTAATAACTTTTCCTTCAGAAAAAGAGGTGCGTGAGCGAGTAAGTTGAATGTCAACCACATCGCCAGGGACGGCTAGAGGTACAAATACAACTTTATCGTCTACGCGTGCTAAGGATTTTCCCTCTGCTGCAAAACCCGTAATTTCAACGTTCTCTAAAATTGGTAAAACACGGTTCTTTCTATATCTTCTTCCCATTATAATAATTTGCTAATTTTTTTTGACTACATTTCGACTACGCTCAATGTAAAAGTTTAGTGTAAATGCTGATGAGCCATTCTTATTAATCACTCTTAAATCTTCACTCTTAAATCTATATATATTCTTTTGCAATAGTTTCTCCACGTATAACACGCAAGCCGTTAAATGCTAAAGCACGCATTTCATCTTCTCCCGGATAAATATGAACAGGAGCCATTTTATGTACGCGCTGTGAAATTTCGTTAACAAACCATTTGCTGTGTGCCACACCACCGGTAATTAAAATACCATCGACATCACCACATAAAACAGCATACATTGCCCCAATTTCTTTAGCCACTTGATAAGCCATAGCTGCAAATATTTTCTTTGCTTCTTGGTCACCTTCTTGGGCTCGTTGTTCAACTTCGTAGGCACTGTTTGTTCCTAAATAAGCTATCAAACCTCCAGCTCCTTTATTCATTTTTAGAATTTCTGCTTCGGTATATTTTCCGCTAAAGCATAGCCGAATTAAAGGACCTATAGGTAAAGTTCCGGTACGTTCTGGGGAAAATGGACCATCACCGTCAAGACCTTGATTTACATCAACTACTCGTCCTTTTTTATGAGCTCCAATAGTGACCCCACCACCTAAATGAACAACAATTAGATTGATATCATCGTATTTTTGCATCAAAGATCGAGCATGTTGTCGAGCTACAGCTTTTTGATTTAATGCATGAAAAATAGATGTACGTGGTAAAAGTGGATGACCGGAATAGCGGGCAATATCATCAAGTTCGTCTACAACAACCGGATTTGTAATATATGCTTTGGCATTAGGGATATTTTTAGCCATATCAGCAGCAATTAAACCACCTAAATTGCTAGCATGTTCAGCTCCCGATGGACTGTTTATAAGGTCTTTTATCATAGCCTTATTTACAAGATAAACGCCGGATTCTATAGGTTTTACCAGTCCCCCTCTTCCTACAACGGCATGTACTAAATCCATTCTTATTTCAGCATCTTTTAAAACTTTACAGATTATGTTTTTTCTGAATTCGAACTGATCTGTAATTTTTTCAAAAGGTGCGAGTTCCTCAGGAGTATGCGTAATATTTTTAATCAAAACGGGAGTTTCGTTTTCGTATACAGCAATTTTGGTTGAGGTTGAACCAGGATTGATTGCAATTACACGTATTCCGTTGCTTAGTTTCATTTTTTTTATAATTATTTTGGATTAAGCCTGTAAAGCGGCTAATCCGATACTAATTAATTTGGTTTCTACACTATCTCCTCTTGAAGAAAGAACTGCAGGAACACGTGCTCCCAAAACCATTGCTCCCAAAATACCACCGGCTAATTTAGTATTTGTTTTATAAAAAATATTTCCAGCTTCAATATTGGGGAATACTAAACAATCGGCATCGCCGGCAACATTTCCGCTTAATTTTTTAATTTCTGCACTTTCTTTATCTATAGCTACATCTAAGGCCAAAGGGCCATCAATATAAGCGTTTGTAAACTGTCCTCTATCACTCATCTTAGATAAAACAGCAGCATCAATAGTTGCTTGCATTTTTAAAGAAATCTGTTCACTGGCTGCTATAATTGCCACTTTTGGTTTTTCAATTCCTAAGGAGTGAGCTGTTTTTATTAAATAATTAGTAATGGCTATTTTTTCTGGCATTTCAGGTGAAGGAATTATAGCTACATCGCCAAAAATTAAAAGTTTATGATAAGCAGGACTTTCCATAACAGTAACATGGCTCAGAATCGATTTCGGAATCATTAGGCCTGTTTCTTTATTTAAAAGTGCACGCATATATTGTTCGGTACTCACTAAACCTTTCATTATAAAATCACCTTTGCCCTCGTTGATTAACATACAGGCTTTGTGAGCAGCTTTTTGAGGATCGGCTTCTTGAACTAATTCAAATTTAGAACTGTCGATGTTTTCTTTGGCGCAAACATTTTTAATTGTTTCTATATCACCAACCAATGTAGCATCAATAATATCCATTTCTACCGCTTTGTTAACGGCTTCAATAGTATGCGCATCATTTGCATAGGCTGCAACTAACCGTTTTTTTGATTTGCTTTTTAGTTGACTGAAAAGTTGACTTAATTTTGTTATTGCCATTGCTTTTGTATTTCGGTTTTAGAGAGTGCAAAATTAATTAAAACTGTCTTAATATCACTCTCTTTAATTTTCTTATTTTGAGTAAAAATTAATCATCTTTATAATTGCTTCTGCACAAGCATCACAAAAAGTATCTCCTTTAAAAGTGTGCATTAAACAATCTTTTTTGGGACGATAAATGCCTTTGGCAGAATAGCCTCCACCTTCAAAAACGCCTAAGCATGAGTTGTAAATTGCAGAATCGGGTGTTGGAATGGGAATACTATCGGCAATTAGATGCTTCCACTTTGTATCAAAATTAACTAAGGTAGTTATATTGGGTTCCCAAGGTTCGACGTCCAAATTATAAAAATTATTATACGATGTTGAATTATCATAATACTCATCGGCTAAACCTGCAAAGCCGTGACCAAGTTCATGAATAAATATCTTTCCCGCTTTTTCGTTAGAATTTACACTTATGTTGTAGTAATTTAAAATAGCTCCTCCACCATATTTCTTGGTATTTACCAATATATAGATTTGATCGTAAGCTACATTTGCTGCTAAATTACGAACGCTTTTGTTTTCTGTAGTCATGCAATAGCGTTCACTATCAAAAGTATAAAAGCTACTGCCTAAAATTGTATTTCGCCAAATGCTGTCTTTTGGAATATCTGCTCCCGATTCTTCTGAAGGCGCTAAAACTCCCGAAATATTGAAGCGGTCTTTATATTCAGAATACGGATAATAATCGAATAAAACTTTCGCGAATTTATCGCAATCAGCAATAAATAAATCCATTTCGTCTTTTGTATAGCCGTCGGGAAGAATTACAATATCCACCTTTTCAGAAGGATCGCCTTGTACTAATGCTTGATAAATAGGGTATTCTTTTTTTAATCCTCTTTGGATAAAATAATCTTTGGGATCAACAGTATATTCGACCTGCTTTACAAGTTTTCCTTTCCAGTTTCTGGAATACATTTTAACAGTTACGGGATTTAATGGCATAGGAAAGATAATAGTTTCTTCAAAGCTTTTTGATACTTTTTGAGCTTCAAGAGTTGTTTGCCATTCAGCAAAAAGACTGGAATAGCCGCGAGAATAAATTAAGGCTCCACTATCTTTATCATAAACTTCAAAATAGTATTTACCATATTTGAACTTATCAATTAAATTAGTTTTTGACCCTCCCCAATATGGTTCAGCAATTAGTTCGTCAAGATAATAAGACTCATTTTTTGCATTGCCGGCATGTGTATAATCCAGTCGTAATGTCTTATAGGTAAAATAAGTGTCGAATTGTCCGAAAGTAGTAATACTCAACAGTATAAGAAGTAGTGATAGCCCTATTCTCTTCATTTTATGATTTGTTTGCTTATAAAAATACAAATGTTTTATTTAATAAATTAATTATTTGAATTTATAGTTTAATCTTTTTCTTCTACGGTCTTTTTGAGCATAAATAAAGCAGTTAAAGCTGCTCGCCGAATATTCCTGCCACGATGTTCTCCGAAGTGATGTTTTTCTGCCAATACCCCATCTGGACCAGCAATGGCAATCCAAGTGGTGCCTACGGGTTTGTTTTCTGTTCCACCGTCAGGACCTGCAATTCCGGAAGTTGCTATAGCATAATCAGTTCCGAATTTTTTTCTTACACCTAATGCCATTTGTCTGACTACAGTTTCGCTAACAGCACCTTCTTTTTCAAGATCATCGTGTGAAACCTCTAAAATATTTTCTTTTATTTCGTTGGCATAAGTTATTGCCGATCCTTTAAAATAGCTTGAACTTCCTGCAATACTAGTTAAAAGGTGAGCAATATATCCGCCCGTACAGCTTTCGGCGGTAGCCACTGTTTTTTTATGAAGCTTAAGACTATTTCCAACGGCTTCTTCTAAAAGCATATCGTCGTAAGCAAAAATAATATCACCAATAAGGAGTTTTAATTTCTCAACAAATTCATCAATATATTTCTCGCATTTAATTTTATTTTCTCCGCTAGCTGAAAGACGAAGTCGAACAATACCGGGTTGAGGAAGATAAGCCAGTTTTATATTTTTAGGCAAACTGTTTTCCCAGTCTTCAATTATTTTTGCAAGGAATGATTCTCCAACACCTTGTGTCATAATGGTTTTGTGAATAATTACCGGCGTATTGAACTTAGCTTTAATACGGGGGATAACTTCGTTTTCCATCATGGGTTTCATTTCAAAAGGAACGCCGGGCATGGAAACAAGTATTTTTCCGTTTTTTTCGAACCACATTCCTGAAGCTGTCCCATTAATATTTGTTATAGGGATGCAACTCTCGGGTAATTCAGCTTGTGCTTTATTTACAGCACTTACTTTAAAATTACGTAGGCGGAAAATCTCTTTTATTCTACTAAAAGCATCTTCGTTGAAAACTAATTTTGTATCAAAATACTCACAAAGCGTATGTTTGGTAATATCGTCTTTTGTTGGGCCTAAGCCACCTGTTAATAAAATTAAATCGGCTGATTTGAAACTATTATCTATGGAGTTTAGAATGTCTTTTTTATCATCGGCAATTGCCTTTATTTGTTTGACTTTTATGCCATTACGATTTAGTAGCTCGCTCATCCAAGAGGCGTTGGTGTTGATTACTTGTCCGATGAGTAATTCATCGCCTATACTTATAATTTCTGCAATCATTATTTATTAATTGAAAATTTGTACTTTTGCTTTTTGTCAAATCGGTAAAGGCTTATCGTAGAAATTTGGCGTTTTAATTAGCCGGAGAAATTGATACGGAAAGCCAAAATAGGTTTGACATTTATTTTTTGTACAAAATTACATTAAATTTAGTGAGCATGAAAAGAATCGCAGAATCGGAATTGATATTAAATCCTAATGGTAGCATTTATCATTTGAGATTAAAACCTGAAAATATTGCTGATGATATAATTGTTGTTGGTGATCCCGGAAGAGTTCCGGTGATCTCTGCTTATTTTGATTCGATAGAATTTAAAATGAGTAACCGCGAAATAGTAACACATACCGGATATGTTGGAAAAAAACGTTTGACGGTTATGTCGACCGGTATGGGGACTGATAATTTGGATATTGTTATCAATGAATTAGATGCAGTTGTAAATATTGATTTGGACACTCGTATACCTAAAACAGAGCATAA
>Ga0164318_10007501_pt1 | contig 10568 bp, 7 predicted proteins | sample GuaBasSedimGuay9_FD_113734 | JGI IMG/M metagenome (GOLD analysis project Ga0164318, IMG submission 113734) | Subseafloor sediment microbial communities from Guaymas Basin, Gulf of California, Mexico - Guay9, Core 4571-4, 0-3 cm | ecosystem: Environmental > Aquatic > Marine > Hydrothermal vents >...
AAATTCTGCGGAGGATGATATTCAAGGATCTGGGCTTCATTGGGTTCACGATCTGAATTTTTACCAAATATCACTGACCCGTCTTTCGTTGCAGTGGAAAGTGCTACAAAGGTATCACACATCGGGTAGTTCTCCTTACTATCGGGTCTCTATCTGGTCTATATCCGGGAACCTTATCTTTTAACCGTTCCCGGAAGAATAAATTCATATCGTTTTCTCAACAAATTGATCCTGATAAACCGGTCTGCTTTTCGCAGAGCTGAAAAAAGGGTCCAGATCATTTTATCTTCTTTATAATACGCATCAATTTCTTTTTGAAAAAGTGCTTCTTTCAGGTATTGATTAACAATTTTTAAAAAACCGGGGATCAAATCAGGTCTTTGTTCTTTATAAAGATTGGCGACAAGGTCTGTTACAACCTTTTTATGATCATAATACCGGCCGATCACATCATCAAGATCAAGCCTGCGGACCAGCCAGCGGATATAGACAGGAATGCTTTGCAATAATAATTCAACATCCAGTTGTTCTTCTCCATTTTTCCGAACAAACGGTGTTGAGGTATCAACCAGGAATAATTTTCTTTTTCCATTCTGCCTTATCCACACCCAATTGGAAAGCTGACTGTCAATCGCTATTTCTAAGCCTGGCATTTTTTCTTTATTAAACTCCCAGATGTAAGTCAAAGCTGACATAATCTGCTCCAGCATTTTAATTCTATCCACCTCATTTAAGGTATTGATCAGGTTGTGGCAGAAGAATTGATCATCAAACCGCTTCTGGGCAAAATATATGACTACCGGATGGCCGGGAACTTCAATAATAACCGCATCATCTTCCGGCAGGTTGATCCCTGCTTTTTTTAAAAGGGAACAATATTCAAAATACATCTGCTTGTAGGACTCAGCAGTCTTAAAATCAGGAAAAATAGGAATTCTTTTGTAGATGATTTTATCCGATTTTCCTATCTGAAAAATAGATGATATTTCACCAAAGCCAATAATTTTGACCGGTATGGAAGACCTGGACAAATCATGGGGGATTAATTCTTGTTCAAACCTGTTTAATAGTTCAATATCAATATCCATTTTACCTCTAAAAATTATTATCCTGACATTGTTTTAAAAGATGTTTCTATTATGCTTAGAATATCATTCGCCTCGATTTTAGACATATTAAGTACCGGTAAAAATTGTATCACTTTTGGATCATTACCTGAATAAACAACATAAATACCGTTATCGAACAAAATTTTAATTAAAAATAATGATGTCATCTCATCTTTAAACTCAAGCCCCATCATCAGGCCTTTGCCCCGAACTTTCAAGCCAAGATCCGGATATGCTGCGCCAAGCAATTCCAGCCTTTGTTTAAAAAATTTTTCTAAAGACAGAACATGATCTAAAAACTGCTTTTTTTGTGATATTTCCATTACTTTCATTGCTGCAATACAGCCTATTTCGCTGCCGCCGTAGGTTGAAATATGTAGAAACGGATTTTCTTTAAGAAAGTTCTTGTACTTTTCATTATAAACAGTCGCACTGACAGGATATATTCCTCCGCTCATTCCCTTCCCCAGAACGACCATATCAGGCGTTACATCATAATTTTCAAATCCCCACAATTTTCCTGTTCTTCCAAAGCCTGTCTGCACTTCATCGAGAATAAGAAGGCTTTTGTTTTCCCTGCAGATCTCTTGAACCGCTTTTAAATAGTGTTTATCAGGGGTGACGATTCCCATAGTGGCAGGGATTGTTTCTAAGATGACGGCTGCCGTGTCCGGACAAACAGCCTTTTTTATTTCTTCAACACGGTTAAACCGGATCTGTTTAAATCCTTTTGGAACCGGCTTAAACTTTTCTTTAAATTTTTTATCTCCGGTTGCAAGGGCAAACCCGGTATGACCATGATACCCCCCTTTGGCTGAAATAATATTTTTTTTTCGGGTGATACCCCGGGCAAGCTTGATCGCAAGATCAATGGCTTCTCCTCCACTGACACCGTAAACAACCTGGTTTAAACCTTCCGGCAGGGTTGCTGCAATCATTTTGGCCAGATCTGCCTTGGGTTTGCTGATTAAATGATGATTGCCTATATCATAGGTTTCCATTGCCCGGGTGACAGCGCTTATAATTTCTTTGTTCCTGTGGCCCAGATTAAAAACGCCGCCATTGCAATGACAATTATAAAATGTTTTCCCATTGATATCACTTATTTTACAGCCTTCTCGTTTTTCAGGGACAAGGACAATATCATATTTTTGATAAAATTCAACTTTTCCGGGATAAACATGATCTGCGTATGTTTTAATAATTTTATCTCGATCTGAATCCATATTCTCCCCTTAACCAATAAATTTCAAGTGTTACTGATTTTTTAAATGGTACAAATGTTTGTCTTTCAATGCAATCATTTTAAATTTTGATATGATTTCGATAGAAACTCCGGACAATATTGATTGCACAAAATAGCGACCTGTGGTAATGCAATTTTTTAGACAATAAAAATACTATAGTGTTTTAGTAAATCTAAATCACGACACTTAACATTTTTCAAGAGAACAAGGAGGAAATATGGGAACCAAGGAAGAACTGGAAGAAAAAGCTGAGGAGTGTGATGCTCCGGAAGAATATATTGCTGTGGCAAAAGAAATTGTGGACGACTTTTCTGATAAAGAGTGGGCTTCCGAGCTTTTAGAAGAAGGTGCCGGCTGGGCCGAAACCTTTGAAGACTCAGTCGCATATGCCAAGGCCAGCTTCGATCTGCTCCAGGATGCAGAAGCCGCCGCTTCCCTTTTGGAACAGGGTAAAAATCTGTGCACTTCAACAGAGGATTATTTAAAACTTGCTGCCGCTGCACTGGAGCTTAAGCTTGAAGATGTGTCCAAAGATATCATCGGTGCTGCCAGCACAAAATGTACCAAAGTAACTGATTTTCTAGAGTTAAGCGATCATATCGCCACCGTTCTTAAAGACAACGAACTTGCCGAACAAACCATTGATAAGGCATTTGGAAAATGCTCAAAAGCGGATGATTACGTATTGTTTGCAAAGTCTGTCCTGGACATGTTCAAAGACAAGGACCGGGCCAAAAATGTGTATGAAAAAGCAATGGAAAAGGCTTCAAAAGCTGATGATTTTATCGTCCTTGCAGCCGGTGTTGCGACTGACCTCCAAGACAATGATCTTGCCCGGAAAATTTATGAAAGTGCCCTGGCTTCCCTTGAATCCGGAGATGAGCTGCTCAAATTTGCCCAGACTGTAAAAGAGCAGCTGGATGATGCTGATTTTTTAATGTCGGTTTATCAAAAAGCAGAAACTGTTTTTGAAAATTTTTCAGACTACCTGAAACTGGCCAAAGCTGCATTTGAGAATACAGGGGATACAGCCTTTGCCTCAGCAGTTTATCAGAAAGCTGCTGCCACAAATCCGGACTGCAGCCAACTGGTTGATCTGGCCATTGCCCTGGCAAAAGATCTCAAAGACACGGATGCAGCTGTTCAAGTTCTCAAACAGGCCGAAGAGGCTGTGAAAAACAATGCAGACTTTATTAAAACCGCCCAGGCTATCCAGGACATCGTCACAGATGACGAAACCTGGACATCAGCAATTTCCTTCCAGCTTGCAAAACGGGAGGAATTCAAAGCTTTGTATGCAGATTTTATTTTGAGAGAACAAGAAAATAAAACCTGTTTTCCCATGCGGACACTGGCTCATGAGGTTTTTGAAAAGACGGGTGACACGTATTATTCAGCCAAGCTTTACAAACTTACAAAATCACTTACGGTCAATTTCAACGATTTTATAAAGCTTGCTGCGGGTATCCATTCGGATTTAGGGGATGACGCCTGGGTCAAAACCATTTATACGGAACTCCTGGATAAATGCACCAGCTTCAGTTTCTATGACGAACTGACCTGTGCTATTGCCGAAACACTCAAAGATGAGACCTGGATTCGTGAGATCTACACCGGTATTGAAAATAAGAGCCAGAAAAACAGTGATCTTGTCAAGCTCGCATCCATTGCAGTAAAAAAATTCAATGACAAGGAATGGGCCTCAAGTCTTCTGGCCAAAGCAGAAGAAAACAGCCACAGCCTGTTTGATTTCAGTTGTGTCGCCGGAGCTGTTTCCAACTGGGTAGAGGACAGGGACTGGGCCGGAAAACTCTATAATTCTGCTGAATCGCTCTGTCAGTCCCAAAGGGATTACGCGCAACTGATTTCCCTTGCAAAACATCAGACATCCGACCCGGTATTTTTATCGAACATTGTGACGTCAGCCCGAAAGGATCTGACATCATTTGATGATCTGTTATTTTTGGCAGAAGTTTCTTTAAGGCAACTGGATGACACTGATACTGCTGCGAAACTCTACGCAGAAGCTGAATGAAAAGCCCAGTCCAATCATATGCTTTCTAAACTGGGCACAAGCCTGAGCAGCCAAATGAATGACTCCAAATGGGCCTCCAGAGTCTTGCGGAAAATAAAATAACAAAAAAATAAATTATACTGTATTTTTTTTAAGGGGTTTGTAATGAATATAAAATTTTACAAACCCCTTTTTTAAAACAAAAGCAAAACTATGAAAATAAAATCAAAACTCCCCAATGTGGGAACAACAATATTTACGATAATGACAAATCTTTCCAACGAGCATAATGCCATTAATCTTTCCCAGGGATTTCCTGACTTTGATGTACCCCCAGAACTTATCAGTCTTGTGGAAAAATATATGCGCAAAGGGTTTAACCAGTATGCTCCCATGCAGGGTGTTTTGCCGCTTCGCGAAAAAATAGCTCAAAAAATAAAAAAATTATACAATGCAACGTATGACATTGACAAAGAAATTACCATAACGACCGGTGCAACAGAAGCACTTTTTGCGGCAATCACAGCTGTTGTCCATAAAGGCGATGAGGTCATACTCTTTGACCCTGCATATGATTCATATGCTCCGGCGATTGAGTTATCCGGCGGAAAACCTGTTCATATAAAACTGATCCATCCTGATTATTCAATAGACTGGGACCAGGTAAAAAACCAAATATCATCTAAAACAAAACTTCTCATCCTCAATTCGCCCCATAATCCTGCAGGATCGGTTCTAAGCCATGATGATATTACCGAGCTTAAAAAAATAATTGAAAATTATGATATTTTTATTTTGAGTGATGAAGTCTATGAACACATTATCTTTGACGGAAAAAAACATGAAAGCATGGCAAGATACCCGGAACTGGCCGAAAAAAGCTTTGTTGTCAGTTCCTTTGGCAAAACCTACCATGCAACAGGCTGGAAAATCGGGTACTGCGCTGCACCAAAAAACATGACAAAAGAATTCAGAAAAATTCATCAATACCTTACCTTTTCTTCAAATACATCGGTACAATTGGCATATGCAGCATTTTTGGATGATGAATCCGCGTATATGAACCTTGCCTCATTTTATCAGAAAAAAAGAGATCTGTTTCGATCAAAATTAAAAAATTCCCGGTTCAGAGTCATCCCCTGTCATGGATCTTATTTTCAACTGCTCGATTATTCCCAAATTTCTACTATGGCAGATACCCGGTTTTCAAGAAAACTTACGATGGAGCACAAGGTCGCTTCGATTCCCCCATCTGTATTTTATAAAACCAAAGATGACTACAAAGTATTGAGATTCTGCTTTGCTAAAAAAGACAAGACCCTTGAGGAAGCAGCATTAAAATTATGTGCGATTTAAACCCTATAAAGGGAGTTATGTTTTGATAATCCAAAGCATTCTTGATAATGATCTTTACAAATTCACCATGCAGCAAGCCGTTCACATGCTTTATCCAAGAGCACAGGCCCAGTATGAATTTATCAATCGGGGAGTGACCCCTTTCCCTGAAGGATTTGCTTTAAAGGTTAAAGAGGAAATTGAAAAGATGGCGACACTTGAGCTGTCTTTGGATCAAAAAGTCTTTCTTGAAACAACCTGCTACTTTTTAACCCCTGTATATCTTGACTATCTTGCATCCTATAGATATGACCCCGATGAAGTGATGGTCGAACAGAAAAAAGATGTTTTGATATTAAAAATCACAGGTCCCTGGTACAGAACTATTTTGTGGGAAGTCCCTTTGATGGCCATTATCAGTGAAATATTTTTCACAGTAACGCAGCAAAAGTCAGTCTTACGTCAGGAAAGGCAAAAAAATAATATGGAAAAAGCCAGGGTCCTGGGAACCAATGCTGTCAAATTTGCTGATTTTGGTACCCGGCGCAGATTTTCTGCAAAAAACCATGAACAGTTAATTAAAGATCTCATAAGCCATAAAAATCATACCCTGATCGGTACCAGCAATGTTCATTTTGCCCACAAGTTCAATATTACGCCCATTGGTACGCTTGCCCATGAGTGGTTCATGTTCCACGCCGTTCTCCATGGATATCAGATGGCAAACCCTGCGGCCCAGGATGCCTGGGTAAAGGTATTTCACGGGGATCTTGGCATTGCATTAACAGATACGTATACAACCGATGTGTTTTTATCTACATTTGATACCTTTGATGCCAAGCTGTTTGATGGAATAAGACAGGATTCGGGTGACCCTTTTGCCTTTACAGATAAAATCATTGAACACTATGAAGCACTTCATATAGATCCGTCTACCAAAACCATTGTATTTTCAGACGGTCTTGATGTTGAAAAGGCGGTGAAAATCCATCAATACTGCAATGGCAGAATCCGGGATGCCTATGGGATTGGAACCAACCTGACAAATGATGTGGGGGTTGCACCTTTAAATATGGTGATTAAACTGACAAAATGCAGGGTCTCTGAAAACAAACCCTGGCGGAACACGGTCAAATTGTCCGATGACAGAGGCAAACATACAGGCGACCTTAAAGAGTTGAAAACCTGTATGGATATTTTTCATCTCCCGAATAAATAAAAACAGGACAGCTACTGCGCAAGCCTCTTTTTTTTCAGCCAGGATTCAAAATCAAGGGAGATTTCTTTAGGCTCCGGCGGCTTAAGAGCTTTCGCAGTAACTCTCTTTGGGCTGGCATCACTCCTTTTAAGAAATTGTTTGATATCACTCACTTCTTTTATCAGCCCAGAAAGCTTTGATTCAATATGGGAAAGTACTTTCTTAATCTCCGGATCTTGTTCTTTTTTTTCTTCTATAGTCTCTTTGGGTACAGCCTCTTTGGGTACAGTCTCTTTTGGGGAAACAGCTTCTTTTTCGGGCTTATGATGCTTTTCAAGAAAAGAAAGGCACTTGTCCCAGAAGAGCTCTAACGGCATATCGCTAATCCCGCCAGCCTTGTTCATTAATTTGTGCGCAATGGAATGGATACACTTTGTGGCGATGGTGTCCGGGAAAAGCATACAAAACGGGGTCTGGGAGATCACAGCGGCCCGGACATTTTTGTCCGATGCCACTATTCCTAATGGCGATAACTTGACAGGAAGAAATTTGTTTACGGTTTTTTTCAATTGACCATACGCTTTTTGAGCAGCTTTGCCAGACTTTACCTGGTTGATGATCACTTTGACAGGGGAGTTATACTCATATTTTGACAGCACCTTGAGCATGGAATAGGCATCGGTCAGGGAGGTGGGTTCACAGGTGGCCACAAGGATGATTTCATGGGATGCCATGCAAAAAGAAAGCACCTGGGATGAGATACCGGCAGACGTATCAAAAATAAAATAATCATACTCTTCAAGATCTAAAAAGGCGCTGATAAGGGTACCGGTCTGTGTCCGGGTCAGGTCTGCAATTTTTCCCACTCCGGAACTTCCCGGAATAATATCAATGCCCTGATAATCTTTGATAATGATTTCATTTAAGCGAAATTGCCCTGAAATCACTGATTCAAGATCTTTTTTCGGATAGATGCCGGTGAGAATATTCACATTGGCAAGGCCAAGATCTGCATCAAACAGACAGACCTTAAACCCTTTTGATGCCAGGGACAACGATAAGTTTAGACTGATACTGGTTTTTCCGACCCCGCCTTTTCCACTGGTAATTGTAATAATTCGTGCCATAATAAGTTACCTATTTTTTAGGAAATGCAATGACTTTCACGTCCTGATTTTCCTTTTTCAAAGAAAACTCTATCTCCCGGGTTTTATATTCCCGGGTAATTTTTTTGTAGGTTTGGTTAATAAACGCATTAAATTTATTGTGCTGACCGTCGCGCTTTTTGTTCCCGATTAACTGGCGCAGCAGTTCATATCGTTCATACAGTGTCTGGATGGATTTATTTTCTTTTTCAGGGTTTTTGATAGAGACTTTAAACCCTAAAAGTAATGAAAGGTCCAAAGATTTATCTTTAGGTGGTACTATCTTACCGCTGCTTTCATATAGTATTTTAACCCCTTTTGAAAACTCGGAAAAAGGAATGAACAGAGCCTTAAACCGGTATTGTGGGAATAGATCGTTTAACTTTCTTATAAACAATATATTTTCAGGCTCTGTAAGACCAAACAATATTGTATTACCCTTTAAAACCAAAGGAATAATTCGGTTTTCCCGGGACTTAAATTTATCCAGCACGCGAACCAGTTCTTTTGAATCTTTTTTATTAAAGGTAAAATCACTGATGGATCTAAAAGGGATATGAAACAAATCAAACAACAGGCTTTGCATCCCTGTGGTTGAAACCAGTCCGGTTGTGAGAAGGAGACTGATAAAGGGGATATCCTGCTGCTGTGAATCCATTTTAGCGTTTGAGACCACCTCTCTTGATAACATCTTTTCTGAAACCAGCGCTTCTTGAATGGACTTAAGCTTATTGTATTTATGGAGAACCCAATAATTATCCATTGGTGTAATCAAATTCAAATCACATAAAATCATTCCAATAAGACGACTTTTGTTCAGGCTCAATGACGCCTGTCTCTTTTCCTGAATCGAAAGAGCCAAATGAATGTCATCTGGACGTATTAACCCTTCTTTAACAAGGAGTTCACCGGTTTTCAGCGGTTCAACCATTTTTGATATACTATTGTTTTGATATGGCAATGGGCTTAAACCTTTCTATTTTATTTTCTCTTTGATGAACTGACCGGCAGGGTGATGATAAAACGGGTTCCCTGGCCCTGCTTTGTCTCGCATCTGATTTTTCCATTCAACTCTTTGATAATGGAATGGACAATGGAAAGGCCCAGCCCTGAGTTGCTTCCCCCTATTTTTGTTGTGGTATAGGGTTCAAACAGGGTTTCTTTGAGGGTTTCATCAATTCCCGGGCCATTGTCTGAAATGACGATTTCAATATTTCCCGGAATTCGTTTTTTCTCATCAATCAAAATTTTTGCCGAATCAGGCAGAAATCTTGTGGTAACAGCAATTTCACCCCCTTTATCCATGGCTTCTGCTGCATTTTTTACTAGATTGATAAAGACCTGTTTCAAACCGTTCTGATCGGTCTTGACTTTAGGAATTTCAGGATCAATGCTGATGGAGGCCTTAATCTGTTTTGGCAGCAGAATTGATTTTTTTAAAATCTCAAGTATGCTCTGACAAATCTGATTAATGTCCACCCGTTCAAACCCATCGATTGTGGGTCTTGAAAAGCTTCGAAGCTTATCCAGAAGGCCTGCAACCCGGTTCATTTCTTCACCGATCACCACAAGTTCATCCTGGGCCGGATGCTTATCCGGCAGCTTTAATCCTAAGGTTTCAATATAATTTTTAATAATTGAAATGGGGTTATTGATTTCATGGATCACCTTATCGGTCAGCGTGGAATAGGCTTCCATCTTCTTTTCGTGAATATTGACGGCATATTCATTATAAAACTTCATACTCTGAATACAGATACCCGTCTGTTTTGAAAAAAGTTTCACCAGACTTTTATTATCTTCAAGACTTTTGGCCGTTGTTTCATCAACTCCCAATACGATCACACCAGATGCCTTTTGTGAAGAATATATGGGAATACAATACAATCCGTTTGTCTCCAACAGCCGAATAATCTGTGTGTCTGATATGGCAAGTTTTTCTTTGGCTTTCTTTTTTAAACTGTTTTGAACCTTCTGTTCTTTTATACATTTTACCAAGAGACTTGATTTGTTTGATAATGGCAGTGCAATGCTTTTAATTATCTTGTGAGATTTGTCATTATCGTTGCAAAATCCGGTTAAAATATTTCTTTTCTCTTCCTGGAAAAAATAAAATACCCTGGGAATATTAAAAATAATTTTAAATCCATTGTGTGCGATGTCCAGAACAGTCTCAATATCCCTGGCATGAAGCAGATTTTGGAGGGTACCGTAAAATAACGACAGATCTTTTATTTCTGCCGTCAGGGATTCTTCATAAATGCTATCCTGGGCTTCGCCTATCTTGATGCCGAGGCTTTTAGACATCTCCTGAACTTCGTTCTCTGCTGCAATGGCAATCTGTTCCAACCTTTCCTGAGAGATATCTGTCAAAGAAATAATATCCGATATTTTCTCAAGGGGTTTCTCCTGGGACAGATAATTTGAAATAAACACCATTTTTACATGGGAAAGTGCGCCGTCAATCTGTTCTATGCTTTCATTAATAAACAGCACGGCATCTGCAATCAAGGGATTCAG
>Ga0164318_10007502_pt1 | contig 10568 bp, 9 predicted proteins | sample GuaBasSedimGuay9_FD_113734 | JGI IMG/M metagenome (GOLD analysis project Ga0164318, IMG submission 113734) | Subseafloor sediment microbial communities from Guaymas Basin, Gulf of California, Mexico - Guay9, Core 4571-4, 0-3 cm | ecosystem: Environmental > Aquatic > Marine > Hydrothermal vents >...
AGAAAAACTCGGTGAATCTCTGTGTCTGCGAAGCCTCTGTGGTCTCTGTGTTCCTTTTTGGTTCTGGCTTGTCCAGGTTAGGGAGGCTACAGCCGAGATGAGCGCCAAAGTCTTGAACCAACCGGCAGGAACAAATAGCCCCCAGTGGCTTGGAGCAAGAAGAGCGAACCCGATCATTGCGACAACTTCTGGCCTCACTACTGATAGGCTCAGGCCCGCCCGTGTCACCAGCCACGATTTCCCGGCCGTCATCGGGAAATCCGGTTCGGGGGGAACAGAGCGCGTGAACCAGGCCGTGAACGATCAGGAATAGACCAATCAGAACTAGGGACGATGGCTTTGCCTCGTCAACATCCCGCGGCCTAACATCTCCCTTCCTCACACCTCGTAGGCCAAAGCCTGCTCGGTGGTCAGCGTCGCCACCCCGCGATCAATGCGCCGCAAGAGACCGGTGAGCACCTCCTTCGGCCCCACCTCGACAAAGTGGGCCACCCCCTGCCCGATCATCCAACGCACCGACTCGGTCCAGCGCACGGGAGAGGTGAGTTGCCGCCCCAACGCATCGCGGATGTCGTCGGGATCAGTGAGAGGGCCAGCAATAGCGTTCGCCACGAGAGGGACAGCCGCATCGTGAAGCGAGGTCACATCAAGAAAACGGCGGAACTCGGCGGCGGCTTGGGCCATCAAAGGGGAATGGGCCGCGATGCTCACGGTCAGCCGGACCACCTTCCTGGCCCCGCGCTCTGCAGCCAACTCCATCGCCCGTTCTAGCGGGCTAAACGCGCCAGAGATGACAAGTTGGCCGGGACAATTATCGTTGGCGAGACCGACGTACTCCCCGCCCTGCTCCCGCACCTGGGCGCAGATCGCCTCCAGCGGCTCCCGCTCCAGCCCGATCACGGCCGCCATCCCGCCGGGGCTGCGCTCGCCGGCCTCCTTCATCAACCGACCACGCTCGCAGACCAGCCGCAGCCCATCCTCAAAGGAAAGTGCCCCTGCCGCCACCAACGCGCTAAACTCCCCCATACTGTGCCCGGCGACGTAGGCCGGAGGTTCCAATCCCTGCTCCTCCAACGCCCGCAGCGCGGCCACGCTGGTGACAAGAACGGCGGGTTGCGTGTTCGCCGTATCGTTCAACTGGTCGGCGGGACCCTCAAAGCACAATCGCGACAAAGCAGTGCCCAGGATAGCATCGGCCTGGTCGAACACGGCGCGGGCCACGGGAGAAGCGTCATAGAGATCGCGTCCCATCCCCACGTACTGAGAGCCTTGTCCCGGAAACAGGTGAGCGCACTTGCGCATCAACGAGCACCCCCTCAAAGATGTGTAAAGTGTAACACGTGACGTAACTGCTCTGGTGCCCGGCACTTGCTCGAAAATGGCTCTTTGTTCAAGTGCCGGGCACCTGAGTAGCTACCGCGTGACCAACAATCACGTTTGACGTGTTACTCTTCTTCGATTTCGATGACTTGAGTGCCACGATAGGTACCACAGGAAAGACAGACGTGATGAGGACGTACTGGCGCGCCGCATTGCGGGCAGGTAACCAACCGCTGAGTTCTCAGCTTCCATTGAGCGCGGCGCTTCTTTCCTCTGGTCCTCGATATTTTGCGCTTTGGTAGTGGTGGCATTTATTTACGTTCCTTTCTGGAGCAAATTAGCAATTTGCTCCACTAGATCAGATTTACAAGAGTGCGTATTATAGGAGCGAGCCGCAAACCTGTCAAGGTGTTTCGTCGCCCCCGTCAGGTTTCTCCTCGGAGAGAGATTGGGCCTCTCTCCTTTCCCGCTCGACCTGGATGGTGCGGATGCCGTTTTCGATCACCGTCAGCGCCCGTTTCAGCTCCTGCTCCAACTGGCAAAGCACGTCAAAAGCATAACCATCAGCGCCGGTGCGCACACCCTTCGCTTCCTGCTCGGCGCGCTCACGGATGGCAGCAGCCCGCTCCTCGGCCATCCGAACGACAGAATGCTCGGCCGTCAATTGAGCCGCCTCACTCCGCGCCAGCGCGACGATGCGTTCCGCCTCCTCGTGGGCCTGAGCTATGGTGCGCTCTTTCTCACGGATAGTCCGCTCGGCGCGTCGGACCTCGTCGGGGACGGAAATGCGCATCTGGTCGAGCAAAGGCCAGACGTTGCGCTCGTCCACCAACCGCAGACCGCTGAAAGGCAGTCGCTTACTCTCCTTGATGGTTTCTTCAAAACGATCTATCAGATGCAGAATATCCATATCGGCCTCCGATGTTCAATCACGCAACGAAACAAGCGGCACCGGCTCGTGGTTCTTCTCTCGCTCGCGCCGCTTGATCTCTAACGCAGCCGCGACGTGCGGGGGAACCATCCTACTCACGTCTCCCTCCAACAACGCAATCTCCTTGACGATGCTGGAACTCAAAAAGGCATGAGACTGGCGCGTCATCAGGCACACGGTGTCAACTTCTGGCGCGAGTTGGCGGTTAGTGAGCGCCATCTGGTACTCGAGTTCGAAATCGGAGATGACTCGCAGCCCGCGCACGATGGCCTGCGCCCCAACGCCGCGAGCAAACTCGGCCGTCAATCCACCATAGGAAATCACGCGCGCGTTGGGCAAGTCAGCCAGAGCCTGACGCGCCAACTCCACCCGCTCCTCAACGGTGAACATCAAGCTCTTTGCCGGCCGGTCATAGATGGCAAGCACCAATTCGTCAAAGATGGTGGCCGCACGGGTGGCGATATCAACGTGCCCCAGGTGAATGGGGTCAAAGGTGCCGGGGTAGATAGCGGTGTGGGTCAACTGACCTCTCCTTCTCCCTTCCAAAATTGCACCACCCGCCGGGCAAGCAACCGGTTGTCCGGGTCGGCCAGTTCTGGATCGGTCTCGAAAAAGCGACGGGCGGCCTCACGGGCAGCCTCGATGAGTTGCAGATCAGTCACGCTGGCTAGCTTGAGGTCAGGGAAACCCGCCTGTCGGGTGCCGAGGAACTCGCCCGGCCCGCGCATCTCCAGGTCTTTTTGCGCCAACTCGAAACCGTCGTTGGTGGCCTCGACTGCCTGCAGCCGTTTCTGTGCCTCGGGCGAGGAGGAGCCGGAAACCAGCAAGCAGTAGGAATCGTGCTCGCCCCGGCCCACGCGGCCCCGGAACTGGTGAAGCTGGGCCAGGCCAAAACGGTCGGCCCCCTCGACGAGCATCACGGTGGCGTTGGGCACGTCAATCCCCACCTCGACGACGGACGTAGCGATCAAGATGTCCAACTCCCCGCGAGCAAAGCTGGCCATCGTACCCTCTTTCTCCTCCCCTTTCATCCGCCCGTGCAACAACCCCAGTCTCAGGTCGGGGAAGATGTACTTTTGCAACCGCTTGTACTCCTCGACGGCAGATTTAGCCTCGATCTTGGCCGATTCCTCGACCAACGGGCAGATGATGAACACCTGGCGGCCCTTTTCGACCTGGCTGCGTACAAAGCTGTAAGCGCGTTCTCGCTCAGTGGGCAGGATCAAACGGGTCACGACCGGCTTGCGCCCCGGCGGCATTTCGTCAATGACCGAAACGTCCAGATGGCCCCAGAGCGTCAATTCGAGGGAGCGGGGAATGGGAGTGGCAGTCATCACCAGGAGATGGGGGTTGTATCCCTTTTGCCGCAACGCAGCCCGCTGGCTCACGCCAAAGCGATGTTGCTCATCAATCACCGCCAGGGTCAACTCTTTGAACTGCACTCCTTCCTGGATCAGCGCGTGAGTGCCCACGACGGCACCCACACTGCCATCGCTCAGCCCGGCGAGAATTTCCTCCCGCTCCTGCCCGGTGACGCTGCCCGTGAGCAGTCCAAGATTCGGGATTTGATGTGCGAGATTTGCAAAGTGCTGCTCAGCCAGGATCTCGGTGGGAACCATCAGCGCCGCCTGAGCGCCAGCGGCCACCGTCAAAGCCATCGCCGCCGCTGCTACGGCGGTTTTGCCGGAGCCGACGTCCCCTTGCAGCAGCCGGTTCATGGGCTGGCTGGTACGCAGGTCGGCGACGATCTGCCGCAGGGCACGCTTCTGGGCATTGGTCAACTCGAACGGCAGACTGCGGGTAAAATTGTCGAGCGTACCATCGTCCACCGGCAACGGTCTACCCGGCTCCGAGCGCCACAGATGGCGCTGGCGCAACAAGCCAATCTGCAAGACGAACAACTCGTCAAAGGCCAGACGATAACGCGCCTTTTTCAAGATAGCCTTGTCGCCTGGGAAGTGAATCTGGACTATGGCGGACTCCAAATCCAGCAATTTCGCCTCCTGGCGCACCGAGTCCGGCAAGTGATCGGGCATCCGTTTGGACCAATAATCCACAGTGCGCTTCATCAGGCGGCGCAGCCATTTAGCGCCCAGCCCTTTTGTGAGCGGGTAAATCGGCACAAGGCGAGCAGTGTGAAGCAGTTCTTTTTCCAACAGTTCCCACTCTGGGGAATTAAAGCACAGCCGACCCAGGTACTCGTCCACCTTTCCGCTGATGACGATTTGTTTGCCCCGCTGAATTTTATCGGCTAGAAAGGGCTGGTTGAACCAGGTGATCTCGACAAAGCCAGTGCCATCGGAAAGGGTGGCCTTGAAGAGACTGCCGCCCCCCCTGGTCTTGCGCACGCCGGCATCCCAGACCTGGGCAATGATGGTGACATCCTCGCCATATTCCAGCCGGTTGATGGGTTTAAGTTGCGAGTAATCCTCGTAGCGGCGGGGAAAACAGTAAAGCATATCGCGGATGGTATGTACACCCAGTTTAGCCAGCCGCTTGGCCTGCCGGGAACCCACTCCTTGCAGAACAGTGACCGATGAATCGAGGCCAGTGCGCGCCAAAGTCGGCGCCGGCCCGGTTTTGGCGGGCACGGGCGGAGCAGGAACCGCTTTCTCTTCCTCCTCCCGCTGAGGAGGGGCAGCCTGGAGCATTCCCAACAATTCAGTCACGGCCTTCTGGCGAGCACCATCATCAGAGAGAGCGCTATAAGCACACAGCCGGTCAGCCACCTCTTGCACCCACTCATCCGCCTCGGGGACAAAGGCAACTCTGGCCTCTCGCGACCACGTATCGGCATAGCGGGCCAGGCCGCCAAACACGGCCCGATCCTGGTACTTGGCCGCCTCTAGATTGAGGATCTTGGCAAGTTTCTCGATAGGCATCATCATAATTTATCCAGCAGTTACTGCGGCCACGCCCAATCCGCGTGGTCCTATGTGGGCGCCGATGATCGTAGTAACTACTACGGTAAAAATTTGCTCAGCCGGGCACAGATCAACCAGGCGGCTGCGCAAGTCTTCTACATCGGGAGAACAAGTGTGGAGGATCGCCAGGCGTTCCAACGGCCCCTGGGCACGCACGATCTCGACCAAGCGCTCAATGGCACGGCGTCTCGTCCGCGTCCGCCCTATGTCCCTGACATGGCCCATGAGCACTTGCAAAATTGGCTTGATGCGCAAGAGTTGAGCAGCCTTCGCCCGCGCCCAGTTCACGCGCCCGCTGCGGCGCAGATATTCCAACGTGTCGAGCATAGCGTAGACATGCACCCGGGGCCTCATATCCTTGACCAGAGCCAGAATCTCCTGAACACTCCGTCCCTTGGCCGCCGCTTCCGCCGCCGCAACGACCATCCAACCGAGACCCATCGAGAGTTGCCCCGAGTCCACGACGTGTATTTTCAAATCATCCACTCCCTGTGCGCCCAAGCGAGCAACGTTGTACATCCCGCTCAAGTTGGCAGAAATCACAATGGCGATCACCGCGTCCGCATCATCGGCTAAACTGCGATAGGCGACGGTGAACTCGTGGGCCGGCGGGACGGCAGTGGTCGGCATGGACGGCATCGTGGGCAGTCGGGCGTAGAATTCATCCCGGCCCAAGCCCTCAGAAGAAGATGCGTCCCGGTAACTATGGTCGGCGATCTGGACGTAGGCTGGCACGACGGTGACGCGCAACCGTTCCGCCACATCGGGCGGCACGTCAGACGTACTATCGGTGACGATGCGTACCCGGCTCACCGAGGCAACTCTTCCTTGCTTGTTCCCTCGTACACCATCAGACCTATCCCATCTGGCCCAATGTGCGAGGCCAACAACGGCCCATAGAGTAAAACGGGAAACTCGTGGCCCGGCGCGATAGTCTCCAACCGCTCCCGCAATACCTTTGTCCTCTGCGTGGGGTAAGGGGTGCTCTGCAAAATAGCCACCCGCTCAATGTCGGAGAATTCGTTGGCGAACTCGATCAACTTGTCTGTCGCCCTATCGTGGCTGCGGACTTTTTCCATCGGAATGATGTTGCCTTCCTCCATCTCCAGAAAAGGTCTGATATTTAACATAGCGCCCAGTATAGCCTGGGCCGGGCTGATGAGCCGGCTATGCTCCAAATAGTCCAGTGTATCGGTGACAAAGACAATGTAGACACGCCGAATCATTCCCCGAATCTGCCGCACGATCTCGCTCAGGGAAACAGAATCGCAGGCCAAGCATGCCGCTTCCTGCGCCAGGATACCCAAGCCCAGGGAGAGCGTCTCCGAATCCATAACCACGATGTCGCAACGGCCCAGAAACCCGCTGGCCGCGCTCTGCGCCTCGCGGTGAACGCAACTGAGACTGGCCGAGGAGTGAATGGAGATAATTTGATTGGTATCGCTCATCAGACATTCATACACGCGCCGAAACTGCTCGGCTGTCGGACCAACGATCTCGGGATGAACGCGGTCGCGCGTCATGCGGTGTAACAATTCCTCGTGGTCTAAATCGGTGCCGTCCTGGTAATCTTGGCCGTCAATGCTAATAGTCAGCGGCACGATGGTCACTCCGAGCCGTTCGGCAACACCAGGCTCAATAATTGCTGCGCTGTCAGTAACAATGTGAACTCTAGACACGATACCTCCGTTGGCAGTCGGATGGTCTACTCCACCGAAAGAATGTAATGATAATGCGGCTGCCCGCCGAAGACAACTTCGATTTCTTGATCGGACCAGGTTTGCTGCAAGAGATCAGCCAGCGCGATGGCGTCATCTTCGCTCACGTCTGCGCCATAGTACAAGGTGATGATCTCACATTGGGCCGCGTCCATCTCCGCCAGCAGCGCCAACACGACTTGCTCAACCTTTGTACCGGCTACCTTCAAATCCCCGTCGTGCAGGCCAATGATCTGTCCATCGGTGACTTTTACGCCGTTGATCGTCGCCGAGCGGGTGGCAGTGGTGACCTCCCCCGTCTTGACATCCTCCATCATGCTCGCCATCACGTCCACGTTGGTCTCAAAGTCGGCCTGGTAATTGATCGCCAAGAGCGCCGCCAACCCCTGCGGAATGGAGCGGCTGGGAACGACGGCTATGGGCTTATCGCCAAGTTCGCAGGCTTGCTCGGCGGCCAGGATGACGTTGCCGTTGTTAGGCAGTAAAATCACCTGCCTGGCCGGCAAACTCTCCGCAGCTTCCAACAAGTCCTGCGTGCTGGGGTTCATCGTCTGACCACCGCGCACGATGGCTTCCACGCCCAGGCTCTGGAAAACACTGGCCAATCCATCCCCCATGACAACGGCCACGACGCCAATCTCCTGAGACGTCGCAGGAGCAGGCGTCAGATCACGCTCGGCGATAAAATCGCGGTACTGAGCCTGCATATCCTCCACCACGACATCGCGCAGCGACCCCAGGCCGGCCCCATAACTGATGGGAACGCCCGGATCAGGCACGTGAACGTGTACCTTGACCGTCTCCGGGTCGCCCACGACGAGCGGGCACTCGCCCATCTCTGTGATTCTCTGTCGGACTTGGTCCACGTCGAGGCTCTGACCGACGATGAGAAACTGCACGTCGTAGCCGTACCCGGCCTCACCTGGCTCTACCTCCGTGGCGATGAGGTGCACTGCATCGGCCATTTGCGCGTCCTCGGCAATAGGCTCGCCTCGCATATGTCGTAACATACCCTCCAATATAACGAACAGCCCCTGACCGCCGGCATCTACCACCCCGGCTTCCTTGAGCACCGGCAACAGCGATGGGGTAAGCATAACCGCCTCGTGAGCGGCGAACACCATCCGCTCCAACATGCGCGCCAAATCATCCGTATCTTTCTCCGCCCGGGTCGCCGAGTCGGCGACGGCGCGGGCGACGGTAAGAATTGTGCCCTCGACCGGTTTGACCACGCCCTTGTAGGCGGTCGCTGCCGCTTCTCGACAGGCAGCGGCCAATTCGGGGGCGCGATAGACCTTCTTCCCATCCAGGCTGCGGGCAAACCCACGCCAGACCTGGGAAAGAATAACACCCGAGTTTCCCCGAGCGCCCATCAGCGCACCGTGAGCCATCCGGTGAGCAACCCGCCCCACATTGTGTTCCGGCGAGTCCTTGATCTCGTTCCAGGCGGATTGCATCGTCAACACCATGTTGGTCCCAGTGTCGCCGTCGGGGACCGGATAGACATTGAGCACGTTAATCGCATTCTGATGATATTGCAGCCAGGCCAGCGCCGCTTTGATCAATCGCTTAAAGCCCTGACCGTCCGTGCCCAGGCGCGGATGCTGCTGTACAACTGTTGATGATTCCTTGTCTGCCAACCTACTCCCCCTCACTCAATCAATGTCGCTGACGCGCAGCCCCTCGACGTGGACGTTGACCTCGACAACGGGTATACCCAACGCCCGTTCGACGCTGAACTTGACGACGTTCATCACACTGCGAGCCACCGCGACGATGCGAGTGCCATATTCAATAATCACGTAAACGTCAATGCTAATACGACCTTCTTCGACGCGCACCTCTATTCCGCGCTTCCTGGCGCTGGAGACAGCACTGACGACGCCCACAGCCAAGTTCTTGGCCGCGGTACCTACGACGCCATAGCAAGCCAGTACCGCCTCGTCCGCAATACTGGCGATGGCAGTCGGCGAGACCTCGATACGCCCCAGACTATGCTCTTGTTCCGACATGATTTCCTCCAATTAGCAGGGGACAAACTCCCGAGTAGCGCAATTTGTTAAACCGCGTCTTGACAAGTTGATTGGCCCTACAACAGTTTGCGCGAAAGGCTGCCTTATGGTATGATATGCCCCGTCGTAAACAAAAAAACGAGGTGATTCAAATGGCAAAATGTGAAATGTGCGGTAAAAGTCCTCAATTCGGGCACAACGTCAGCCACTCCAAGCGGGCAACAAATCGGCAGTTCAAACCCAATATCCAGCGCGTCAAGGTCGAGATAAAAGGTAAAATGCGCCGCATGTATCTTTGCACCCGCTGCCTGCGGACGCTGAACAAGAACAGCTAAGCTTCCTCTCCCCTTAGAAACCAGGTTTTTCTAAAAATCCTGGTTTCTTTGCGTTCCGCCCCGGCGAGCCGCCTCACGGATCGCCCTGGTAGCTTTCTCTATCCCTTCCGGCGCGCCAAAGATAGCCTCCCCGGCCACCAACACCGTCGCGCCGGCTGCCACCACCCGCTCCGCCGTCCGCGGCCCGATGCCGCCATCTACCTCCAACTCCGCCTCGCTCCCTGCACCGTCCAGCATCTCCCGCACCCGCGCGATCTTGTGCAGCATGCGCTCAATAAACGGCTGCCCGCCAAAACCCGGGTTGACCGTCATCACCAGCACCAGAGCCACGTCATTGAGAATCTCGCCGATGGCCGATGGCGGCGTGGCCGGATTCAGCGCGATGCCCGGACGCGCGCCCAGTTCTCTGATCTGTTGCAGAACACGGTGCGCGTGAGGCGTGGCCTCAATGTGGATGGTCAGCCCAGCAGCGCCGGCCTCGGTAAATGCCAACACGTAGCGGGCAGGGTCGGCAATCATCAAATGCACATCGAGGGGCAAATCGGTGACGCGCCTCAGGGCTTGTACGACCAGCGGCCCGACGGTGATGTTCGGCACAAAGTGACCGTCCATCACGTCAACGTGGATATAGTCCGCGCCGGCGGCCTCGACGCTTTGGACCACCTCGGCCAGGCGGGCAAAGTCGGCGGCGAGTATGGAGGGAGCGATTTTAATCGGCTGGGTCATTAGAGAGATATGATACAACGAGTTGAGATATTTGGCAACTGCGCCCGCTACCGGCCACGTTTTATCGCGCCTGCCGCCGCCGCAACTGCCCGCAGGCAGCTTGAATCTCCACCCCGCGCCGCGCGCGAATTGTGTACGGTATGCGATGGCGCTCCAAAATGTTGGTAAAGGCGTCAATCGCCGCCTGGGAGGAGGGTCGCCCGCTGTACCCCTGGGTGGGGTTGAGCGGGATGAGGTTGACGTGGGCCAAAAACCCCGTCAGACGGGCGGACAGGGCCTCGGCCTGCTCGGGCGTGTCGTTCACCCCCGCGACGAGCGCCCACTCGAAGCTGACCCGTCGCCCGGCACGCTCGACGTAGCGATAACAGGCCTCAAAGAGCGCGTCCAGCCCGTAGCGGCGGTTGATGGGAATGAGTTGGTCGCGCAGCGCGTCGGTGGCCGCGTGCAGCGAGACGGCAAGTGTGATCTGCAACCCCTCTCTGGCTAATTTTTCGATTCCCGGCACGATGCCCACCGTGGAGAGGGTGATGTGTCGCTGTCCCAGGTTAAAGCCCGCCGGGTCAATCAGGCGGCGAATGGCGGCCATAGATGCACCATAGTTG
>Ga0164318_10007503_pt1 | contig 10566 bp, 6 predicted proteins | sample GuaBasSedimGuay9_FD_113734 | JGI IMG/M metagenome (GOLD analysis project Ga0164318, IMG submission 113734) | Subseafloor sediment microbial communities from Guaymas Basin, Gulf of California, Mexico - Guay9, Core 4571-4, 0-3 cm | ecosystem: Environmental > Aquatic > Marine > Hydrothermal vents >...
AGCATCACCGACCGGAAAATCCCCCCAGAAAACCCAGATAGCTCATTGAGAATCGTTGCCAGAAGAGGGGAATGAACCCTTTGGTTACCCATTTATAATGTCCAGGCCCCCATTCGCCCGTGTCATACTTATTCAAACCATCCTTTTCTTCAATTTTCTCTCTTTCAACAGGCTGTAGAGCACCGGTACCACGAAGATGGTGATGACCACAACGGTCATTCCACCAAATGTCGGGATGGCCATGGGCACCATGATGTCGGCACCGCGCCCGGTAGAAGACAGTACCGGTGTCAGGGCAATGACTGTTGTTGCCACTGTCATCAGTGCCGGCCGTACACGTCGTTTCCCTGCCACAATGGTGGCTTCCCGGATTTCTTCAATGGTTTTCGGCTGCTGTCTTTCAAATGTCTGATCCAGGTAGGTGGCGATGATCACGCCATCATCCGACGCAATCCCGAACAGCGCCAGAAAGCCGACCCAGACCGCCACGCTGAGGTTGATGGTGTGCATCTGGAACAGTCCCCGCATGTTCACACCGAAGACGCTGAAATCCATGAACCAGCCCTGGCCATAGAGCCACAACATCAAGAAGCCCCCTGCCCACGCCACCAGGATGCCGGAGAATACCAGCAACGTTGTGGAGGTGGACTTGAACTGGAAATAGAGGATAAGAAAGATAATAAACAGTGCAAGGGGCAGCACGATACTGAGCCTTTTTGAGGCACGCACCTGATTTTCATATGAGCCGGTAAAGGTATAGCTGACACCGGCCGGCAGCATCAGTTCACCGGATTTGATTTTGTCCTTCAGGAAACGGTCTGCCTGTTCCACGACATTTACTTCCGCAACGTTTGCTTTTTTATCGAAAATTACGTAGCCCACAAGGAAGGTGTCCTCACTTTTAATCACCTGCGGCCCGCGGACGTACACAATGTCCGCCACCTGGGTTAAAGGCACCTGCGCCCCGCTCCGGGCTGGAATCAGCACACTGGAAAGCGCTTCAATTGAGTTTCGCAAATCCCGGTAATATCGGACCCGGATGGGATAGCGTTCGCGTCCTTCCACCGTCCGGGTGATGGATTTTCCCCCCACCGCGACTTCAATGACATTCTGTACATCCTGAATGCTGACACCGTATCTCGCGATGGCTTCCCGGTTGATCCGGATTTCGAGGTAGGGTTTCCCCACAATGCGGTCGGCAATCACTGTGTCCGACTTAATGGATGGAACCTGCTTCAGCAGTTTTTCTATGGTGAGCCCCACTTTTTCGATGGCGTCCAGGGTCGGCCCCTTCACTTTGATTCCCATTGGTGCCCGCATACCGCTCTGGAGCATGACAATCCGCGCCGAGATCGGCTGGAGCTTTGGTGCTGAGGTACTGCCCGGCAGTTTCCCCGCAGCGGTAATTTCTTTCCAGATGTCGTCCGGGGAATTAATCCCCTCCCAGGCCTCCCTGCCCGGGTTCAGATCTGGAATCAGTGGCGGACGCCACTGGCGAAAGGGCATCCCGCTCTCTTCCGGAATCAACCGCCCTTTGGCGTCACGGACAAATTCGCCCTTGACCCGGTATGGCTTGCCGTCAGGCGCCGACAGCAGATTGCCGTCCGCATCCCGAAACAGGTCCTCACTGTTTTTGTCGTATTTGAAGGTAAGCAGCCTGCCGCTCTTGTCCACAATAAATTTTGGACGATAATTGATGACAGTCTCAACCATCGAGATCGGTGCCGGGTCCAGCGGGGTATCAGCGCGGCCCAATTTGCCAACCGCAGTTTCCACTTCCGGTATCTGCTGAAACAACATATCCTGTTTCTGCAGCATATCCAGGGCCTCTCCGATGGAGGCGTGGGTGGAAGTTGTGGGCATGTAGAGGTAAGAGCCTTCGTCCAGCGGGGGCATGAATTCCTTACCGAGCCCCGGAAAGGCGTGGGCAATTCGGGAAACCGGTTTCCAGCTTTTCACCGTATTCGGCAGCCAGCCGAAATATCCGTTGAATCCGAACCACACCAGACCGCCGAACAGGACAATGGCCAGTGGAATCGAGAGAAAAAGAGCACGATGATGAAGCGCCCACCTCAAAATTGAGGGATAGAGCCACTGAAAAACCTGGAAAAATCCCAGGATACCGCCAATGAGTAGGACAACAAAAACCATATTGACCACATCTCCCCGTTCCGGACCCAACGGCATCCAGTGATGGGCCAGAAAAGCTGCGACCAGCAGGGCCGCAAGGCCGTTGACCAGCCAGGGCTTGTGTTTCCTGAGTGTTTCCGGAAGTTTGTTCTCTACGAAGGGGAGCGTTCCCAGCAAAACCAGCACAAAACCGGTGAAAATTGAGATTTTCGCCATCACGAGAATTCCGGCCAGTATTGTCAAGACAGATAGAACCCGGTGGTTGTATTTGCGTTTCATCTTCGCGGCCACAAAAAGCTCCGCCAGTGCGGGCAGTACAACAAGCGCTACAATAATGGAAGCAACCAGGGCAAATGTCTTGGTAAATGCCAGCGGCTTGAATAACTTGCCTTCAGCCGCAGTCATGGTAAATACCGGCAGAAACCCGACGACGGTGGTGGATACTGCTGTCAGCACCGCGCCACCCACTTCGGAGGTCCCCCGATAGACCACGGCCAGCCTGCTCTCGGACGGGTCCGCTTCATCAAGATGTTTCAGGACATTCTCCACCACCACAATTCCCATGTCCACCATTGTCCCGATGGCGATGGCGATTCCCGACAAAGCCACAACATTGGCATCCACTTTGAATACTTTCATGGCGATGAAGGCCATCAGTACCGCCAGCGGCAGGAGGCCGGAAATTAACAGCGAACTCCTGAAGTGCATGGCCATAATCAGCACAATAATAATAGTAATGAGGATTTCCTCGGTGAGCGCCGTATTCAGTGTACCGAGAGTCTCATAAATGAGGCCGGTACGGTCATAAAAGGGGACAACGGTTATCTGGCTCACCGTCCCGTCTTTCAGTGTTTTTCTCGGCAATCCCGGTGCGATTTCCGCTATCTTTTTCTTGATATTCTTAATGACCCGCAGCGGATTGTCTCCATAGCGGACCACAACGACACCGCCCACAGCCTCGGCACCTTCTTTATCCAACGCGCCACGGCGAAGTGCCGGCCCGATGGCAACATGGCCAATGTTTTTCACATAAATGGGCACATTCTCCACTGATTTTATTACGGTGTTTTCCAGGTCTTTCACCGATTTGACAAAACCGATCCCACGGACCACGTATTCCACACGGTTGATTTCAATACTTCGGGCGCCAACGTCAATGTTGCTGTTTTTTACCGCTTTGTACACATCCATCAATGTGACACCGTAGGCCCGCATGGCATCCGGATCCACGTCAATCTGGTATTCCTTGACAAAACCGCCGATTGAGCCTACCTCACTGACACCGTCCGCGGACAAAAGGGCGTATTTAACTATCCAGTCCTGCGCCGAACGAAGTTCCTGCAAATCCCAGCCGCCGGTGGGATTCCCGTTTTTGTCCCGACCCTCCAGGGTGTACCAGAAAATCTGGCCCAGCGCGGTGGAATCCGGTCCCAGCATGGGTTTCACTCCGTCCGGCAATGAACCGCCGGGGAGGCTGTTGAGTTTCTCCAAAATCCTTGTACGGGACCAGTAGAATTCCACCTTCTCTTTAAAGATGACATAGATGGTGGAAAACCCGAACATGGAGTAGCTTCGAACGGTTTTTACCCCCGGCACACCGAGGAGTGCCACCGTCAGCGGGTAGGTCACCTGGTCTTCCACATCCTGCGGAGACCGTCCGGGCCACTTTGTAAATACAATCTGCTGATTTTCACCGATATCCGGAATCGCATCCACCGGTACCGGATTCCGGGGCAGTCCGCCCAGCTTCCAGTCAAAGGGGGCAACCATCCCCCCCCATAACAGTGTGCCAACGATGAACAACAGCACGATCAGTTTGTTCTGAAGGAAGAAGAGTATGATTTTGTCCAGAATGGACCGGGTTTCCAAGGCTTTGTTTTCGTCTTTCATCGTACCGCCCCCGCCGCTTCATGGAGTTTTTCCTCAAGGGCACCGCACTTGAACATTTTGCTGCCGAAATATGGATTGGCTGTACCATCCTTCTGCTGTAACCAGTCTGCCCCCTCTCCGAAAGCCATGGGGCAATGGAAGCGATATACCGCAAGCTTCCCGCGATAATTAACAGCTTTAACTATTTCTATCAGTACATTCGAAACATCCCGGAAAGCCGGACGCGCAACGTCAAGGGATTCGGACTGCGCCAGTTTCAGGACCGAATCCTTCAGTTTGCCATGGAATGGCATCCACGCCATGTGCAGGGCCTGGCCCATCCGCCCCATATCAATCCCGGAAAGGGTTTTTGCGATTGCCCTTCCCGCCTTCTTTGCCGTTACGGCATCATCCCGGCTCAGGGCATCCGCGCCCTCAAAATAGGCTTTCAAGATGTCATCTACCTGTGAAAGCAGGGGATCGGCATCAATCACGGGCCGGGAGGAACCGGATTTTCCTATGGACGAGTGTTCTGTTTCCGGTTTTGACGAGACTTTTGCCGGGGTACTGCCTTTGGCAGTGCCCGGCTTCGTTCCCATGTTCTTCCCGGCGTGGCCGGCCATGGGCGCTCCACCCACCGGATACATCATGGAGGGTTTGGCCTGAATCTGCAGCTCGGAATCAATCTTGAAATTGCCCTTTACTACCACTTTTTCCCCTTCTTTCAGTCCACTCAAAACAACGTAACCGCCATCGGCCAGTGGTCCCAGGGTGATTTCCCGTCCCTCGAATGTGCCTGGCTTGTTCGGCACCGCCACATAGACTACCGCCCGGGTTCCAGTCAGCAATGGCGCAGATGCAGGAACAACCAGAGGTTGGATTCCCGTATTCTCTGCAGGTTCCACCACCTGACCCTTCTCACCCAGTTCAGCCTGAACCACGGCATGCACAAACATGTCCGGCTTCAACAGGCCCTCTTTGTTGGGCACATTGGCCCGGACACGGATGGATCGGGTTTTCGGATCCAGAATGGGGTCTACAAACACCACTCTGCCGTCAAAAGTCCGGCCGGGATAGGCTTCCACATGAAATTTAACTTCCTGGCCCTCACGAATCCATTGAATGTCTGATTCGTATGCGTTCAGTTCCAGCCAGACTGCGGACAGGTCTGCGACCCGATACATGGGCTGACCTACTTTCACATAAGACCCTTCAACCACGTTCCGATGAACCACAATCCCGGTAAGGGGCGCACGAACCGCCACATGAGTGGACAAGGTGCCCCTGGATTCAACCCGAAAAATCTGCTTCTTACTCAACCCCAGAAGCTCCAGTTTCCTGCGGACAGCCTTCAGCCTTTTTCCGGTTACCTTTGTTCCCCGTTCACGGTCGGATTTCAAGGCCTGAAGTAATTCCTGCTGAGCCGCATACAGGCTCGGGCTATACAAGCTGACCAGCGTGTCTCCTTTTCTTACAAAAGCACCGGTATAGTTTACGACCATCCGGTCAATACGGCCGCCAATCCAGGCAGAAATTGTTTTCTCCCGGGTTTCATCATAGTCTACCTTGCCAACCATGCGGATATCATGGATTGCCTGCTTCCGGACAACCGGGGCTGTCTCGATCTCTGCCAGTTTCTGTGCCGTCTCAGACAGTTTCAGCTCCCGGGGGCCTGTTTCCGCAGTCTGGTTCGTTGCGGGAATCAGATCCATGCCACAGATGGGGCACTGTCCGGGCTCGTTCATGCGAATCTGAGGGTGCATAGAGCAGGTCCAGATCTCAGAAGTGTTCGTGTGAGTGCGAGTGGAAGAACCGGAAGTAGAAGAGGGAGAACCGCCGGAAAAGACGGATCCAAGGAGAAAAGCCGCCAAGGCGGTGATGAGTATCAGTTTCCAGTTATTTTTCAGTTTGCTCCACATAATCAGTTCTCCTTTCTCTCAGATATGTTGTCTTTGTCCAGGGGCTGCTCATGCACTACCCGGGTTTTCTGCGTATCTACAATCAACGGCCGGATCGTGATCTGTTCCATGACTGCCAGAGCTTTCAACCCATCGGCATTGGCCCGTTCCAGTCCCAGCTCCAATGCCAGCAATGTACGTTCCGTGTCAATAATATCCAGGAATCCGTCTCCTCCGGCCTCGTAAGCACTAACCGTAACATCCAGAGAATCCCGGGTATCCGGGATCAGTTTCTCCCGGTACAGACGCATCTTTCGAACCGCATCCTCATATTGAAATCGCAGCAGTGCCAGCCGACTGGTCAATGCGTTCTGGCGTCCCACCTTCTTTCGTGTAGCAGCCACAAAAGATTCGGAGGCAGCCGTTTGTAAGAGCCGGTATTTTTTCCGGTTCAACGGCAGTGTTAAACCGAATTTCAGTACGACCGGATCCTTTCCGCTGCCGTCAATCCCATCCATCCGGGCTGAACCGGTCTGAATGAAATCTACGCCAACCTTAAAATCCGGAAAAAAGTTTTTTCGGGCAAGTGAAATTGTCGATTTTTTCAGATAAATCCGGCTGTCAAGCGCCTGAAGTTCAGGATTATCCGCCCTCATTGCCAGCTGCAATTGTTTTCTCGAATATGGAATTCTTTCCGGCAACTGGAACTGCATTCCGGCTGTCACTTTGAAGGCGCTCCCGGCAGGCCGGTTCAAAATCCGGTTCAATTCAGCTATCACCGGCTCACGGGCGGCCCGGAGAGTGGCGAGGCGGTCCTGCAAGCGGTCCATCTCCACCTGAACCCGGATCCAGTCGGACATTCCAACCATGTCCGTTGTGTAGCGAGCAGCCATCAGCCCTTCCCATTCTTTCAGCAATTCCACGTGTCCAAAAGTCACGTGAATGGCCTGATTCAGGTAAATCAGTTCAAATACCCATTTCTTGAAATCGGAGAACAGGTGAACCCGGAGATTTTCATAGTTTCGCCGGGCGGCTTGTGCCCCTGCTGCTGCCATATCCGATTTCAATCTCAATTTACCTTTCCATGGCAGGCTCTGGCTGATTCCAAAGCGCGCCTGCTGCGGCCCGACCCTGGTTTCCACTTCCTGCAGATAAAGCCCCAGGCTCAATGTCGGGTCCGGCAAATATCCTGCCGGTTCCACCAGAGCAGCCTTTGACCGCCAGTTCGCTCTGGCTGCTTCCAGCTCTGGATTCATGCTCATGATTTCATCAAAGAAAGGTTGAAACACCGGGCCAGCAATCAGCTGTGAGCTAGAAGCCTTATCCGGTTCTGCGGCCAATGTTATTGGTTGAAAGCCCGCCAGTCCAACCCAGAATACGATTATTGTTGTCATCAGATTTTTAATTCTCATATTGAAAAACCCCCGTTTGATATTCGCACCCTACCCTATGGCAAGAGTTGTGCCAACACTCCGTACAAGCGTTATCCCATTTTTTAACATACAGTTATAAAGTTATGCGAAAATCATGCAGTGCTCGGCTTCTGACCTCAGGTCACCAGTTTCTGGCCAGTCTGCGGAGCGAGTACTCGCTCCGCAGACTGGCAGCGATTTGTAAATTGTAATTTGTGACCTGTGGAGAAAAGGCAAAGATAGGGTAATCCCCGGTTGGCTCAGCCATACTTTTTCTACCCTGTGACGAGGGAATCAGAATTTGATAGTTTTGATGTTGATGCCTGCTTGCTGCATTCGGAGCAGGGAACCGGCGATGTTGGTGAGCATGAGAAGTTTGAGGTTTTGTTTTGCCATGCGCTGGGCGTCCATGGGCGGCAGAAAACCGAGGGTTGACATGTCTGCAGTTGTAGAAAAATCCAGATTCAGATCAAGGGAAACAGACTGGCCCAGTGCATTGTCAAATTGAAGAGACACCGCGCTGAATTCACCTGAGGGCGCATAAGAAATTGATGCCTGTCCACTACCGGCCACTCCGGCAGCGTTTCCGCTGACATCCAGGCGAAGGGGCCGCCGGGTCTTGTCAGCATATGCAAATGTGATTTCCGAATGGATGTTTTCTTCCGGGTTTTCGTATTCAATTCGAACCGGCATGAAGTCTTTTTTGCGGATGGTAAAGGTAATCCGTCCCCGTTTCCAGAATGTGATCAGGGCATTCAGGTTCTGTACCCGTGCCCGTGCCTTCCGCCGGGTCCCTTCTTTGAACGCCGTCGCCACAGTAATTCTGTAGCATTTTTCCGCTCCGTACACCACTTCGTGGCCAAGCTGAAAGCTCCATCTCCCGGAGGTCAGAAAATCCGACCGGATGTTGTTCAACTTACGGATAAAGTAGGTATGGAAATTAACGGCATGAGAAGTTGTGCTCTTGTTTGTCACAGCATACGCATTGAAATCCGTGGAATAGAGAATTTCACGGCGACTGGTTTTTGCTATTGTGGCATCTCCCATGTCCCCGGAAAAATCCAGTTTGCAACGGCCGTCTGGAAGAACAATTCCATCCATTCCGAATGAAAAACTCAGGTTGGTGTTAATCATTTGAAGTTTACGGGAAACAGTGGATGGCGGCGTGGTAACCGATACGTTTCCGGAAACCGCCATCTGTTTTTTGTCCCGGTAGCCGGTGGCAAAAACATTCTGTTCCACCGACCGAAACATTTTTTTCAACAGAAGCTGCGGACGATCTCCTGCCGTTGAACTGAAACAGATAGCCAGAACACTCAGAACGATAATTATTGTTTTCTTCATAGCCCTTAAAATCGCCCCCTCCCGAAAGAGGGGGCGGATAGAATTAATTTACAAAGGAAGCGCCGGTTTCCAGCGCCTTCTGATTTAATGGAATCATGTGATGATAGCGCTCCGGCAATACTTTTTTCAAAGCTTTAAGAATGGTTTCGGTTTTCAGAACCGGCTTTTTTGCCAGATAAGCACCAAGAAGAATCATGCCCATCATCCGGGGATTGCCCAACTCGTTGGCTTTTTCACTGCCTGGAATTGCCAAGACGTCAATGTCGGTCCGGCTGGATTTGATTTTGATATTTGTAGCATCGTAAATCAGCACACCACCGGGCTTCACTTCCGGCTCAAACTTCTCAAAAGAGGGCTGATTCAATGCCACCACGGTATCAAACATCGCCAGAATCGGAGATGAAATCGGTTCGTCGGAAAGGGACACAATGCAATTGGCTGTTCCACCCCGCATTTCCGGGCCATAGGACGGCATCCAGCACACTTCCCGGTTTTCAATCATCCCGGAATAGGCAATAATCTGGCCCATTGACAGAACGCCCTGACCGCCAAATCCCGCAAATACAATTTCTTCTAACATATCTCACTCCCCACTGATTTCATCTTTATACACACCGAGGGGATAATACGGCAGCATGTTTTCATCTAACCATTTGTTGGATTCCACCGGTGTCATCTTCCAGTTGGACGGGCAGTTGGAAATAACCTCAACAAAGGAGGTGCCCTTTTTCAGTTCCTGGCTTTTGAATGCTTTCGTCAGTGCCTTTTTCGCCTTCCGCACCCGTGCCGGTGTATTCACTGCAACCCGTTCCACATAGATGGTTCCCGGCAGCTGTGCCACCAGTTCGGACATCCGGATGGGATACCCGTTTGCCACGTGTTCACGACCCAGAGGGCAGGTTGTGGCTGATTGGCCCAGCAGGGTCGTCGGTGCCATCTGGCCGCCGGTCATACCGTAAATAGCATTATTGATGAAAACAATTGTGATGTTTTCGCCCCGATTACATGCATGAATGGTTTCGTTGGTTCCGATGGCTGCAAGGTCACCGTCACCCTGGTAGGTGAATACGTAGTGGTCCGGCATCATCCGTTTGATCCCGGTGGCCACCGCGCAGGCCCGGCCGTGTGCCGCTTCCTGCATGTCAATATCCATATAGTAATAGGCAAACACGGAACAACCCACCGGTGCCACGCCCACGGTGTTCTGTTGAATGCCCAGCTCTTCCACGACTTCCATTACGAGTCGATGAGACACACCGTGGCCGCAGCCGGGACAGTAGTGCATTACTCTGTCTTTCAGTGTCTTTGGCCTTTCATAGATTTTTTCCATATTTTCAAGGGAAACTGTAATACCCATTTCTCTCTCCTTACATCCCGATTTTACGGGCAAAGGCTTCGGCCTTTTCCGCAACTTCTTCCGGTGAGTAGATCATGCCGCCCATCCGGCCGTAAAAGCCGACTTCTTTCTTTCCGTTGACACCGAGGCGAACATCTTCCACCATCTGGCCGGCGTTGAGCTCCATGACAAAAAATCCCTTCACCCGATCCGCCAACTCATTCAGTATCTTATAGGGGTACGGCCATAAGGTAATCGGCTTCACCAGCCCGACCTTCAGGCCCTTGTTCCGCAGAATGTGCATCACCTTGCTGGCAATACGGGCAGACAGCCCATAGGCTACCAGCACCAGGTCTGCATCTTCCGTTTCATAGGTGTCATATCGGACTTCATTATTCTCAATTTCACGATAGGTTCTCTGCAGTTGAAGGTTCACCTGTTCCATTTCCTCCGGCTTGATGAACAGGGAAGTAATGAAATTACTTTCCCGATCTTCCGGTTTTCCCCTCGTGGACCAGGAATAATCTCTACCGGGGTCCGTATACGGCTTGAATTGGACTTTTTCCATCATCTGGCC
>Ga0164318_10007505_pt1 | contig 10566 bp, 8 predicted proteins | sample GuaBasSedimGuay9_FD_113734 | JGI IMG/M metagenome (GOLD analysis project Ga0164318, IMG submission 113734) | Subseafloor sediment microbial communities from Guaymas Basin, Gulf of California, Mexico - Guay9, Core 4571-4, 0-3 cm | ecosystem: Environmental > Aquatic > Marine > Hydrothermal vents >...
CTCTATTTGCAAAACAAAAAATACGATCAGGCTGTCCAAACCTTTCAAGAGTTAGTTCAGCAGGCTCCAGAGTCTGAGGATGGTTATATTGGTTTGGGAGAGACTTATCAGGCCATGGGCGATACTGCCAAAGCTGTTGAAGTTTATCAGCAGGGTCTTACGGTTAATCCAAATTTTCATATATTACGGCACAATCTGTCAGAAATTTATTCCAGTCGTAAGGATTGGAAAGCTGCTATCGATTTGTACAAACAAGCCCTCCAGCATGATTCTACCGAGATTAGTTTTCAACTAAGGATGGGAGATTTGTTTTATCAGAAGGGGGATACTACTAAAGCGTTAGAAATTTTTCAGGAAACAGCAAAAAAACATCCCAACGATTGGCGTGCCTTCTATAGTTTGGGACGTATTCATTTTAGTCTTAAACAAGATGAGAAGGCATTGGAAAATTTCCGATCTGTGATTGAAAAGAATCCTCAAATTTCGGACGCATGGTTGTTAATAGGAATTATTTACTTACGACAAGACAGCCTGAAAGCGGCCGAAACTCAATTCAGAAAGGGAGTCGAGCAGTTTCCTGATGATTGGCGGATGAATTTTTATCTCGGTGTAGTTTTGAATAGAACAGAGAAATATCAAGAGGCAATAACCTATTTGCAGCGGGTAGTCCAGGCTGAACCGCAAAATGTGGATGCCATCCTCAGTTTGGCCAATGCCCACATGAATTTAAAACATTACGACGATGCCATATCTCTGTGTGAATTAGTGCTTAATGATGATCCAAACAATTTGCAAGCTATCCTCACTCTCGCTGCCGTGTATGACTCTAAGAAAGAATATGATCAATCTGAAAAACTTTATCAAAAAGCTTTGAAATTGGATCCTGAGAATCCGGTTGCTTTAAACAATTATAGTTACAGTCTTGCAGTACAAGGGATTCGCCTGCCGGAAGCCATGGAGATGGTGTTGCGAGCACTGGAGACGGATTCTACTAATGGTGCTTACTGGGACACTCTTGGATGGATATATTACAAAATGGGAGATTACCAGAAGGCCTTGCAGCATGTGCAGAAATCCATTGAAAAACGAGAGGCCAGTTGGGAGGTACTGGATCATCTTGGAGATATCTACCTGAAATTAGGGCAGCCGCAAAAAGCCAGGGACTATTGGGAAAGAGCGCTGCAAAAGGATCCTACTAACGAAGAGATTCGAAAGAAATTGGGAAAGGGAGAATCTTGAGGTGACGAACTCTCGAATTTTCGCGCACTTTGGCTATTTGTGGGGATTATTGCTCTTATGCATAGGGGGAATATTACTTGTCGGCGCTTCTTGCGTTCCGCTGGTTCGCCGCAACAATGTTGATTTTTATCGTCAACATCCGAAAGCTCTTCTTGTTGATATCGAACGCAACACACGGCGCCTTCAGACCCTACAAGGCTGTGCTAATCTTACCGTAGAATCGGCAGCCGGTAGCTACAATGGTTATGCTAATATTTACTATGTTGCCCCCGATTCGCTTATAATCCAATTGCAGGCGATGGTGGGTATCCATGCTGCCGTGCTAAAAATTACAGAAGAGACAGTGCAACTTTATCTCCCTCGTGAAAAAACTCTTTACCAGAGCGACACACAATCTTTAAACCTGTCATCACTGTTAGGTATGCCTCTGGAGGTAGAACAAATCTTTATGGTGGTTACCGGGTTACCCCATCTGCTCGGGGGATTTTTCCACGGGGAGATTCCGATAGAGGTTGATGGCAAATATTTCCTGCTGCGGTGGCTTGAATATGGACAGGAGTGGCGGTATTACATTGATCCGGGCAAGCCAGTAATTTCGATATTTACTGTTGCTGATAAAAGAAGTAAACGCACCTTGCGTCTGGAATTGCGGCGATTTCAAACTATCAGCAAAGTGCGGATTCCTCGCCATATCCAATTAATCCATCTACCAGAAAAAGAGCGAATTTCGCTTTATTACCGTTGGATTAAAATCAATCGTTCTATCAAAACAGAACGTTTTAAAATTAAGTTACCTAAAGATGTAAAGATAGTGAGCTTATCTTCTTAAATGCATTCAGATAACAAAATTACTCTTTCGGTTATTGTACCGCTTTTCAATGAACAGGATTCTCTGGAGGAATTGTTTCGGCGTCTTAAAGAGGTATTGACGTCGCAGATACCGTCTCACGAGATCATATTTGTGGATGATGGCTCGCAGGATCGGTCATTTGAAATTTTGGAGAAATTAGCAGCTCAGGATGAGGCGGTCAAGGTGGTTCAATTCCAGAAGAACTATGGTAAGTCGGCGGCGCTTTCCATGGGATTTCGGTTAGCTAAAGGTGAAATAGTGGCTACTTTGGATGCTGATTTACAAGACGACCCAGCTGAGATCCCCAAGCTACTTACCAAACTAAATGAAGGTTATGATCTTGTTTCGGGTTGGAAGCGAAAACGTCGTGATCCCCTGTCTAAGACCATCCCATCCCGAATATTCAATTTCGTCATCTCACTATTTTCTGGACTACGGATTCATGATATTAATTGCGGTCTCAAGGTTTATCGGCGTGTCGTAACCCAGAATCTTCATCCCTATGGCGAATTACATCGGTTTCTGCCGTTACTGGCGTATCTGGATGGTTTCCGGGTTGGGGAAGTAGTGGTAGAACATCATCCTCGCAAATATGGCCGTAGTAAGTTTGGCCCTTCTCGTTTCCTCAGCGGTTTTTTCGATCTTATTACCGTCATGTTCCTCAGCCGTTACATGCGTAAACCACTTCATCTTTTTGGCATCGTAGGTTTGTTATCGTTTCTCGCCGGGTTTGCTATCAGTTTGTACCTCACCATCCTGCGCCTTTCTGGTCACTGGATCGGCAATCGTCCACTACTTTTCCTAGGCATTTTGCTGTTGATCCTGGGCGTTCAATTTGTTTCCATTGGTCTGATCGGTGAAATGATTACCGAGTCGCAAAAAAAGCGCGAGGATTATGCTGTACGTGCTATGATCGGTTTTGAAAAAAATTAGGACTCCGAGGATGGAAACGGTGCATACTGATTGTCGTTTTTTTCGTGGTGACACTCCGTGCTCTTTCCACAAAAGTGAAGGAATACATTGTCAGGATTGTTCTCATTACGAGCCAATAGATATTCGTATTTTGCTAATCAAACTCGGAGCTGTGGGTGATGTAATTCGTACCACTCCTTTATTACGTCGTTTATGGCAGGAATTCCCTCACGCCCATATTACCTGGTTAACTCACACGCCGGAGGTTGTACCACGTCGGGTGGATCGAGTTTTACTATTTGATCCCGCAGTATTGGTCTATTTGTTGGCTACCAACTTTGACCTCCTTTACAATTTGGACAAGGATGCAGAAGCCTGTGCTGTTGCTGAGCTGGTACAGGCAAAGCAGAAATATGGATTTGGACTGCGCCACGGTTATTGCTATCCTTTAAACTCTTTGGCTGAACACAAATTTCTTACCGGCCTTTTCGATGATCTCAATCGCGCCAACCGCAAAAGTTATCCCCAAGAGATTTTTGAGATTTGCGGGTTTGAATTTGAAGGCGAGAAGTACGTTTTGGACCGTCCCTCGAGAGAGCGTCAATGGACAATTGTTCAACCGCATCCTTTAATTGGGCTTAACACCGGTTGTGGGGAACGTTGGAAAACCCGTCTTTGGCCAGATGAATACTGGATTGAATTGGCCAAGAAGCTACAGCAAGCTGGCATGGGGGTGCTTTTCTTGGGTGGAGCACAGGAACATGAAAAAAACCTGCGCCTCTCCCATGCTTCAGGTGGGAGTTACCTGGGCTACTTTCCACTGCCAGAATTCATCCAATTGGTAGACCAGTGCGACCTACTTGTTACCGCTGTTACTATGGCATTGCACGTCGCTATTGGTTTAGAAAAAAGGGTTGTGCTATTTAATAATATCTTCAATCGCTATGAATTCGAGCTGTACGGACTGGGTGAAATTTTGGAGCCAGCAGTAGAGTGTGTGGGTTGCTATCGCCAAAAGTGTGATATTGACTGCATGCAGATGATCGAACCGGAATTGGTGTTGCAAACCGTGCGGGAGATACTTAAAATGTAACTGGGGAAACATGAAGATTGTCATCGTTGGAACTGCTTATCCGCTACGTGGGGGTATTGCCCATTATATCGCTTTGCTTTATGAACATCTGTCTCAGCGACATCAAGTTAGAATAATCACTTTCAAACGACAGTATCCGCGCCTGTTTTTTCCTGGTCGATCGCAATTGGAAGTTGGGGAAGTAGGTACGCTGGTTCCCACGGAGTCGTTGCTGGATTCCATCAATCCAGTTAGTTGGGTGCAGGTAGCTATGCGGATTCTTCAGCACCGGGCGGAATTGGTCATTTTCAAATACTGGATGCCCTTTTTTGCCCCGGCCTTTGCTACTATCAGTTTTTTGGTACGGTTATTCTCGCCGGCCAAAAGTCTGGTAATTTGCGATAATATCACTCCACACGAAAAACGCCCTGGTGACGATTTTCTTAATCGTTTGTTTCTCAGTTATACTGATTTCTACATTGTCCAGTCGGAGACGGTACGGCGTGATTTACTAGCTCTGAAGCCCAGAGCGAAGTTCAAAGAGGTGCCCCACCCGGTCTACAGTATTTTCCCGCAACGGTACAGCCAGGAAGAAGCGCGCAAAATTCTGGGATTGGGACCGAAAATTCCGGTATTGTTGTTCTTTGGTTATGTGCGGAAGTACAAGGGATTGCATTATCTGTTGCAAGCCATCCCAGAAGTAATGCGAAAGCTTCCACAGGTGCATCTGCTGGTAGTGGGAGAATTCTATGAGCCAGTAGCTCCATATCAGGAACTGATTGAGCATTTAGGAATCAAAGCTCATGTGACTTTAGTAGATCAATATATCCCCAATGAGGAGATAGGACTCTATTTTGCTGCTGCCGATGTAGTTGTGTTGCCATATGTTTCGGCAACGCAAAGTGGGATTGTGCAAATTGCCTATAATTTTAATAAGCCAGTGATTACTACGGACGTGGGAGGATTACCGGAGGTGGTAAGGGATGGAGTGACTGGGTTTGTTGTTCCAGCACAAAACTACCAGGCACTGGCTCGAGCCATTATTAATTACTTTGAGCAAAATAAAGAACAGGAGTTTGTCAAGAACATGCAACACCAGAAGGAACAATACTCCTGGGAGCGGCTTGTGACGGCTATTGAAGAGTTTATGAAAAAGGTTGGCTGATAATGAAAGGGGTGCTCATAATTTCTTACTATTTCCCTCCCTGCGGAGGTCCTGGTAGCATACGGGTGTTAAAATTTGCGAAATATTTGCGAGACTATGGTTGGGAGCCTTTAGTGCTGACAGTCAAAGAGGCAGATTATCATGTCAAAGATACATCATTAATGAATGAAATCCCTCCAGAAGTCAATATCTTCCGGACATATATCCCTGAACCATATCGTTTGTACAGAAGATTGACTGGAAAACAAATGGATGAACCGGTAGATATTTCCACAGTTCCTACAAACCACCGCGAGGGGAAAAAATTAAGAGAGAAACTTGCTGAAGCTTTTCGCGCCACCCTTTTTATTCCCGATGCACGAGTAGGATGGTTGCCGTTTGCCCTAAAAAAAGCACTCCAGATAATCAGGGCGAATGATGGAATCCAGGTTGTATTTTCATCTGCTCCCCCTTTTACATGCCATCTTGTCGCCTGCCTTTTAAAGAAAATCACTGGAATTCCTTGGGTAGCTGACTATAGGGATCCATGGACTCAGGCTTATTTTTATCCACAAAGGCCTCCAATAACTCGTATGTTGGAGGAGAAATTGGAATGCAAACTTTTAAAAGAAGCCGACCGAGTTGTTTCGATCAATGAAAAGATTTTAAAAGACATTAGGGAAAAATATGATTTGAAAAAAGGCAAAAAATGGATGGTTATTCCCAATGGGTTTGATCCATCCGATTTTGAAGATATTGAGCCAATTTACGATGATTCGTTTACCATAATTTACACAGGCTCTCTCAATGTCAGAATGAATCCAAAATATTTCCTAGAAGCTGTTGGGCAACTTTGTGTTGAAAAAACTGATTTTGCCCGAGATGTTAAACTCGTCTTTGTTGGAAGAACTGCAAGTGATATTGCCTCCCTTTTTAAGGATACCAGGATTGCAAATAACATCCATTTGGTTCCTCATTTACCCCATAAGGAATGTTTAAGATATACCTTTGGTGCTGATCTTCTTTTGCTATTGATTCCAGAATGGGAGAGAAGTGAAGTAATCATGACAACAAAGATTTTTGAATACATTAAAACAGGAAGACCTATTTTAGCTTTGGCACCAGAAGGGGAAGCTGCGCAGTTGATCCGAAGATTGAACCTGGGGTTTATAGTGCATCCTAAAGATATTGCAAAAATCAAAAATCAGTTGTGGAAAATTTACAACTTGTGGAAATCCCAAAACCTGCAAGTACTACCAGATGAGAAAGAGATTCTTCAATTTGACCGGAAACGTTTGACCGAAAAGTTGGCAAGGGTTTTTAATGAAGTGCTTGAGGAGAATATCAAGGAGTGTCAGACCGTTGAAAACTAAGGACATGGCTTGAAATTGCCATGATGTTTATAGTGCTTTTGAGCTGGAGAAGGTAGTAAAATGAAAATTTTTCTCGTAGCAGGGGCGCGACCCAATTTTATGAAGATTGCTCCTATTTATAAACAACTGACAAAATTTCCGAAAGATTTTAAACCGATAATTGTCCACACCGGGCAGCATTATGACGAAAAGATGTCGAAAATTTTCTTTGAAGATTTGCAGATACCTAAACCTCACATCTATCTGGGGGTAGGATCGGGGAGCCATGCTTACCAGACAGCCCAGATTATGATCCGATTTGAAAAGGTATTGCTGGAACATCAACCAGATATGGTGATGGTGGTAGGCGATGTGAACTCAACCGTTGCCTGTTCCTTGGTAGCCTCAAAAATTGTCTATTCCGACAGTGAGCGCCGACGACCGATTATCGCCCACGTGGAGGCGGGACTCCGAAGTTTCGACTGGAATATGCCCGAGGAGACCAATCGAGTTCTTACGGATCATCTCTCAGATATTCTATTTACTACTTGCAGCGATGCTAACCAAAACCTCATCAAAGAAGGAATCGCTCTACAAAAGATTGCTTTTGTAGGTAACGTGATGATTGACTCTTTGGTACAATTTATGTCACTCGCAAAGAAGAGTAATATTCTAAACCAGCTCAGCCATCAATTTGCTGAGCGGATTTCACATCCTCTGGAAGAAGGAAAATTTGCTCTGGTCACTCTTCATCGGCCGTCCAATGTGGACGATCCAAAGGTGTTGGGGATGATCCTAAATGCCTTTGTAGAGATTAGCGAAAGGGTTCCCATTGTTTTTCCCATGCATCCACGCACACAAAAATTGACGCGCCAGCTCCCAAAAACTTTGCTTGAAACGCTGAGTAACCGACCTATTCTCATCACCGAACCAGTGGGTTATTTGGATTTTCTCTATTTAGAACAGGCAGCAAAGTTGGTGCTTACAGATTCTGGCGGTGTACAGGAGGAGACTACATATTTAAATATTCCCTGTCTCACTTTACGTCCCAATACTGAACGGCCTATTACCATACGCGAAGGCACCAATCGATTGGTCCCATTGGAGAAAGAAACTATTGTGAAATATGCTTTAGACTCGCTAAATGAAGTTTCCAAATCCACTCGTCCCATAAAATACTGGGACGGTCAAGCTGCAAAGAGAATTGTGGAATATTTGAGAAAGAGAGGTAAGGTTTTCAATTAACAATTGGAATGTTTTTGGAAGTTAATCCAAAGTCATCTGATTTACTTTGTGAATTAACGGGTTGTTAAACTTTAATCGAAGCGTACTATTCTGCTACTAAGCCTGGCCGGCTTTGTGGCTAAATAGTTACAATCAAAGTGTCAATAAGGGTTTCCAATATGCAAAATTCATTTCCAAATTGTTTGTCAGAAATCATTAAGACAAGCCGTGATATATGGTCAAAAGGTTGGGCCGAAGCGAACGCTGGGAATATCAGTGTAAGACTCGATCCAGAAATTTTCCAAACAGAAGTTGCTTTTGAGCAACGTTCGGATTGGATTGCTTTAGGGATGGATTTTCCTGTGCTTGCAGGAGAATGTTTTCTGGTGAGTGGTAGAGGCAAGTACCTGCGTAATATTGAACTTTCTCCTGAGAAAAACATTGGCGTTATCGAGTTGGATAATTCTGGAAGGAAATATAGAGTATTGTGGGGGTATGAATCAGGGGGCGGGCCTACATCGGAATTGTTAGCACACTTAAAAGCCCATGCGATAAGAAAGAAAGTTAGCAAGGGTGTTGAGCGGGCTGTGATTCACGTCCACTCTCCTAATCTGATTACCTTAACCTACGCTCTCGATCTTGATACTCCCCGTATCTCGAAATTGCTTTGGGAAATGCATGCAGAGTGCATAGTTATGTTTCCTGAGGGAGTTGAATTTGTCCTCTGGATGTTGCCCGGGTCGTCGGAGCTTGCCGATGCAACTGCGAAAGGGCTTCAAAGACGTCGCATAGCTGTTTGGCAATTTCATGGGGTTGTGGCGACGGGACGTAATTTGGATGCAGCCTTTGGGCTAATTGACGTGGCAGAAAAAGCAGCCGAAAACTACCTGAAAACAATGGCTGGGGGAGGAGTTAAGAATAAACTTACCACTCAGCAATTGCAGGCAATTGTAAAACATTTTAACCTTAAACCTGATACCTCAATTTTGAATATGGAGATTTGATGTTTTAGTTCACTCAAGAGATTATAAAGAATAATTAATGAGGAGGTGCTATGTTAAATAAATTAAACATTATCCAAATAACAAAAAAAAGCTTTACTTTTTTCCTAATTATGATTATATTTGTATTAAATATTTTTATTCAAAATACGGAAACTCTGGCACAAAATGTTAATAATTATCGTCAAGAGAAGCCAGATTGGCTCGATGGACGTCCGGACGGATGTACTACAATTACCGTGGGCAGAAAAGCCTCCGCTGATGGTTCGGTTATTACTTCGCACACCTGTGATAGTCATCGCACCCGTTCCTGGTTAAATATTATTCCTGCTCAAAGCCACCCTAAAGGCGCTATGATGACCGTCGTCAAACGAGTGAAAGAAGATTCTTTAGCAATGCCAGCTTACAAACATATTCCCATTGGGGAGATTCCCCAGGTAGAATACACCTACGGATTTATTAATACTGCTTATCCCTGTATGAATGACCATCAGTTGGCCATAGGAGAATCGACTTTCGGGGGTCGCTCTTCTTTACGTTCGGAAAATGGTCTTATCGACTGTCAACAACTGGTTAGGTTGATGATCGAACGCTGCACTACTGCCCGAGAAGCAATAAAACTTGCCGGAGAACTAACTAAAAAATATGGCTGGATCGATGAAGGCGAATGTCTTACGATTGCCGATACCAAAGAAGTTTGGCACCTGGAGATTGTGGGACCGGGCAAGGGGAATCGAGGTTCTATTTGGGCTGCTCAGAGGGTACCGGATGATCATGTCTCAGTGAATGCCAATGCCAGTCGCATTCGCCAGATTGATCTTGATAACCCGGATTATTTTATGGCTTCGGAAAATGTGTTTTCAGTAGCTCAGGATAGTGGTTGGTGGAATCCAGACGATGGCCCCTTTGAATTTTGCTATGCTTATGATCCAGAGGGCCGTACCTCTTTTGCTGCCCGTCGCCGAGAATGGCGTGTATTGGATTTACTCGCTCCTTCTTTGAAACTACATCCTAATTCGGAAAATTACCCATTTTCAGTAAAACCGGATACTTTAGTGACCCTCAAAAAGCTCATAAGAATTTTTCAAGACTATTTTGAGGGTACAGACTATAATTTTGTGAAAAATATTACTTGGGTTAACAAAGAAGGTAAAACAGAGATTTCCCCATTCGCAAATCCTTTTATGCCCTATGATATGAACCCAATTTTTAAGATCAATGGGGGCTGGGGTTGGCGAGGCGAACGCCCAATTGCTCGTTGGTACACTATGTATGCCACCATTACCCAGTCGCGGGACTGGCTACCAGATGAAATCGGCGGAGTGGTTTGGTTGGCACTGGATAATGTTGCTACTTCCATCTATGTGCCATTTTATTGTTGTATTATGGATGTACCAAAATCCTATAAAACACCTGGAAGGGTAAACGGTTTTACTCGTGAGTCTGCCTGGTGGGCGTTCAATCGAATGAGTACTTTAGCCGCACAACGCTGGGGGGATATGCGGAAAGATGTTGAAGCTGTTTGGAAACCGCTTCAAACCCAGTTGCTTGAAACTCAGAAAATCATTGAAGATAAAGCACTAAAATTATTCCACAACAATCCTTTAAAAGCCAAACAGTATTTGACAAAGTACAGTGTGCAATGGGGCGAAAAAGTGGTGAAGCGCGCCTGGAAACTTGGCGATGAATTGTGGACTAAATACGATGAAAAGTTTTAGATAGTTTGAAATTAGAATCAAAATAACTAATTCTGGAGGGGATTATGTTAAAGA
>Ga0164318_10007506_pt1 | contig 10566 bp, 10 predicted proteins | sample GuaBasSedimGuay9_FD_113734 | JGI IMG/M metagenome (GOLD analysis project Ga0164318, IMG submission 113734) | Subseafloor sediment microbial communities from Guaymas Basin, Gulf of California, Mexico - Guay9, Core 4571-4, 0-3 cm | ecosystem: Environmental > Aquatic > Marine > Hydrothermal vents...
CATGGTACTGAGGGCACAGTTATTGATGTTCAGAGGCTTAAGCGTTCAGAGGGTGACGATTTGTCTCCCGGAGTTGATGAGGTTGTAAAAGTTATAATTGCAACTAAGCGTAAGCTTCGTGAGGGTGATAAAATGGCTGGCCGTCATGGTAATAAGGGTGTAGTGGCAAGGGTTTTACCCGAAGAGGATATGCCTTTTATGGAAGATGGTACTCCTTTGGATATTTGTTTAAATCCTCTTGGTGTTCCGTCCCGAATGAATATTGGTCAGCTTTTAGAGACAGAGCTTGGATTAGCTGCCAAATATTTGGATAAATAGTATTCAACTCCGGTATTTCAGTCTGCTTCTACAGAACAAATTGAAAAAGAATTGGAAGCAGCCGGTATTCCTCAGACTTCAAAGATTAAGTTGTCTGATGGTAGAACTGGTGAGGCTTTTGAAAATAAAGTTTTTGTTGGTTATGTTTATATGTTAAAACTTCATCATCTTGTTGATGATAAAATGCATGCAAGATCAACTGGACCTTATTCTTTGGTTACCCAGCAGCCTTTAGGTGGTAAAGCGCAATTTGGTGGTCAGAGATTGGGAGAAATGGAAGTTTGGGCTCTGGAAGCTTATGGTGCTGCAAATACACTGCAGGAACTGCTTACCATTAAATCAGATGATATGGCCGGTAGAGCCAAAATTTATGAAAGTATAGTAAAGGGAGAACCTTCTTCAGCTGCTGGAGTTCCTGAATCATTTAATGTGCTTGTTCAGGAGTTAAGAGGTCTTGCTCTGGATATGTCAATTTATGACTTAAAGGGAAGTAGGGTTCCTTTGACAGAAAGAGATGAAGAATTGATTAATAGACAGGGTTCACAGTTCTAGGGAGTTTTGTGATGAGAGATATACAGGATTTTGATAGTATAATGATAAAGTTGGCTTCGCCTGAACAAATCAGGGCGTGGTCATATGGGGAAGTTAAAAAACCGGAAACCATTAATTACAGGACTCTAAGGCCGGAAAAAGAGGGCCTTTTTTGTGAACGTATCTTTGGTACTACAAAAGAGTGGGAATGTTATTGCGGTAAATTTAAATCTATCAGGTACAAGGGTGTAATTTGTGACCGTTGTGGTGTGGAAGTTACTCATTTTAAGGTTCGTCGTGAAAGAATGGGGCATATTGAACTTGCAGCTCCGGTATCTCATATTTGGTATTATCGTTCTGTACCTTCCAGATTAGGTCTTCTTTTGGACCTTACTATTGCATCCCTTAGATCAATACTATACTACGAAAAATATGTAGTTATTGTTCCTGGAGATACAGATCTTAAGATTATGGATCTTCTCACGGAAGAGGAGTACATGGATGCTAAGGAGAGATATGGGGTAGGGTTTTCTGCAGGTATTGGTGCAGAAGCTGTTCGTACTCTTCTTGAAAATTTGGATCTTGATGCTCTTTCTGCAGAGCTTCGGGAGAAAATGATTACTAAAGGTATTAAAACTGATAAGCGTCTTCTGAAAAGAATTGAGATAGTGGAAAATTTCAGAGATTCTGTTAATAAAGCAGAGTGGATGATATTAGATGTTATACCTGTAATACCACCAGAGCTAAGGCCTATGGTTCAGCTTGATGGTGGAAGATTTGCTACTTCTGACTTAAATGATTTGTACAGAAGGGTTATTAATAGAAATAACAGGCTCAAAAGGCTTATGGCTCTCAATGCTCCTGATATTATTATAAGAAATGAAAAGAGAATGCTTCAGGAGGCAGTTGATGCGCTTTTCGATAATTCGAAGAAGAAAAAAGTAGTTAAGGGTGCTTCTAACAGGCCTCTTAAGTCTTTATCAGATATGCTTAAGGGGAAACAGGGTCGTTTTAGACAGAACCTTTTAGGTAAACGTGTGGACTATTCAGGGCGTTCTGTAATTGTTGTTGGGCCGGAACTTAGGCTTCATCAATGTGGCCTTCCTGCAAAAATGGCTTTGGAATTATATAAACCTTTTATTATGCGTAAGCTTGTAGAAAAAGATGTTGTTTATAATATTAAAAAGGCTAAAACTCTTGTAGAGCAGGAAACCCCGGAAGTTTGGTCTGTTTTAGATTCGGTTGTTAAAGAACATCCGGTTTTGTTAAACAGAGCTCCAACTCTTCATAGATTAGGTATTCAGGCTTTTGAGCCGGTATTGGTTCAGGGTAAGGCTATAAAGCTTCATCCTCTTGTATGTCATGCTTATAATGCTGACTTTGATGGGGACCAGATGGCAATTCATGTGCCTCTTACTCAAGCTGCGCAAATTGAATGCTGGACACTTATGCTTTCATCCAATAATTTATTAAACCCTGCAAATGGAACTCCAATAGTATTTCCTTCACAGGATATGGTTCTTGGTATTAACTATTTAACTAAGATTACTAAGGGAACTCTGGGTACAGGAAAGTATTATAGTTCATTTGAAGAGGTTATTTTAGCCAGAGATTCCGGAGCTTTAGGGTTTGGTTCAAAAATAAAACTTAAACATAATGGAGAGGTTATAGAAACTACTGCCGGGAGAGTTCTTTTTAATGAAGGGATGCCTGAGGAAGTAGCTTTTGTTAATTATGTGTTGGGAGACAAGGAACTCAGGGCGCTTGTAGCTGAAACGTATTCAAAATTTGGACCTCCTGTTGCTGTTAAAATGCTTGATTCAATTAAAGATATTGGATTTAAGTATGCAACTGTATTTGGAGCTACTATTGGGCTTACAGATATTGTTATTCCGGAAAAGAAAAAAGTGATGATTGAAGGTGCCAATGATCAGGTTCGGGAGATCCAGGAGCAGTATATTCAGGGTCATATAACACAGGAAGAACGTTATAATAGGGTTGTTGAAGTTTGGAGTAAGACTAATGAAGATCTTACAAACGAACTTATGGATTTTCTTGAAAAAGATAAGGGTGGATTTAACCCAGTTTTTATGATGGCTGATTCTGGTGCCAGGGGTTCCAGAACCCAGATAAGACAGCTTGCTGGTATGCGTGGACTTATGGCTAAGCCTTCAGGAGATATTATTGAGCTGCCAATTAGATCTAACTTTAAAGAAGGCCTTTCTATAATTGAGTTCTTTATATCGACCAATGGAGCACGAAAAGGACTTGCAGATACTGCTCTTAAAACAGCAGATGCTGGTTATTTAACCAGACGACTTGTTGATATCGCTCAGGATATGGTTGTAAATGATGATGATTGCGGAACTATTAATGGTATTGATATAAGTGCTTTAAAAGATGGAGAGGATGTAGTTGAGTCTTTAAAAGACAGAATTACAGGTAGATTTACTCTCGAAAGGGTTAAGCATCCAATAACGGGTGAAATTGTTATTGATGTAAATGAAGAAATAACTGATGAACTTGCTCGTAAAATAGAAGATATTGGTGTTGAAACTGTACGAATAAGGACTGTACTTACTTGTGAAGCGGAACACGGTGTTTGTCGAATGTGCTATGGCCGAAATCTGGCTACTAATAAAACAGTAGATATTGGAGAGGCTGTTGGTATAATTGCTGCACAATCAATTGGGCAGCCTGGAACACAGTTAACCATGAGAACCTTTCATGTTGGTGGTGCAGCTACTAAGATAAGTGAAGAGAATAAAACTATACTGTCATATTCTGTTCTTATTAAAGAAATAATTGGTAATACAGTAACTCTTGAAAGTGGTGATGTTCTTTTTACAAGAAAAGGGTACTTGACTGTATCAAAAATAATAAGAGAAATTGATCTTGAAAAATCAGCAAAGGTAAAAGTTGTTCATGGTCAGAAAGTTACTGGTGGTGAAGTTCTGGTTAAGCAGAAGAGTGGTGAGGTTAAAGCAGAAGAGATAGGTTTTGTCTACTTAAAAGATGATAAAATTGTTTTAATTGCCCAGGATCAGAAGCTTGATATTAGAAATGGTGCAGAGCTTTTGGTTAAAGAAGGGGATATCGTTCCTGCCAATAATTCTATAACCACATTTGATCCGTTTTCGGAACCTATAATTGCAGAGTTTGATGGAACTGTAAGGTTTGAGGATATGGTTCTTGGTATGACTTTGAAAGAAGAGATTAATATGGATACCGGGAATACAGAGAAAAAGATTAGCGAAGTTTCCTTGGAAACTCTTCAGCCCAGGATAGTCCTTATGGATGAAGATGGGAATGATCTTGCAACCTACTTTTTGCCTGGTTCCTCTTATCTTAGTATTGATGATGGAGATGTTGTTAAAAAGGGTAGGGCTCTTGCTAAGTTGTTGAAAGAATCAGTAAAAACAGCAGATATTACAGGTGGTCTTCCTCGTGTTGGTGAGCTGTTTGAAGCAAGGCGACCAAAGAATGCAGCAGTGCTTGCAAAAATAAGTGGTACTGTGCATTTTAAGGGTATTGTTAAAGGAAAGCGAATAATTCTTATTGAAGATAAGTATGGTCATGAATATAAGCATCAGGTTTTAATAGGAAAACATCTTCTTATTAGAGATGGAGACCTTGTTATGGCTGGTGAAGAGCTTAGTGATGGGAGTGTTGACCCCCATGATATTTTGGATATTCTTGGTGAAAATGCTTTACAGTCATTTCTTGTGAATGAGGTTCAGGAAGTTTATAGACTCCAGGGTGTAAATATTAATGATAAGCACATTGGTTCTATAGTCAGACAGATGATGCGAAAGGTTGAGATTGTTCAGGTAGGGGATACTGGTTTTATATATGGCCAGCAGATAGATAAGTATAAATTCCATACTGAAAACGCAAAGGTTTTAAGAGAGGGGGGAGAGTCTGCAGTTGCAAAACCAATGCTTCTTGGTATAACCAGGGCTTCTCTTAATATAGATTCTTTTATCTCTGCTGCTTCTTTTCAGGAGACAACCAAGGTCTTGACTAATGCAGCAATTGCTGGTAGTACTGACACCCTTCGAGGCCTGAAGGAAAATGTAATAATAGGTCACCTGATTCCTGCAGGAACAGGTATGAAGCGATATCGTAATGTAAAACTTTACGATGAAAATAACGAAGATCTTGATGCCAGTGTTAAAAGTATTCTGGAAGCAAGAAAGCTTGAGAATTTATCTGAATCTGATTCTGACCAGGTTGGCAGCGGTGCTGCTGTTTCCAGTTAGAGTTTGTTAGTAATTTAGATTTTTTTAATAAATTGTTTCCGTTGGTTTACGGAAACGGTGTGAAGAATTGCCAGTTTAATTCTGGCAAAAAACAAAGGGAGGGTATCAGAGAGATGCCAACAATCAATCAGTTAATAAGAAAGGGACGAAAGTCTATTGTTAAGAAGACTAAATCCCCTGCCCTTGATTCATGTCCTCAAAAACGTGGTGTATGCACCCGTGTGATGACAGTAACACCTAAGAAACCGAACTCTGCACTTAGAAAAGTTGCAAGAGTCAGGCTTACTAATGGTATTGAAGTTACTGCATATATCCCGGGGATAGGACATAATCTTCAGGAACACTCAGTTGTTCTTTTGAGGGGTGGACGAATTAAGGATCTTCCGGGTGTAAGGTATCACGTTGTTCGTGGTGCAAAAGATACATTGGGAGTAGATGACAGAAAGACCAGCAGGTCTAAATATGGTGCCAAGAGACCAAAGGCATAAGGGGGGAGTACAATGGCAAGACGAAAAGTTGCACCGGTTAGAGAAGTTCTTCCTGACCCAAGGTTTGGAAGCAAAATAGTTGCGAAATTTATTTCCAGAATGATGCTGGATGGAAAAAAATCAATTAGTACCAGAATGCTTTATGGAGCTATGGATATAATTGAAGCAAAGGGTAATGGTAAGCCTTTGGAAGTATTTATGAAGGCTTTGGACAATGTTAAGCCTTTAGTTGAAGTAAAGTCCAGAAGAGTGGGTGGTTCTACTTATCAGGTTCCTGTGGAAGTTGGTGAAAAAAGAAGAGATGCTCTTTCTATGAGATGGATTATACTTGCTGCAAGATCCAGAAGTGGAAAATCTTTAAGTGATAAGCTTGCTGCAGAGTTGATGGATGCAGCTAACTCAGCTGGTACTGCATTTAAGAAGAAGGAAGATACTCATCGAATGGCAGAAGCTAACAAGGCTTTCTCTCATTATAGATGGTAATTTTATAGTTGAGACGCCCAATTTGGGCGTCTATACGTTATATATGCACAAAATGTTAAACAGGCTCTTTGTCCTATTGACTAAGTTCTTTGATTTGAATACTATGTGCAAACTGTTCAACATTGTTGGGCAGGGCTTACTTAGGCCAAACCAATCGTCCGGAAGATTTTCCAAAATCGAGGGTGATTAGGTGGTTTCAGTTGCTGTAAACTTTTTTGCAGCCATGTCGTTGTTTGTATGGTTCGTATACGGAATAATGACCTCTGGATCCTACTAATCTAGTAAACTCTTTTTAAGACAATTGTGATGTAATTTTGTGTACTTACGGCTTGTGCCGTTGTAGATAGACTTTGCTCGTATAATAATTTATTTGTGTGTATACACAAGGAGGAAATGATGGCTAAAGAGAAGTTTGAAAGAACCAAGCCACATATTAATGTTGGTACTATCGGTCATGTTGACCATGGTAAGACAACTCTAACCGCAGCTATTACTATGCATTGCGCACGTAAGAATGGTGATAAGGTTATGAGTTATGAGGATATTGATAATGCACCGGAAGAAAAAGCTAGAGGTATAACTATCAATACTCGCCACGTTGAGTATCAGACAGAAGGCAGACATTATGCCCATGTAGACTGTCCGGGTCATGCAGATTATATTAAAAATATGATTACTGGTGCGGCACAGATGGATGGAGCTGTTATTGTTGTTGCTGCTACTGATGGTGCGATGGCACAGACAAAAGAGCATATATTGCTCGCAAGACAGGTTGGTGTTCCTGCAATTATTGTTTTTGTAAATAAGACTGATCAGGTAGATGATCCGGATCTTATTGAGCTTGTAGAAGAAGAGATGAGAGATCTTCTTAGTGAGTTTGATTTCCCCGGAGATGAAATTCCTGTAATTAAGGGTTCTGCATTTCAGGCAATGGAAAATCCTGAAGATGGTGAAAAGACAAAATGTATTGATGAACTTCTTGAAGCTATGGATACTTATTTCCCTATTCCGGATAGAGCTGTTGATCAGCCTTTCCTGATGCCTATTGAGGATATTTTCTCAATTCAGGGACGAGGTACTGTAGTAACTGGTAGAATTGAAAGAGGTGTTATTCATATTGGGGATCCAATGGAGATAGTTGGTATCCGGGAAACAACAACAACAACCTGTACTGGTGTAGAGATGTTTAATAAACTTCTTGATGAAGGTCAGGCTGGTGATAATGTTGGTACACTTCTTAGGGGCGTAGATAAGGATAAGGTTATTAGGGGTCAGGTTCTGGCTAAGCCAAAAACTATCACACCACATTTAAAATTTACTGGAGCAGTTTATGTTTTGAGTAAGGATGAGGGTGGACGACACTCACCGTTCTTTTCAGGTTATAGACCGCAGTTTTATTTTAGAACAACTGATATTACAGGTACAGTTACTCTTCCTGCTGACAAGCAGATGGTAATGCCTGGAGATAATACAGAAATAATTGTTGAACTGATTCACCCGATTGCTATGGACAAAGGTTTAAGATTCGCTATTAGAGAAGGCGGTCGAACTGTAGCTAGTGGTCAGGTCACAGAAATTGAAGAATAGATTTTTTGAAGTCCTGTACTTTGTAGAGTACAGGACTTGTTTTTGGAGGAACAATGGCCAAGGATAGAATCCGTGTAAGGCTAAGAGGTTTTGACATAGAACTTATTGATCAGAGTTCACGGGCAATCGTGCAAACTGTTGTAAAGGCTGGAGCCAAAGTTGCCGGTCCAATTCCTTTACCGACAAGAATTAATAAATATACTGTGCTCAAGTCACCTTTTGTAAATAAGAAATCTCGAGAGCAGTTTGAGATGCGTACACATAAACGGTTAATAGATATTCTGGATCCTACATCTAAGGTAATGGATGCTCTTATGAAGCTTGAGCTTCCCGCTGGTGTTGACGTAGAGATTAAACAGTAATAAATGCTAAGAGTAATTGAGGTATGAGATGTTAGGGCTGATCGGCAGAAAAGTCGGAATGACGCAGGTTTTTGACGAACGGGGAGTATTAACTCCAGTAACAGTCATAAAAATAGAAGAGAACGTTGTAGTCGGCGACAGAAATGAAGAAAAGAATGGCTACAATGCTAAACTGATTGGTGCTTTTGATAAAAAAGCGAAGCACGTAACAAAGCCTTATGGCGGTCAGTTTGGTGATAAAATAAGCCCTAAGGCTGTATTAAAAGAGATGAGAGACTTTGAAGGCGATGTCGCTGTAGGTAGTTCTTTTGGTATTGAGCTTATAAAGGATCTTTCTTTTGTAGATATAGAAGGAACATCAAAAGGAAAGGGTTATCAGGGTGTTATGAAGAGACATGGATTTGGTGGGGGTCGAGCGACTCACGGTTCCAAATTTCATAGAGGTCTCGGAGGTACTGGAATGGCAGCCACACCTTCACGTACATTCAAGGGTACTAAAATGCCTGGTAGAATGGGTGGAGTAAGGTCTTCTGTTCAGAATCTTAGAGTTGTAAAAGTCGACGAAGAAAAACAAGTTCTTATGGTGAAAGGCGCTGTACCAGGCCCCAACAAGGGTATGGTTATCGTCAAGAAAGCTAAGAAGAAGTAGAGGAATATGATGGAAGCAAAAGTCTTTTCGGTTAAAGGCGAAGAGATAAAAAATATTACTCTTAGTGATGATGTTTTTGGAACAGAAGTTAGTGAGGGTTCTATTTATTATGCAATAAATAATGAGCTGGCTAATAGAAGAGTTGGGACTGCAAGTACAAAAACTCGTGGTGAAGTCAGAGGAAGTAATGCAAAACCATGGAGACAGAAGGGTACCGGTCATGCAAGATCCGGTGATAAGAAATCTCCAGTATGGGTAGGTGGAGGTACTATTTTTGGACCTAGACCAAGAGATTATAGTTATAAGATGCCAAGAAAAATGAAGCGTCTTGCGATGAAATCTATTTTATCCTTAAAGGTTGCGCAGGAAAAAGTGAAGGTGGTAGAGGATTTTACTATCGAATCTGGAAAAACAAAAGATTTGACTGGACTTCTTAAAGGCCTTGTTAAAGATGAGTCAACTGTTCTTATCTTGAAAGATGATGACAAGATGTTAAGAAGAGCCGGGAAAAATATACCATGGTTAAAGTTTTTAACCTATAGTAGATTAAGCGCCCATACTTTGTTTTACGGCAAGAATGTGCTTATTCTGGAGACAGCTGTTGGAAATCTTAATGATTTCTATGCTGCTGAGTAGAGGGGCTATATATGAGAAATGATCAGATAATTATTGAGCCTGTGCTTACTGAAAAGACAAATAGTATGAGGGAATCGGAAAGTGCGGCAAAATATACTTTCAAGGTGAACCCCAGAGCTAACAAAATTCAGATAATGGAAGCAGTTAAAAGTTTGTTTTCTGTTAAGCCGGTTGACTGTAAGATTATTAATGTAAAAGCTAAACCTCGTCAGTCGCGTACTAAATCGGGTATGAGATCCGGAAGTACAACTCCGTGGAAAAAAGCTATTGTAACTCTGGCAGCAGGGAATAAAATAGACATTATCGAGGGTGCATAGAGTCTTTTATAGATTCTAATTAGGGAGACTTAAGTGGGAATTAAGACATATAAACCAAGGACCCCAAGTCTAAGGTATAGAGCAAGTCTGACATTCGAAGAAATTACCAGAACCAGTAGTGAGAAAGCTCTTACTAGTGGGTTGTCTTTTAAGGCAGGACGTGGTGCTGGTGGTAGGATTAGTGTTAGGCGTCGTGGTGGTGGCCATAAACGAAAGTATAGGGTTATCGATTTTAAAAGAGATAAAGTTGGCGTTCCTGGTAAGGTTTCAACTATTGAGTATGATCCGAACAGGTCTGCAAATATTGCTCTTATTAACTATGTAGATGGTGATAAGAGGTATATTCTTGCTCCTAAGGGCTTGTCTGTTGGCAGTTCTGTTATGAGTGGCAAGGATGCTGTCCTGGAGACAGGAAATAATTTACCTTTGGAAAACATTCCTTTAGGTGTAAGAGTTCATAATATTGAACTTCAGCTTGGACGTGGTGGTCAATTAGTAAGATCAGCAGGAACAGGTGCTTCAATAATGGCTAAAGAAGGTGATTATGTTACTTTGAAATTGCCATCAGGTGAAGCAAGAATGGTATTTGGTAAGTGTTCTGCCACCCTCGGTGAGGTTGGTAATGAAGATCATATGAATGTTAATATCGGTAAAGCCGGTAGATCACGGTGGATGAAAAGAAGACCTAAAGTCAGAGGTGTTGTTATGAACCCTCATGATCATCCTCATGGTGGTGGTGAAGGTAAGACATCAGGTGGTCGTAATCCTGTTACACCTTGGGGTGTTCCAACTAAGGGTTATAAAACACGAAAGAAGAAAAAATCTTCTGGCAAGTTTATTGTTAAGAGACGGAAGTAGGAGTGACAAGTGTCAAGGTCAATTAAAAAGGGTCCGTTTATAGAGAAAAAACTCTACAAAAGAATTGTTGAGGCA
>Ga0164318_10007507_pt1 | contig 10564 bp, 12 predicted proteins | sample GuaBasSedimGuay9_FD_113734 | JGI IMG/M metagenome (GOLD analysis project Ga0164318, IMG submission 113734) | Subseafloor sediment microbial communities from Guaymas Basin, Gulf of California, Mexico - Guay9, Core 4571-4, 0-3 cm | ecosystem: Environmental > Aquatic > Marine > Hydrothermal vents...
CCGTAAAACCAAGGAGCTTTAGCCTTTGAATACGAGGCGACAATATTTGGCATGTTAATTGCATAAACTAATAGCACGAGTTGATAGAATTCGACAGGAATGAAAAACTGTGTTTTCAATTTCAACTCTGTTTTAGAACGTTTTAACAGTCGGGATATCGACTGTAGGTTTAGGTGGAAGTAAGACAACTTCGGTTGCATTCACTGTTAGAAGCCAAGAAACCAAGGCGCTTTAGCCCTTGGAGTATGTCATAGATAGTTGGGGTTTTGAAAAAATGCAAATGAAATATGGTATAGGGGAATTTAAAAACGCCTATCGCCCAAGAGATATAAAATATGTTGTTGGGCATAAATTAATAAAAAAGTTTTTAATAAATAGTGTTGAAACAAATACTTTACCACAAGTGTTAATGTTTTATGGGCAAAAGGGTATTGGCAAAACTACAATATCAAGAATAATAGCGGCAGGATTAAATTGTGAAAGGGGAGTATCTATGTCCCCCTGTGGTATTTGTGACAATTGTAGATCTATTTTTTCTGGCTCAAGTCCTGATTTTAAAGAAGTAAATGTTGCGGATAAAACTGGAGTAGATAATATAAGATCTATAAGTGAAACTTTTAAATTTTCTCCTATGTATTTAAATAATAAAGTTTATATTTTAGATGAATGTCATATGCTATCTAAACAAGCACAAAATGCGATATTAAAAGATTTAGAAGACACTCCAAAAAACGTTTATATTATTTTTTGTACAACAAGCAAAGATAATTTAATACCGATGCTTTTAGATAGATGCTATGATTTTAATTTTAAAGCTCTAAATAAAACAGAATTAAATAAAATGGTAAAAGATATTTTAATTGTAGAGGGGCAAACTTTAAATAGCGATATAATAGAATGTTTATTGGAACTCTCGCAAGGAAGTGCAAGAAAACTATTAGTAAATTTACAAAAAGTTTTACTATCTGATGTAAAAAATATTAAAGAAGCTTCAGAAATATTGGGAACAGAAGTAGTACATCAATATGATATTAAACAATTATTTAAAGCTATTATGATGAAAAATAGCAATATTGCTTTTAAAATTATAGCTAAGTATTCTTATGAAGATTGTGATTTAATAAGAAAAAATTTAATAAATTATTTTGGTGGAATACTCTTACGTGTTGGTAAACAAAATATACAAAAAGCTTCAAGAATATCTTATGTTATTGACGTATTATCATCAAATATTGATAATCCAACAAAAGGAATATTTATAAACGATATCTTTAAAGTAACTACCGCCTCTGGAAAAGCTTATGTTTAATTCTGTTGATACAACCTTTTATAATTTACCTTTTAAATTAGATTATAGATATATAAATACAGTAGAAGACGCTTTTAAAACGTTTGAGTATTTTGATAAATTTAATGCTGTTGGTGTTGATATTGAAGCAACGGGTTTAGATCCTTTTGAAGATAAAGTCCTTTTGTTACAGCTAGCTTTACCAAATGGTAAAGTATTTGTATATGATATTAGATATATACCTTTTGAATTATTTAAAACTATTTTAGAAGATACTCGTTTTTTACATATACTTCAAAATTCTATATATGATTATAAGATGATTAAGCAAGGATATAATATAGAAATAAGTAGAATATATGATACTATGTTAGCTGAGAGGTGTCTTACTCTTGGGCTTAATTCTTCTGCTAATCTTGAGAGTTTGGTTTATAAATATTTAAATTATAATATTGAAAAAGATGTTGCAAAAGATTTTGTTGGTGGAATTACTGGTGAACTAACGAACAGACAAATACAGTATGCTGCTCATGATGCAGCATGTTTGTTTGGAATAGTTAAGGCCCAAGCTCCAGCTATAGAAAGTAATAAACTTAACAGAGTATGTAAATTAGAATTTGAATTTGCTCCGTGCATGGCTAATATGGAGCTGGTAGGTGTGTTGTTAGATAAAGAAAATTGGAGAACCATGATGGCTGAAACAAAGCGTGATTTAGATGCTGTTGTTAATGCTATTTTACCAGCGTTGGAGCCTGGAATAAGACAACGCGGTTTGTTTGGAACCCCCGCTATAAATTTATCTAGTACTTCTCAACTGCTTACTTGTTTGAAAAATATGGGTTTACAACTAAAAGATACTTCCGTTAGTTCCTTACATAAAGTTAAGTTGGCACATCCAGTAATTCCGTTATTACTTAAATACAGACAATTAGAAAAACTTTTAAATAGTTTTGGTGAGAATATACTTAAAAAAATAAATCCAAAAACAGGAAGATTGCACCCCTCATATACACAAATGGTACGTACTGGAAGACTTAGCTGTAGTAATCCAAACCTTCAACAAATGCCTGGACAAAAATCTTTTAGATCTTGTTTTATAGCAAAACCGGGATATAAGATGGTTACTAGTGATATGTCTCAAGCAGAACTTCGTATATTAGCTTGTTTATCTAAAGATCCTGTTTTTATTGAAACATATAAAAAAGGCGGTGATATACATGTTGCTACGGCTTGTGACGTATTTGGTTTAACAGAAGAAGAAATTATTGCTGATAAAAATCTTCCAGACGACGATCCGGCTAAAAAAGATTATAGAAAACATACCAAAGCGCTGAATTTTGGCTTATGTATTTGTAGTAATTCAATAATTTTCACAAACAAAGGAATGAAGGAAATAAAAAATTCTAATATTAATGATGTTGTAGCGCATGATATAGGCAAAGATAAAATAATAGATAAACAATATAGAGGAAAAAAAGAAGTATTCGAAATTAAAACGAAGTACGGCTATACTTTAGAAGTTACAGAAGATCATCCAATTAAAGTAATAAACAGTGATGGTAATTATGTAGATAAGACACTTAAAGATGTAGATATAGATGTAGATCAAGCTTGTCTTAAAGCCGGGTCTAACTTGTTTGCGAATGAGATGTATAGGTTTGATAAATTTTCTGTTAAGAAAAATAGTAATTATAAACATCTTGACTTACCAAAAGTTTTAGATGAGAATTGGGCAGCTTTTTTGGGGCTGTTCGTTGCTGAGGGAAGTATGCCTGTAAGGAAAGGTAAAAATTATTCTTGGTCGGTTGAATTTAAGTTTTCTAAAAATGAATCAGAAATATTAGATAGTGTATATAATCTTCTTTACTTGCTGTTTGGAGACAGGCTATCTGTTAGTAATAAAGGAAGATGTGCAGAATATAAAATTTCATCTTCTTTGCTTGCGGCGTGGGTAAAAAGTTTATTTAATTTAGAAAGTAATAAAACACTTACTATACATATACCAGATTGTATAAAAAAGAGTCCCAAAAATATACAAACATCCTTTATCAGATGGGCTTTTGAGGGGGATGGATCTATTGCAAGTAATCAAAACGGTGTTAGAATAAGATATGCTAGTACATCTTATGTATTAGTAAAGGATCTACAATTATTACTGTTAAATATGAATATAATCAGTTCTATAACATATCATTATGATAAAAGGTATCCAGGAAAAAAGTTTTATGATTTGAGTATAGTATCTGATAATTCTAGACAGTTGTTTATGAAGCAAATAGGATTTGTTACAAATTATAAAAATAACAGATGTTTTAGTTCAATAAACTGTACTATGCCTTTTTATAATATTAATAACCAAAGTAATAGATTGAAAAATATTAAGCCTTGTAAAACTATTAAATATTTATTGTCCAAAGATATAAGATTAAATCATATTAATAACACACATTTAAAAAATTTTAGTAAATATGATGATTTTTTTAAATTTATTTATGATAATAATATAATTACGCTCCCAATAGTTTCAATAAAAAGCAAAGGAGTTAAACCTGTTTATGATATATCTGTTGAGAATAGAGAGTTATTTTTAGCTAATGGTTTTGTTGTACATAATTGTTATGGCATGTCAAAATATGGGCTGGCAGAGCGTTTGGGTATCTCTGAAGATGAAGCCGAAAAGTTTATTAATGACTATTTTAGAGCTTATCCTAGAGTAAAAAGTTACTTAGATGGGGCTGCAGAAAAGGCTATCAACAAAGGGTATAGTGTTACCATATCTGGAAGAAGACGATATTATAATTTTCCTGGATCGGAAGTTAATGATGATGAAAGAAAAAATATATTAAATCATATAAGACGTTGTGGAAAGAATACTGGTGTGCAAGGCTGTCTGGGTGCTAACACTAATGTTTTTGGTGCCGGTTTAATAAAAAATAATGTAGGTAAGCAGCGTATTCTTTTTTGTGATAAAGGAAAAACTATAAGAGCTTTTGGTAAATATTCTGGGAAACAAAAAGTATATAAAATAGTTACAAATATGGGATTTACTTTGACTGGGACTTTTGAACACCCTATATCAGTTAAAAATGGTAAATACTCTGGCAATAACATGTGTGCTCTTGGGGAATCTTTAGGAAAATCTGTTAAGATGTATGCAAATAAATATGAAGGATTTCCTATAAGTATAGAAAATATTATAAAAAGATTTAAAGTAGAAACGAGAAATTATTATATAACTAAGGAGCTTGCTTTTATATTGGGTTGTTTGTATGATAGTGGGTATTTTGAAAGTAGACAAAAATTATTTTATATAAAAAATAAAGTTTTAATTGAAAAGTTGAATAGTTGTTGTATTAAATACTTTGTAAAATCTGGAAATATTAGAAAAAGGTGTCCAATAAAATTTATTAATAAAGGATCAAAAATCTTTATAAGTTTTAGTGAAAATGTAAAGAAATTGTTATATAATATGCTATATAATAAAAAAAATAAAATAAGACACATGTCTGACATTTTAAATTCTCCTGTTGAAATTAGAGAAGCTTTTGTTTCTGGTTTTCTTGGGTGTAGAGCAAGAAGTAGTAATGATAAAGAAGGTCTGTTTATTTTATGTTCTAATGATATTATAGCTTTTACTATACAACAGCTTTTACTTTCGCTTGGAATAATATCTTTTAAAGAGGTTGGCAATAATGGAGAAGCTCAGCTATCTGTTATAAATGATTTTATAACTAATGTTGGTAGTTTTATAAATGAATACGGTTTCGGATTAAATATGTATACACGAATGCCAGAATCTGAGTTTTATGATGTAGTTAAATCCGTTAAATATGTTGGAATAGAAGATACTTATGATTTTGTTAGTCCCGATGAGCCGCATAGGTATGTAGCAAATGGGTTTAAAGTTTCTAATAGTAATGCCGATGTGTTAAAACAGTCGATTATTAATTTGAACAAAAATATAAAAACAGGTAGTTACGACGCTTCTGTTGTTCTTAATATTCATGATGAAATTGTGGTAGAAACAAAAGAAAATCAAACAAAAGAAGTATCACAAATTCTTAGCAAATCTATTATTGATGCTTGGGATTCTTTTTTTACGGAAGTACCAATGGTAGCAGATTCTACTGTAGATTTTTGTTGGAGTAAATAAAAATAGAAATGGAGATTTGAGTTATGAATTTTAGCACGCTTTGTTTTAATTATAAGCTTGTTGGGGAAGGAGCTGTACCTCCAACGTTGGCTTATGATACAGATACTGGTTATGATATTACATTAATAAAAAAAAGTAAGGTTATAAAAAGCGGTTCTTTTGGTGAAGTTTCATTATATGATTCGGGAGTTATTATTAGTCCCCCAAAAGGATACTATGTAGATTTAGTAGCGAGATCAAGTTTATCAAAAACAGGACATTTATTAGCCAACGGATTTGGGGTAATTGATAGTGGCTATAGAGGTACTTTGTTAGCGGCGATGTTCAAATATGACGTAGAAGGTCCTGATTTAAAATTACCAGGTAAATATGTTCAAATAATATTTAGACCAATTATACATTTTGTTCCAGTAGAAGTTGATTTCATAGATGAGACAAAACGCGGGGATGGAAAATTAGGCTCGACCGGTTTATAAATATTTAGTGGGATAGATTAAAATGAAAGAAAATAAATATAAAGAAGAAACAAATCTTAAACTTTGGAGATATTGTTGCAAAAAATGTAATAATCAAGACAGGACTGTAGAACGTGCTTATTATGCACCTTCTACTACTAAGATTTGTCCAAAATGTGGAAATGAAATGTTTCCAAAAGAAGCAACAATAAATTTGAATAAAGGATTAAAAGGAATAATAAAAATTAAATTATAATGGGGGAATGATGTTATGAATTGTACATTTGCTAAAGACGCACATAATCACGATATCAGTGTATGTAAACTAGTGACTGGTGAACTTGTTGTCGGAAAGGTAAGTATGACAGATGAATTAATACACGATGTAGCTCTTATTGTTCCAAAAGAAATTGAACAAGACAAGGAAACTAAGTTTGGGTTTTATGTTATTCCCTACGGGTTTCCTATGATTCAAAAAATAACAAATGAAACACTGAGCTTGGTGAATGTTATTAAGGTGTTTCCTCCGTTAAATGGTTTTGAGGATGTTATAGCCATGTACCTTAAGATAATACAAAAAGAAACAGGAGTGAAAGAAAATGAGTAAGATCTCTTTTAGAGAATGCGGCGAAGAAGTTTACACACTAATGAATGAGTTGATAAATGAGTATCATTTAAATTTGCGTAATGTAAAAATCAAATGTTTGTTTTATAACAAACCGAGGAAACGTTGTGGAAAAATTATCTTAGGAACTGCTGAAGCTGTTTCTCCTAAGTTTAATTATTTAACTAATATTGATTTTATTATTTCCATTTATGAAAATACTTGGGATACAATGGCTGAACAAGAAAAGAAAGCTCTGATTGATCATGAATTGTGTCATTGTTTTGTTGGAGAAGATAAACACGGCAACCCTGTTTATAAAACTATTCCACATGATTTTGAGGAGTTTAAAGAAATTATTGAACGTTATGGTTTGTGGCAAGACAATATTTGTGTTGATGATATAGAAGATGTCGAAGAATAATTATCAAAAAAATCACCGTAAGTTTAAAGTGCTTTAACCTTTGGAGTATGTCGTGGTTGCTAAAACTAGAAAAGCAAAACTACAAAAAGGCCAACGCTTACAAAAATGGGTATGTGAAAAAATATCTAACTTATTAGGTATACCATGGGGTGTTGATGAGCAAATTGCTTCACGTGAAAGTGGCCAATCTGGTGTAGATATTCGTCTTGTTGCTTCTGCAAAGAAAAGACTTAAATTATCAATAGAATGTAAGAATCAAGAACATTGGAATATTCATAGGTGGATTGAACAGGCTAAAACAAACCAGGCAAAGGGAACTGATTGGCTTGTAATTGCAAAAAGAAACCATAAAGACCCAGTAGTAATATTAGATGCAAATGCATTTTTTAAAATACTTGAAAAAGTGAGACTTTAAATAATGGAAAAAGAAGTAGACTATAAAAATAAAACTATAAAATGTGCATGGTGCAATAATTATGATAATGAAACTTCTATATGTAATAAGCGTAAAATAAGATTAAAAGCTAGATCAAAACGCAAGTGTGAGTATTTTATTCCTGATAATGAGAAAATAGATAAAGAAATCAATAAAGGCACTAATATTAAAAAATATAAAAGACCTGATTGGTATTTTTTACGCGGTAGTAAAAGAAAAAAGGCTATAATAAAGGAAGAAACACAAAGAATATTAAACGAAACAATGAAAGATGAAGCTCATCCGTTTACAGGAACACTTGGTAATATACATTCAACAGCTGTAACAGATTAACTGGCTGATTTATTTAATAGTATAGGTGTAGTATAATTATAGATTTTATATTTTTAGGAGTTTAAAATGGCTAGAGGAAGAGTTAAATGGTTTAATTGTAAGAAAGGCCACGGTTTTATTACTGGTGAAGACGGTAAAGATGTTTTTGTACATTATTCTGCAATTATTGGTGATGGTTATAAAGTTCTTTATCCTGGACAGCTTGTTGAGTACGAGGTTGTTGAAAATGTATATGGTATTCAAAGTAATAAAGTTAAAGTAATAAAAGAGACTAATTAACTGTTGCTGATACATTAACACTTTAAAAAAAACAAGATCGATAGAGACATTAATGGCACTCGCAACATTTTATTGCGAGTTTTGGGAGATGCCCCCATCACTCTGAAAAAGGAGAGTGGTGCATTTGTTAACGCGAGTTAACAAAAAAGCATCGGAAAAATAGATTATGTTTGTATGTCCTATATGTGGGAGTAATTCGTACTCTATGGTTTTGGATGAAATATTCAAATGCAATGGGTGTTCTGTTTTATTTAATGATCCTGTAAAATTTTGTAAAACAGAAAAAGATAAAAACAAAAAGGAAAACATTAACAAAGTACATTTATATAATGGAAGTCAAGGCGGTGTTATCTCAACACCTATAAAATTAAAAAGGCTTTAGTTTTAGATTTAATAGAAATGATAAAAAATACTAACATTAAACAAGAAGTACCTATTGATATTTGTAAACATATAATAGTAGAAAATTGTAAAGCTTGTTTGTTGTATAAGAAAAGAAAGAACATAGTAAATGGTTTTGGTAATAGAAATTCTTCTTTAATGATGGTTGGAGAAGCCCCAGGAAGAGAAGAAGATTTAATAGGTCGGCCGTTTGTTGGTGCAAGCGGAAAACTCATAGATGAGAGTTTAGATTTAATAAATATTGTACGTGAAGATATATATATTTCTAATGTGGTTAAATGTAGACCTCCAAATAATAGAGATCCAAATGAATTAGAAATAAAAACATGTTTACCGTATTTGATTTATGAAATTATGACTATAAAACCTAAAGTTATTTGTTTGTTAGGTAGAGTAGCTTCAAAAGTTTTTATATCTGATTTTAAGTCTATTACCAAACAAGAAGGAAAAATTTATACTATTTTAAATGGTATAAAAATTATCCCTGTATGTCATCCTTCTTATTATTTACGTAATTATGCACCAAAAGAAAGATTTTTTTCTACTATAAAAAAGGCATACTCTGAGTGTTTGGTATAATGTTTGCATAATGTATCTATAAAATTTGGGGGTGAACAGGCTTCGATTGCTAAGACGGGGCAAATAACGCAGCTAGTTGGATGGTACTTGGCCAACTTAAAAAAACGTATCAAAAAATAATTGACACAACTATGTCAAGCTATGTTAACGCTCTTTCAAGAGTGGAAAAAGTAGCACTTTCAGTTTAGGCTGATTGGGTTTAGTCGAAACCTAGAAACAGAATTCGACTGTTTTAGTAACAATTTTTTAATTTTTTTTTGTATTATTTTTATTTTTATTGATTTGAAATATGGCTGTATATCGAGATTTGTTTTGCTTGGTAAGACGCGGGTTCGATTCCCGCCACCTCCACCAATTTTTATTGACATCTTTGGACATAGTTTAAGAAACTCCAACCATTAGTTGGAGCAGATCGCAAAAGCTAACCTTAAAAACTTAAAAAGTTTTAATCTTTAAAATGAGTCAATTTTAATTAGTAAAATATTTTCAAAAAAAAATCACTTGACAAAGATTAAATACGATAATATATTATAAATAAAATATTAGTAAATTTTTAAATTGTGAAATTTATCCAATGAGATAACATTTGGCATGATAGTTGCATTTATATTTTAATAAAATGTAATAAAAATATAGGAGATTTAAAATGGCACAAAAAAACAAAGAATTACTTGAAACATTAAATAAAGAAATAGAAACTAGAATTTTACCTAAAACAAATTATCCTTATGTGCCTGCCAGCGCTATAAGAAGTAGACTTAATGAGGCTTTTGGCGCTCTTTGGAATACAGAAATTATTAAATCAGAGGTAGTTGGAGATGAAATTGTCCTCTTGCAGTTAAGATTAGTAGCTGAATTAGACAATAATGAAAGAATAGTTAAAGAGGCTTTTGGTTCCGCAATTATACAGAAATATAGTAGTGGTCCTAATAAAGGAAAAATTATTAATTTGGGAGATTCTTATAACAATGCTGTTACTGATGCTATTAAAGCTTGTGCTAAACAGCTTGGTATTAGTAATACACAATTAGATGTCGTAAAAGATCCAAATAGTGGTGAGTATGTTCAAGTTTCAGATTTTATTAAAACAGAAAGACCAGAAAAAGAAACAAATCCACAAACAGAAAAGGAGATAAAAACAACAAGTAAAGAAAAAGTATTAGACCTTAAAAAGAAACTAGCAGAGAAGAAAGAAAAAATAGCTACTAGAATAAAAACATCTGTTAAAAAAGAAGATAAAGAAGAGGATATTGAAGAAACAACAAATCATGGGTTTGATTATAGTGAAATTGAAAATAAAACAGATAGTCCTAAAAATACTCAAAAACTTGTGATTATAAATTTAGCAAAAATGCAAAAAATGGATGTTGAAGACTATATAAAGGGGATCATTGGTGTTTCAAAAACTGTTGACGAACTAACATTTGAAGAGGCCGGTAAAATTGTAAGATCTGGTTTCATAACAGCTTTTGATAAACAATAATTATATTTTATCAAAAACTGCCGTAAAACCAAGGAGCTTTAGCCTTTGAATACGAGGCGACAATATTTGGCATGTTAATTGCATAAACTAATAGCACGAGTTGATAGAATTCGACAGGAATGAAAAAC
>Ga0164318_10007508_pt1 | contig 10564 bp, 9 predicted proteins | sample GuaBasSedimGuay9_FD_113734 | JGI IMG/M metagenome (GOLD analysis project Ga0164318, IMG submission 113734) | Subseafloor sediment microbial communities from Guaymas Basin, Gulf of California, Mexico - Guay9, Core 4571-4, 0-3 cm | ecosystem: Environmental > Aquatic > Marine > Hydrothermal vents >...
GCGAAGATGGCGAGATGCGAGAAAGAGATGGAGCGAGAAATTAGCAGAATTGCGAGGGTGAAAGAGAGAGTGGGTATCACCACATACAAAGAAATGAAGAGGGCAGCGATAGTGAGATATGTGCGGGAATATGTGCAGCATGTGATTGAGAAATTGGACGAAGTGGGACTGCTTCTAATTGAAGAAAGAGGGGTGCTGCGGGGAGGTGGCTTAATGCTATGAGGGATTTTTTTGGCAGGTGGAAACTCATCGCACCAGCAGATAACGGGCATATCTTCGCACTCTCACAGAAAATTGAGCAGCATTCGGACATGACAGGTGCTATAATCTACGGAATGCAGCGAAGCGGGAAAACGATGTATTCTTTATTGGTGATGTATGATTTTTACAGGGATTGGGACAAGGTATTAGATAATGTCTTCTTCACTTTGGAGGATTTGATTAGTGCAATTAAAGAGCGAGTTCTCACAAATTTCTCTGCAAGCAAGCAACTAAAGGTGATATGCTGGGATGATGCGGGAGTGCATGGCTCCAAATACCTCTTCTTCAGGAGCAGGCAACTTGCAGAGTATTTACAAAATTTGTTTGATGTCGTCGGACTGGCAGTGAAGGCAATTCTCATCACAACGCCAAATCCCGAAAACTTACTGAAGGCGATAAGAGGTTATGAGTTTTACCGTGTGAAGATTTTCAAGTTGCCGAAGGATAATAGGGTCGCCGTCGGTTATAAATCCTCTCTCTTGCCCTCTGGGAAGCTGATTGTGAGGCGGGTGTTTGAGGATTACTACAATTTGCGAATTCCAAGCGATGTCTATGAGCAATATTTGGAGATGCGAGAGCAGTATTTGGAAGAGGCGGTGGAGAATTTGGAGAAATTCCTTCAGAAGAAAGGATGGGGCAAGGAGGCGGTGGGCGTATGAGAAGGATGTCAGCGAAAGTCTCTGAAAGCACCGCAAGGTTTATATTATGCGAGAGAGAAGATAATAATATGAATATGGGTGGGGCGAAGATGGATGGGGGTGAGAAGCAGTGATTTTTGACTTTTTCAGATATATAACGACGACATATTTCAAGCCACCAAAACCCACTATGGAGAGGTTAGAGCAGAGACAAGAAGAGTGGGGAAGGAAGTATATGCCTCATGCTACTTCCCCTCCACCGACACCGAAACCTATCTCCTTACTTCCACCTCCCACACCAGCAAGAGTAGTTAAACCCCCTTCTCTACCAATAGCACCTCCAAGAATTTCTCCACCTAAAATTCCAACATTTGATATTATGGGATTATCACAGCAAATCAGAAGAGAGTTAAGGAGAGAGGGGGTGCCAGTGTGGTATTACACAGGAAAGTTGCAAGTGCCAACACCGCAGAAGGTTTGGAAGGGAATTCAATATATCACAGGATTTGCATCAAAACTTGCAGAAAGGGCGGAGAGGAAGTATGAGAGTGCTGTTGTGCAACCTACTCTTGCAAAAATTGCTCCTGAAGGAGCATCACCAACAGAGCAAATCAGAAGGGGCGTTGCAGGTGGATTGTTAAGAACACCTATTGCACTCACAGGCATTCCTATTTTGAGGGTGGGCTTCAAAGGTGTAGCAACACCTTCAGGACTAAAGAAGGAATTTATTGAAACTGGAAAATACATCAAGCAACGACCTTACGAATTTGGTGCTGAAACTGCAACAACACTTGTTGCTCCTTATGCCTACAAGAAGTTGCCCGTGAGACCAACAATAAGTGTTGCAGAATTTCCAAGAGGGAGAGTTGCATCGTTAGGAATTGAGATAAAGAAATTGTATGGTGAAGCAACATTCAAACCTCTTGTGAGTTTTGCTGAACCTACATTTGTGAGGAAGATTGCATATCCGAGATTTATTCATCCTGAAGAGATTGCAATCTCAACAGAAGTAACAAAAGGATCAGCAGAGATTATGCTTCGTCCAAATTTAGCAACACCTGAAGGACTTTTGAGATACTTCAAAGGAAAGGAGGTATGGCACGCATCATCAGCATCTTTCAAACCGATTACACAGGTGCTTGAGGGAACATCTCCGACAAAGGGTTTGTATGTTGCACCAAAAGCATATCCAAGATTTACTGGGATAAAAGGAGTGGAAATTGGACTATTGAGGAAAAAGATTATTGCAGAAGGTAAAGCACCAACATTATACAAGATTGAAGTGAGAGGGGTGAAGTTGCCAAAGTTTGCAGAGAGAATGAGACTTTCAGAAGAAGTGATGAAAGCAATTAGAGAAAGAGGTGCAAGGGGATTTCAGATAAAGAAGTTTGCATCACTGAAGAGTTTCGTTGAGAGGAAAGCACCAAGAGCATTTGCATACATCTCACCAGAAGCACTATCAAAAATCACATGGAAAGGGAGAGTGCAAGTTGAGGCAGTCATTCCTCATGGTGCAACACTTGTTGAGAAACTTTCTTCAAGACTCTTTCCAAAATACACTGTGTTCAAAGTTCCAGAAGTAAGGACAGGGGGATTTGCTTATGTGAAAGTGCCAATTCGTGAGTTCTATGTTGGGAAACCAACACTCCTTCACAAACTTGTTCCAAGAGTTCCTGTGAGGTCAAAAGTCATCTCTGTAAGTGAAGCAAAAACACTCTTATCACTGAAGGAGGGAGCATTCAAACCTTTCTCACTTGGAATGCCAAAATGGAGGGGAGAAGTTTTGAGTATGGAAGCATACACACCACAAACACCATTTGAGCGAGCAATTGCATTTGAGTATATGCAAAGAAAAGCGCCATTTGAATTTGGAAGAATGGAATGGGGAGTGAGAGCACAGCAAATCATCAAAGGTGTGAAAGTGAAGCCTCGTGAGTTAGGAGATGTGATTAGAGATGTCGTGGAGAAGGAGCATAACCTTCCTGCTGGAACGGGTGATGTCGTTATCAAGGAACTGAAGAGAGCAAAGGCAAGGGTGTATGGCAGTGTGATGCAAGAAGCAGTTGGAAGGCAGATAGGAGTGAAAGCACTTCCACGCACACCAAGAGATATTGATGTGCAAGTGAGAAATCCTACTGAATTTGCAAGGAGAGTTGCTGAGGCGATAAACAAGAAAGCAGGAAGAGAAGTGGTGAAGGTGGAAGGTGAGAGCGTTATTGTAAAGTCATCAGGAGAGAAGTTGTTTGACATTCATCCAATTGGATTTGGTGAAGTTTCAGCAGAAGGAGGAATTCTTGCAAGAGAAGGGGGATATTTGGCATATGGTTTCAAAACAGGCAAACTCATCAGGACAAAGGAGAAGATTTGGACAACAACACTTTCCGAGCAGGCGTTAAGGAAATTGAGTGGTGCGGTTGAGTTGAGAGCAAAGCCTGTTGAGTTTGGTGAGGTGCGAGGATACATAGCACCTGCACATGCAGGAAGAGTTAAGGACATTTTTGACTATTTCTTCGCAGGAAAAGCAACAGCAGAAAGATTGAGAATGCTTGGCAAGGCAAGGAAGGCGGCAGAGTTAGAATTCAGATTGAGCAGATGGATTGAGAGTTGGGGTGAGGATATTGCAGAGAAGGCGAGAAAGATGTGGGAGGAGGCACAGAAGCAAGGGAGGGTGAAAGTTGAACTCGGAGCGTTTGAAGGTATTGGTGTGAGAGAATTACTGAAGCCATCACTTGCAGTTGCAGGAAAATCAACTGCAATTTCAGCATCAGTATTTGCAGTGAAATCACCATTCACTTCCTCCCTCCATACAACATCACCAGCAGTAAGGAGTGCCTTCACCTCACTTTCAAATGCTGTAAAGAGTTCAGGACTGGTAAGTAGGAGTGTAAGCGGAGGAGTAAGCAGAAGTGTTGTGAGTTCTGTGACATCCACCACTCCAAGTCCTTCAGTTTCTCGCTCAACAACAAGGAAATCAACATCACCACTCACATCAATCTCCTCTTCTGTGTTTTCAGCATTCTCATCAACATCTTCAGTTATCTCACAGATGTCAAGAGGGAGTGTAAGCAGAAGTGAGTTTTCAAAGTTCTCAAGGAGTGTGAGTAAGGCAAGTAGAGGAGGAAAAAGCATGAGTTCAGCATTCTTCTCTCTCACTTCAAGAGCAGAATATCCAAAGTGGAAGAAGAGGAAGAGAAAGGAATTTGGCATCAGAAGGATGTTGGAGGAGGGAGTGGCAAGCAAATTCCTCAAAATCACTCCAATTGCCACTCCTGAAGAACTGCTAAAGGGGGTGTTGAGGAGGTGATGAAATGTGAAGGTGGAAATTCCTGATAGAGATGCTGCTGTGATGTATTTTGCAATTCTGCAAAATCTTGCACAACGACCTGATTTGACGGATTTAGAGAGGCAGGCACTTGACTTTGCCTCTTCCCTCCTATATCAAAGTATTTACAGCGAGGAAATATCAGAGGTAGGAGAGAGGGTAAAAAGTGTGAGAGAAGAGAGAAGAGAGGGGGATATGGATAAGGTGAGAAGCGTGCATGAATTGGCACAGGTGAGGAAGGCAAATGCTAAACAATAAAGGGCAGGCAGGAGAGATTGCAGTATTTGTGATTTTGGCATTCATGATAGCATTTGCCTACATCTTCATCTCTCCAATTGTGCAAAATATTAAGGATGTTGTTCCGACAATAGCAGATGCAACATCATGGACAAATGCACAGACACAGGCGATGAACTGGCTTTTTAGGGCTTGGTATGCATTTCCTTTCTTTGCATTTATCGCCCTGTTAGTATGGCTCATCAAAAGAGCAATTGAGAAGAGAAGCGGAGAGGTGGTGTGATGAATGAGTGATGAGGGGGGAATAGGAATAGGCACTGCAATCTTTGTTGTGATGCTGAATATCGTATTTGCAATCATCTTCTTCTTTCTTGTAGGTTCAGTGATGTGCGGAATCTTGCCGCCACTCACATCAATAGTTGGTGTTGATGAAACATCACCATTCGCACAAGCCCTAACAGTTATGCCAAATCTTGTGAATGTTTTCTTCTACCTCCCGCTCATCTTCATCTTCACGATGTTTGTATGGCTGTTCAAGTATATTGTGAAGAGGCATAAATACACTTACTACCAACAAGGAGGTGGGGAAGAGTGGTGGTGAGGAAATGTTTTCCTCTTTTGTTTTTTGTTTTTGGAGTGCTTGCTCTGATACCAGTAACAAGTGCATTTTACGATACATTCCAAAATCATCCTAATGATAATATCTCACTTCCAGAAGACAACTATAATGTGAAGTGGAGTTACTACGCAGGTTTAGCAGAAGGTATAGTTGAAATCAGAACAAAAGACATAGGAAATAAAGTAGTTTTTATGAGGGGTGAGAGTTATGTAAGTGATGCGGATGGATGGCAGAGCAGTCGCATTAAACTAATACAACCTACATCTTGCTCAAATCACTGGTCAGTCTTACTCAGAGGTGTAGCAGTGGGTGGTGAAAGTGAACTGTATTTCTGGGTTGCATTTTATGATGAAGAGGGGGGTCTAATAGACCAATCAGATAACATTTGGCAATATTTCAAGGATTATCCAGGATACAACATTTGGGAATTTGTTAAAACAGGAAGCAATATTTACCTTTACATTAACGGAGAGTATAAAACCGATATTGGCGGAACATATTCTCAGATGCCGTGCTACATAGAATTTCATACAAAAAGGTATTATAGTAATGTATATCTTGATGTTTATATTGATGATGTAACAATAAGTGATGGAGTAATTGAGACATTCCCTCATAACTGGTATATCCTTCGTCACTGGGATACTCCAGAAACATCAGGACTTTACAATGAGGGTGATGCAGGAGTTGAAGAGCATAATTTCACAGTCTCATACATGGTGCCATATATTGGAACAGATGCCTGTGATGAAATAAGAATTAAACATTTCACGAGTGGAGAAGTGATTAATGTAACACCAATTTCAGACAGATATGGAACAATCTATTACAATTTCACAGAAATGCTTTTCCACCAAAACAAGGAGGATGATAAGTATGGATATTACTTTGTGGAGCTAATGAGAGAGGGGGGTGTTGTTGCTCGTGATTACTTTTACTTCACATGGGATGCGTTAGACAAACCTTCAGGGACAATATCATGGGAAAAGGATAGTTATGCAAGTGGTAGTGTTGCAAAAGTTCATGTAAATCTCACAGACCCAGATTTCACCACTTACTTGTATAAAGGATATGTGTATGATGTGTATGGCAATAAAAAGGAGGAATGGACAGTATCAAGTGCTGATGAATGGCATGAAGTTGATTTGAATGGCTATAATGCTGGCGTATATTATGCAATTCTCAAAATCAGAAACAAGAACACAGGATTTGAATGGGAAGAAGCATGGGATACGACAAGCATAAGTGAGGAGGTGAGAATTGAGGGTGTGAGTTACGATGCAAAATCTGAAAGTGTGCTTGGAGGAGTGTATGTGAATGCCATTCAGAACTATGAAGACCACGAGACAACAACAGATGCAACGACAGGTGAATACAATATTTCAGGATTGACAGTTGATATGGAAATTCAGATGAATGCATCAAAAACAAACTACACGCACAATAACTTCTCATTCTCACCACTTCAGAATGGATTGTATGAGATTAACCTTTTCCTCCTTCCTGATGCATCCCATATTAATGTCACGGCACCTGCAATTGTTGGATTGACGCAGTTATATCCCTTCTACCAAAATGTCTCCTATGCAACAGTGAATATCTGGAATGAGACTTGGAATGCAAGCACAACGACAAACAGCATGGGATATTTTGCATTTGAAAACCTTTCACCGGGGACATATTACCTGAATGCCACTCACATCAAATGCAAGCCTTCCGAAACCTATGAGGTGAATTTGACAAGTGGAGAGATTGAGTATGTTTACATTCTGATGCATGGCTTATACAATCTCACAGTAAAAGCAAGAGATGCATCAACACATGCGACAATTTTCAATTTCAAAGCAATACTAAATGATGGGGAGCAAACAAGGGAGACAACATCAGGATGGCTCAACTTCACAGGTGTTGAATATGGCATTCATAAAGTGGAAGTTGGTGCTGATGGCTACTATTCTGCAATTGAGTATGTGTATGTGTATGGAGATGTGGAAAAGGTGATTTACCTCGCACCACTTGAAGGTGAGGTAGAGCAAGGTGTCGGCATTTCATATCCACCACACCAAGTTGAGTTCGCCTGTGTTGATATGTTTGGCAATCCTCTCGCAAATGTTTATGTAGAGGCGACACCAATCTCCACAACGACAGGTGCTTGGGATTGGCTCTTGAATTTATTTGGAATAAAGAATGAGAGTATAACCTACTTCACAAATCAAACTCTGAACGGCACTACTGACAGTAGAGGAGCAATAACCTTTGTGATGATGGAAAATGTGGAGTATGAAGTAAGATTTGTGAATGAGAGTTTAGGAATTAACAAGACAATCAGGATTTATCCAAAGGCAGACCATTACACTGTGATATTGACACCAGTAACATCTTCAATTGTTTCGTCAGGGGATTACATCACATTTAATTTGAGTTATGAGATTGTTGGAGATGAAATCAATCTCTCACTCATGTATAATGACACTCTTACTCAAACACAAAACCTCACCTTCTTTGTGTATAACTCCACCACTCTTCACTACCAGCAGAATTTCACCAACACCTCAAACATATCTGTGAGTTATACCGTGCCATACAAAGCAGGCGAAGAGTATATGTGGGGTTATTCCGCTTTCCATTCAAGGTTTGGAGAGATGGGAAGGAGCAGAATATTGAGAATTGCTTGGTTCTTGGATTTAGGCATCTCAAGAGCATACTGCACATGGATTGCAATTGCCATCATTCTTTTCCTCACTGCTATGTTTTCCTTTACCACAGTGAAGTTTGGATATGTTACAATTCCTATGGTGTCTTTGATATTTGCATACATCGGATGGCTTCCAAACATCAGCATAATCATCATCGCCTTGTGCTTGGGAATTCTGGCTTACATGAGCAGGAGAGAGAAGGAGGTGGGAGTGTGAGATGAGAGCATACGACATCTTGTTGTTTTTGGTGTGTTTGGAAGCAACAATTGGATTTGTCTCCTCCCTTCATGTTTTTCCAGTCAGTTATGTAGATGCATCAGCAGTCCAAACACCAGCAGATTGGAATTTGCAAGAAGTGGAAAATCAAACAGCATCACAATCAATCTTTGACAAAGTTATGTTGGCAACTGATATGCTGTTCAAAGCACTCACCATGTTCTTGAATATGCTTGTTGCAATTGTTGCCATCTACATTCCACTCACTTCAGTGTTAAGAGTGCCAAGTGAAATTGCCCTTCTCTTGCAAGGAGTGGTGTATGTAGTATATGCATGGGCGATAATCCAATTCTTAAGTGGAAGGAGTGTGAAGTATATGGAGTGAGGAGAGATGTGGAAGAGAAAGTGGTGGAAAGGAATTTGCATCTTCATAGTGCTTGCATTCCTCATAACAACAGCACAAGCAATTGACATCACACATGTCACAATAACCTCACCAACAACAATCAGAATAGTGATTGAGAATGCAAACTCAAGTGGCTACATTTTCATCAGTCCTACCAATACATCCTTCCCTTATGCTTTCTCACATCAAGGAAACGGAACATACACAATCACCACAACATTCCTCAAACCTGCAATATGGTATTTCAAGGCATGTGACAATAGTGGATGCTCAAATGTGATAAGTGTGGATGTGAGTGCAAAAGAGCAGTTGATGGAGCAGAACTTCACATCACAATTCAACACACTCATGCAAAGCGGAAACTTTCTGAATATCTCAAAGTTAGGAGAAACAATTCCAAGCGTTTATACCTCTCTCCTAACAGACATGTTTTGGGCGATGTTTTTCGGAGGAATTTTCCTTGCATACTGGATTAGACAGGAAGATGTGATGCTTCCATCAATTGTTGGATTGATTACAGGAAGTGTGTTAATTGTGATGCTTTCACCTTCAGCACAGCACATCGCATACATCCTTCTGGTGATTTCAATTGCTGGCACTCTCTACACAATCATAAAGGCAAGGAGGTGATGTGAGATGAGAAAAGTTTTGATTTTTGCTTCTGTTGTGGTTTGCCTTCTTTTCCTGACATCAGTTGCTTCAGCATCTTGGTGGAATGCGAATTGGAAATATCGGAGAGAAATCACAATCACAAATGTGAATGGAACTCTCACTGACTATCAGATTTTGGTGGAACTCAACAGCAGCAACTTCGACTTCTCTCATGCACAAGAGAATGGAAGTGATATAAGATTTGTTGCAAGTGATGATGAAACTCTGCTCAGTCACTGGATTGAGGTTTGGAATTCCGCCAATCAGTCAGCAAAGATTTGGGTGAATGTTTCAGAAGTTACGGAAGGAACGAAGATTTTCATGTATTATGGAAATGAGAATGCAAGTGATGCGAGCGATGCGAATGCAACATTCATCAGAGTGATTGATGGAGTTGTCGGAGCATGGCATTTTGAGGAGGGGAGTGGGACTATTGCTCATGATACTTCTGGTGAGGGGAATGATGGAACTCTGTATGATGGTAATACAACAAATAATGATGGTAACACACCACCACAGTGGATTGATGGAAAATTTGGAAAGGCTTTGAGCTTTGATGGAGTGGATGATTATGTGGAAGTGGCAGACGATTCAAGTCTCAATCTCGACGAGTTTACGGTTACGGTATGGGCTAAACCGGCGAAAGTAGATTCAATGGGTGTGTTGAACAAGAAAGATGGTGATGACTACTGCAACTTTCAAATTGAATTCTTAGGTGATGGGTATATATACGCTGAAACGAGTAACGATACTATAGTATGGATACACAGCACAACAAAATACGAAGCAAATAAATGGTATTTTATAGCATTCACATATGACGGTTCGACTGAAAGACTGTATGTAAACGGTGAGCTTGAAGCAAGTAAAACAATTAATCTTACCCCCGCAAAAACTACGAAGCCATTGCGCATAGGAACATACGATGAATATCCTCCTATTACTATAAGAATGTTTAACGGCACCATCGACGAAGTCCGCATCTGCAACAAGGCTTTGAGCGAGGAGGTGATTTCAGACCTCTACAACAACTACGACTACACCACACCAAACTACCCAAATAAAGTGCTTGTCCGCAAATATACAGAGCCAGAGCCAGTTGCAATTGTCGGAGAGGAGGTGTTAACAGTTCTTTCAGGAGTTGGAAAACTGATAAGGATTGAGAAGGAAATTGGTGCAAATTATATTCTATGGAAATGGAATTGCACAAATCCCGATGCACTTGTGGATGTGTTTGTGGATGGTGTTGAAGTATTGAGTGGTGTGAGTGGTGTGAGTGGCGAATATTTGCTCACAGATGTGAATGAGAATGAGTTGCATATCATCAAAATTACAAATTCCTTCAACGCATCTGACTATGTGAGGGATGAAGCAAAAACACTTCCACCGTTTTCATTCTTCCTCGCATTACTCCTCACAACATTTGTGCTTCTCGTCATAACATTTGCAACAACTTCCACTGTGAGAGTTATTGCATCAATCTTCACTCTCCTCTTCACAGCATTCACATACAAATAC
>Ga0164318_10007509_pt1 | contig 10562 bp, 13 predicted proteins | sample GuaBasSedimGuay9_FD_113734 | JGI IMG/M metagenome (GOLD analysis project Ga0164318, IMG submission 113734) | Subseafloor sediment microbial communities from Guaymas Basin, Gulf of California, Mexico - Guay9, Core 4571-4, 0-3 cm | ecosystem: Environmental > Aquatic > Marine > Hydrothermal vents...
GTATATGAAAATCGGTTATGCAGTGGATGAGAGACGAGACCCTTATATTTCAACGGTCGCTGCCGCACGCCTGTTGAAAAAAAATTATGCCGGGCTTAAAGAATGGCCCCTGGCAATCACAGCCTATAACCATGGCAGGGCTGGTATGATGCGGGCAAAAAAATCCAAAGGCTCCTATGAAGAAATTTTTAACTCCTATCGCAGCCGTTCCTTTAAATTTGCATCAAGAAACTTTTATTCTGAATTCCTTGCAGCCAGAATCGTTGCAAAAAATCCGCAAAAATATTTTGGCAGTATCAAACTTAAAAAACCAGCCACATTTCAAGTTGTCAAAACCAAAGGATATCTGTCAGTACAAGAACTGTCCAATAGATTAAATATCAGTGTTCGGGATATCCAGGTTCTGAACCCGGCCCTGCGAAAACCGGTCTTTAACGGGCAAAAACATATCCCCAAAGGCTTTTATCTCAAATTGCCGGCAACCCTGACCCTGCCGGATATCAAAAAACACATAGCGGGATCGTACAAGCAAAAGCAAAAGCCCAGCCGGTTTCACAGGGTTCAAAAAGGTGATACAGCCGGTTCCATTGCCAGACTCCACTCTGTCAAGTTAAATGACCTAATTCTTGCAAATGGCCTGAATCGAAGGGCAACGATTTATATTGGACAAAATCTAAGAATCCCGGTTAAAGATGAAATCATTCTGGCAAAGAAAGAACATAAAATTGCTGCCATTCCTCAAAAAAGCCCGCCCAAAAAAATAATCGTCAAAGAAAAAAGAGTTCCCCAGCCGGTTTCAGAACCAGTTTCAGAAACTCTTGCAAAACCCATACAAGAAGAAGTTTTCATAAATCCGAATATTGTTACCAGCAACCTTAACGTTCTTAAAACCTATTCAAAGGGCAATCAAAAAATTGGAACGATTAAAGTTGAAGCAGAAGAAACCTTGGGGCATTATGCAGACTGGCTACAGGTTCCGACTCAGCAGATCCGGGCATTGAACCGATTAAAATATGGAAAGCCAATTTCCATTGATCAAAAAATCAAACTTCTCTTAAAAAACAAAACGGTTCAGGAATTTGAAGAGCAGCGATATGAATTCCACAAGGAAATCGAAGAAGACTTTTTTGAGTCCTTTTCCATCCAGGAATTTGAGATTTATGAAGTAAAAAAAGGAGACAATATCTGGACACTGTGTTTAAATACGCTTGAAGTTCCTTTATGGCTTATCAAAAAATATAACCCGAAAATGAGTTTTGACTCTCTTTTTCCCCGGCAAAAAATTAAATATCCCATCATTAATAAACTCACGGACGGGTAATTTAAAAAGGCAAACTCGTCTAAAACGGAGTTTCACCTGGGTGAATGAGCTGTCTTGGGCCTCCGGCACCACCAGGGGACCAGTTTTTTGTCTGGCTTATCTTTTCATAGTTATCCAGCTGACCCAGTTCCTTGAGTCGCTCTACAATCAAATGCCATGCACATTCGATATCCCGGCCCATGGAAATACTGATCTCACATTTTCCCTGTGTTGATCCACCGCAGGGACCGTTCAACAGCCGCTTGGCACACCGGGCAATGGGACATATGCCGCCGGTCAGCCCGAGAAGGCAATCACCGCATCCCGCACATTTTTCATTGAGAACGCCCGGGTCATCCAAGGCACCGATAAAGGTTGTATTCAAGGCAGGCAGGACCGGTATCCCTTTAAACACATCTGCCATGGTTTGAACCCCTGCTCCGCAGGCAAGGGAGAGAATAGCGTCCACCCCTTCAGGAAGATCAAAAAAAGGTTTGATCCAATCTTTTTCACATTGCCTTTCCAGCATACTGTTCTCAAAGATATGAAGTTTTTTACTGTCTTTAAACGCATGTGAGAGTGCTTCAGTCAATAGTCTTGCAGCCCTGTCACCGCCGGTCAAACTCACAGCCACACAGGTTTGACACCCTACTACCAGAACATTTTTATACTCTCGTACCGATTCAATAACCTCTTCAATGGGTTTATGTTCGCCGACTATCATACATCATCTCCTATTGGGAAGCTCTCTTGGAGGCAAGTTTTTTCCATACAGCTACAGGCTCTGACCCTTTATGATCCGGGCATAGGGGCTCAACACTCTTTGGAGTATTTTTCGAAACCGAGTCCCCAAGACTTGTTGTAAAGACAGGTTCTCCACAAACCTTGCAATGCACCAGATCCAACGTTGTTACCAGATCAAATCTACCCGTAAGCAACTCTTTAAATTCAATGGCATCCTGGGGACAGACTCTCCAGCAATGACCGCACCTGGCACAAAGGGACATATTATGCAGTATTTTTCTCTTATCTTCCTGATCAAAATGGTTCAATGCACCTGCCGGACAATTCTGTACACAGGCCAGGCATCCGTTGCAGTTCTCATTTACTTTAAAAAAAGACATGTTACATATCTCCTTGAACTCTTATTGCTTTAAGGTTTTGCCAGGCGTGCCAGTTTCCCTGCCACATGAACCATATTAGGCCTTTTAAGCATTTCAAACGTCTGATATTCGATGGCTCTTGGCTCACAGACTTTCACACATTCAGGACTGCCATCACACAGGTCACATTTATAGGATTTAGCCTTTTGCTTATCCAGTTTCATTGCACCAAAGGGGCAGGCAGATACACACATACCGCAGCCCACACACTTCTGGCGATCAATTAAGACCCGGTCAAGTTCTACATCACGATAAATTGCCTCTTTGGGACAGGTTGCCAGACAAGGTGCATTTTCACACTGTTTGCAGGCAACGGGGAAAAAGAACTCTTCATCCTCATTACTTTTAAGAATTCGGATACAGGAGAGGCCGGGACTGGTTAAACTTGTGCGGGTTTTAATACAGGCTGTTTCGCAATCCCCACAATTATTGCATTTCTCCGGATGGATTATGAGTGTTTTAACATCCATGACTAAAGATCTCCATTCTTATCATTTTTTTCAGCTCTTTACCGTTCATTATTATGAACACAACAGCGGTCATGATACATGAACCAGGCAGGTTTGGTCAACCCCTTTTTAAAGAGCGTTAAATTCAGCCTTAATCCTGTCTATAAAGGATCCCAAGCGACTGAAAAACCAATGACGCCCAGACCATATTTGTTCATCATGACGAACAACATCCTTTTTTTTTATTAAATCCTGCCGGCATATTTTTTTTTAATACCCCGAAACTGATCATAGGAAAGCCCAAGCTTTTCAGCCGCTTTTTTCTGATTAAACCGGCACTCACTTAAAGCCTTTGACACCAGATACCTTTCCAACTCACCCAGAGCTTCCTTAAATGGTTTTTTTAAAATTTGATCCATGGTATCAACGAATCCATCAGCTTTTGGTTCATTTAAAATCGATGACGCTGTATGCGCATTATTTTTTTTGTTTTCCAGACTGTTTTCATAGGGGTTATTAAAAGGATTAAAAGAAATCTCTTTAATCATACCGGATGAAGATTTATAGACTGCCCGTTCAATAACATTTTTTAATTCCCTGACATTCCCCGGCCAGGGGTATGCCTCAAGTAATTTTAGTGCCGGCAAAGAAATAGTTGGTATTTCATCCCAGCCAAGTTCAAATGCCATCCTTCCTGCAAAATGGTTTGATAGAACCAGGATATCTCCCGTTCTATTTCTTAACGGCGGCATATAAATTACTTCAAATGAAAGTCGATCAAGAAGATCCTGCTTAAACTCACCAGACTGTGCCATCAAAAAAAGATCTGCATTTGTTGCCGCTACAATCCGCACATCAACATGGATGGACTCAGAAGAGCCAACCCGCTCAAAATTACCATATTCCACTACCCTTAAAATTTTTTCCTGAACCTCCATGGGGATTGTTCCGATTTCATCCAAAAAGAGCGTGCCTTCCGATGCTTTCTCAAACCGGCCCGCCTTCCGTGAAGAAGCACCTGTAAAAGCTCCTTTTTCATATCCGAACAGCTCAGATCCTATCAAGGTTGGTGTTAATGCAGAGCAATTCAATGTCACCAAAGGCTTTTGCCACCGCTTTGACAAAAAATGAATCCTTGATGCGGCAAGCTCCTTTCCCGTTCCCCGCTCCCCGATAATCAAAACCGGGCGTTCAATGGGGGCCACCTTTGATATCTGCTCCTGGAACTCCAGAAAAGCATCTGACTGACCCAGCGCCTCAGGCATTGGAACCCCTTTACCCATTCTCGCCTCCTGATACAGCTTATATGTTTAGCAAAACAATTTAATTGTTGGTGAATATTACTAATAATTGGTGAATATTACCACAAATGGCATATAGCTGTCAATAGATATAACACACTGATATTAATAGTGTTTACTATAAAAAGCTGCCCTGGCACGCAAAATGCTAATCATGTATGTAAACTATAAAAAAATTTAGTTTGAACATGATAATAAAACATATAAGGAGAAAACAAAATGGGAATTTTCACACGGTTTAAAGACATTGTCGCATCAAATATGAGTGCCATGCTGGATAAAGCAGAAGATCCGGAAAAATTAATCAAGTTGATGATCAGAGAAATGGAAGATACGTTGATTGAAATCAAATCTTCCTGTGCAAATGCTATTGCCAATCAAAAAAAAGTACAAAGATTACTGGACGATATCCAGGGAAAAGAAAGTTTCTGGGCCCAAAAGGCAGAACTTGCGGTAAAAAAAGGCAGAGATCAGCTTGCCCGACAGGCTCTCCAGGAAAAAAGAAGACATACACAGAGAGTTGAAGCTGTTGAGATAGAATTAACAGAGTTAAGTCTTATTATTGACCAATACCGTGATGACATCCAGGAACTTGAGAGCAAGCTCAAATCCGCCCGGGAAAAACAGCGTATCCTGGTTCAAAGACATATCCGGGCCCGCCACAAAAAAAGTGCCCAGGAAGAGATCCGGCGTGCGGACAGCACCGAGATAATGCAAAAATTTGACGAACTTGAAAATCATATCGAAAGGATGGAAGCAGAAGCTGATCTTGTTAATTATGGCAGACCCTCGACCCTTGAAGAAGAATTTGATGCGCTTGAGGCTGATGACGACATTGAGGCTGAACTCAATGAACTAAAGTCTTCCCATTCTTCAAAAAAGGGTGATACAATTGATGCTTAGGCCTTTAGACATTAACCAAATCGGAGTAACAGCATTATGACTGGCGCACTTATCGTAGGAATCTGCATTGGCGGTGCAATACTCTTAATCGCCACACTGGGATTGATTATCATCGGTATTATCCGGGCAGCCAAAACAGGAGGGCTGTCAAAAAAAGAAAAACAGACCCACGCAGAAGAGACTCAAATGATTCAGGATATATATCATGGATTGTCAAAAATGGAAGAAAGACTTGAAGCGCTTGAAACCATATTAATTGAGCGCCAAAAATAAGGAGTTTTACAAATGAGACGACACTACGGACATAGACGAAACCATAAGTTTAAACAATACAAAAGACATTATAATGGGCTCAAAGACAGATTTTCCGCCCTGGCATCAAGCCAGGGAATCTATAGATCCAGAAAAGGAATTTTCATGGGAGTCTGTCGGGGGCTTGCCGACTATTTTAACTTCAGTGTTTCCTGGGTGAGAGTCATCACACTGGTTTTATTCCTTTTTACCGGTTTCTGGCCGGTTGGCGTCATGTATATCGTTGCAGGCCTGCTGCTGAAGATGGAACCTGTTTCTCCTCTGCACGATGAAAAAGACCAGGAATTTTATGATACCTATACCCATTCAAGGCAATCGGCCATCCAGAGAATCAAAAGAAAATTTGAAAACATTGAACGTCGCATTCAAAGGATGGAACACACAGTCACTTCAAGGGAGTTTGACTGGGAATAATCCTTCATTTTTTTACTGATAGCAGCAACGGCTATGCAAATTATTATTGCGGCCGTTGTTGTTTTATTGGTTATAAAATCCCCAAAAGTTCAAGCCCGTCCTTAAAAAGAAAAACAGCAAGGGCGCACAAGGCAAATCCCAAAAACTTCATGGTATAGATATAGACACGACCCTTTAAAAAAGTTTTGGACTTTCCAACCAGAACAGCCAGCACTATTTTTGATCCGACCAATAACAGGTAAAAGCTGATCACAAACACTGCTGCTGCAAAAACATGCCGATCATTTGCCCGGGTCATTGTCGGTGCCCCCACACTTAACCAGAAAAGATAGGGATGGGGGCTTAAAAAATTGACCAGAATTCCTTTGAGCAATGACCTTGACCTGGCTTTTTGGACATCAATCTTCAGTCCTTTAAATTTTAACCCCTTTATTCCCATTCCCAGCACCACAAAACCGCCGACTATAGAAATGATTCCCAATATGCCATGAAAATTTGACAACTTTGCCAGAATAAATACGGTTAATAAAATAATGGGCGGATCAGTCACCAGGGGGGCCAGGGCAACTCTTATACCGGCCCTGATATCATGCAGGATGGTCTCAGAAATCACAAGTGTCAATAAGGGTCCCGGCGCCAGACCGGCAGACAATCCCAAAACCACTCCAATGGTTAAATAATGAATCATTTTATCCACTCGTCCAATTTAATCATAATTTAAAAACGACACCATACAGCATTTGGATCATCCTGGCATCATAAAATTTATGTCCAAAAAATTTGTGGAATTATACTGCAAAGAACAAAACAAGATATGTTACTGCCACAGAACCCAGCACAGGTATGATAATGCCGCCCTTCCACCATCCGAATATCATTGTGAAAGTCATGCCTGCAAGTGCGGCCAGTGGCATATCCGGGGTAACGCTGAACACACTGGGAATGATCAGGGCACCGATGGCAGCTGCTGGAATACACTTTAAAAAGGCATCCACTCTTTTAGGCATTTCTCTATTGGTAAAAACGAAAAACGGCAGCAGCCTTGGTCCATAGGTCACGGCTGCCATACCCAGGATAACAACAAGCAGATTATTCACAAACTTTCTCCGAAACTTTGTCAGTCATAAAAAACGACCCTGCCAGGGCAATGATCAGGATACAGGCAATGATGGTCCAGCCCTTTGGCAGGATGTCAAGCTTAATGAGCAGGGTATTTAAAAGCCCTGATGCAATGGTAAGAATCAATATGGTTACGGATGTTTTTATTTCAGGTATCAGGATAGCCAGCAGCAGGGAATAAAGCGCGACCCCCATGCTCTGTGTTAAAATTTCCGGCAAAAATCCACCCAGGATATAGCCAGCCACCGTTCCGCTGACCCAGGCTGTATAGGCGAATAACTGCACAATAAAGATAAAGGTTTTTGACAGTGGACCTTTTTTAAAAGAAAGGACGGAAAAAACCTCATCAGTCACACCAAATGCCATCAGAAATATATATCTTTTGGCAAACCTGCCAATTCTTGTGGACAGATAGGCACTCATTAAAAAATGCCTGGAATTGACCAGCAATGTGGTTAAAATGATACCACCCGACCCCATTCCGGTCATTAACAGATTCAGGGCAATAAACTGACTGGCACCGGCAAACACAACCGCTGAAAACAAAAAACACTCTAAAAGGGTAATCCCGCAGCCTTTTGATAATATTCCAAAGGCAATAGCAGCCGGCACATAGCCGATAAAAATTGGAATACCTGCTTTAACTGCATCCTCGATTTGTCTTGTCATAACTACATCATCCTTAAGACATTAAACCTGCGTTTCAAAAAATCATCCTCTATTCTAGGAAATATTAATAAATTTCTTTGATTTACCAGATGAAAGGATATCGGTCTTTAAATAGTTGATAAATGTTTTTTCTGTCAGGCTTGGCACCTTATCCTGCAGTTGAACCAGTGATATTTTATTGATCACATTCTTTTTGTCTGTTTTTATGGGAATAATTCTGCCTCTTTTAATGTCCTTTCTGACAATATGTGATGCAATCACCCCCATTCCCATTTGATTTTTTATTCCGGTAATGACAGCCTGATGACTGTCAACCGTCAGAACCCGGTTTAATCCGATTGAAAATTTATTAAAATGGTGCTTAAACCAGTTTCTTAAGGTCAGGGAAGATTTCTGGTATGAGATATACTCTTTCGATGCCAGATTTTCAAAAGAGTGATCTCCTTTAATCTCTTTGTCATAGTATTTTTTTGAACAGGCCATGACCACTTCTTCTTCGATTAAGGGCTCAATGCTGTAGATACCAAAATCCTCAAACACCTGATCCCGGGTTATAAAGATATCCACCAGACCAAAGTCAAGTTCACCCGATTTAATCCTTGGAAAAATATCGGCTGGATCACCCAGCTTCATAGTAAACACAACCTCTGAATATTTTTTTCTGAATGCTGCAAAAATTATAGGGAAATAAGATTTGCCAAGTTCAATGGGAGAACCGATTCTGATCATACCCGAAGGGATTTGTTTTGCCTGCCGGATCTGCTTGATGCCGGCTTCAAGCTCCCTGATAAAAGGCGTAAGGATTTCAAATAATTGATCTCCGGCAGATGTTGGAACAAGTTTTTTATGAAGCCTTGTGAACAGCAGAACCTTTACTTCACTCTCAAGTTTATTCAAGGACTGGCTGACGGCAGAAGATGTAATATTCAACTCCATAGCTGCACCGGCCACACTCTTCAGCATAAAGATATAATAAAAAACTTTCAGTCTGTTAAAATCCGGTAGCATTAGTAATACTTAACCTAAGATTAAATTGTTTTAATTTTACTTAATAATAAAACTGCAATATATTATCAACATAAAAAACACCAGACGAAAAATTTAATTTTTTTTAAAGGTCAAGACGGACACAAATTTTAAATGGAGGATTGACTTATGAAAGCTCAACTTAACAAAACAAAAGACATGATCATATACTTTTTTACACCTGAAGATTCTGCTACCCCTATCCAGAGGGGAATCATTTCTTTTGACTTACATTCTGACAGGATGGGGATCGGTTCTGCAAAAGCATTATTCTGGGTCATGAATTCCATGATCTTCACGTTTCTGATTTCGTTGCTTTAATCAGAGGTTGCTTTCTCGAAAATTCCATAGATTAGATCTACATCTGCTTAACGGGGTAACTCAGTACCTTCACTCATGATCCGAATGTACTCCAAATAGGAATAAAGACGGTTGCGTTTTTTGCCGGTCACCTCTTTTACTATTTCAAGGTGTTCGAGTTCACGCAGGCAGGCATTAACTGTAGCTGGTGAAAGTTGGGTCTTCTCCTGAATCCAATTCGGTGAAGCAATTGGGCGCTCGAGCATTGCTTTATGAATGAGATTGGCCGAACCGGATATGCGTTTCAGTTCATTAATGCGCAACCCATCTTCAGTGGAAAGTTTCATAAGTTGCTGAGCGGTTTTAACTGCCTGTGTTGCCGTATGAATAACCGCATCGGCAAAAAAATCGAGCCAAATCTCCCAGTCCCCGGTCAGACGAACTTTGTTCAGAAGTTCGTAATAACGTTGGCGGTATGTTTTGAAATAGAGACTGAGATACAACATTGGTTCCTTAAGGACTTTTTCAGAGCATAGCAATAAAGTAATAATCAAACGTCCGAGACGACCATTACCATCAAGGAACGGGTGGATGGTTTCAAACTGGACATGTGCCAGCGCTGCCTTGATCAACACCGGGGTCTTTCCCGGCTGATCATGCAGGAACAGTTCCAGCTTCCCCATACATTCCAGAAGATATTCAGGAGGGGGTGGTACAAAAGCGGCATTGCCGGGACGACTTCCGCCAATCCAGTTCTGACTTTTTCGAAACTCACCAGGGTCACATTCTTTGCCACGACCTTTCGATAGCAATACACGATGAATCTCTTTCAGCAATCTGAGCGAAAGAGGAAAACCCTCTCCAAGTCGTTTGAGACCATGATTAAGAGCTGCCACATAGTTGCTTACCTCCTGCACATCATCCAAAGGAACCCCAGGTTGATGTTCGAATTCAAACATCAGCAGGTCTGAGAGTGATGACTGAGTACCCTCGATCATAGACGAGAGCACCGCTTCCTTACGCACATACATATAAAGGAAAAGCGATGTGTCCGGAAGTAGAACTGAGACACTGTCAAGACGGCCAAGGGCCAATAGGGCCTGGTCAAACTTTTCCCTAAGTTCGGACGACAATTCAATGGGTGGTACTGGTGGTAATGGATTTGGAACAAAGGCTTGGACCTTTTCTCCAATAGTCGATAAATTGATATATTGGCCTTGCAGGTCTCTGTTCATGTTTTTATTTCAATTATTGAATTAACGATCTTCTTATTTTAAATTAATGTCTAATGTAAAATAACGAATTCCCAATATATTGTCAAGTACACCCCGGAATTGTTCAGGGATATACTGCCGGATTATCTGTTATTTCACATGCGATTGCGGCAAGAAACCGACCTGCCTGTCAGGCAGATATCCTATTTTCCTCCACTGCATGGCAGGCGACACGGGTGCCGTTATCCAATATTGATAATCCAGGGACCTGGGTAGTACACCGCTCATCCGCATAGACGCACCGCGCATGGAACACACATCCGGTTGGCAGGTGAACCGGGGTCGGTACCTCCCCCTTAAGTTTAATTTGCTTCGCCCGTTTCTCACCGACA
>Ga0164318_10007511_pt1 | contig 10559 bp, 12 predicted proteins | sample GuaBasSedimGuay9_FD_113734 | JGI IMG/M metagenome (GOLD analysis project Ga0164318, IMG submission 113734) | Subseafloor sediment microbial communities from Guaymas Basin, Gulf of California, Mexico - Guay9, Core 4571-4, 0-3 cm | ecosystem: Environmental > Aquatic > Marine > Hydrothermal vents...
ACCTTACTATGTTTTATTCTGGTTTTATTGATGAGCTTATCCATAGTTTCATTAAATTCTTTTTCGCCGAAATACTGCCCATTTGACTGCTTATATAAAACACAATCAGATTTATATCCGAAACATTCTAAATCCTCAGCCAAATAACATGAGTAAACATATGCACATCGTTTGTTTTTTTTCGGTGCCTTTTTCTTTTTATCCATGGTAACTCTATCGTCATTTATTTTAAAAAATAGAGTGTTATCAGCGTTTTGTATGTAATTGACATTTTTTATGCATTCCCCTGCATTTTCAGAAATAGCATTTTTGGACTTGCGAAAATTTCACTTATTCTATATATTGTGATGTAACAATAAAATAGCTAATTCGTACATGCTTTTAGTTCATTCTAATTTGGTTTTATAACATATTAAATTTTTTTTCGTTTTTTGCATCTATTTTGCTTTAAACAGATGTATAAGATAAGGAATTTATGAAAAAGATAATTTACATATTCATATTAGTCTTAGCAATCTCCCCCGTTTTTGGTGCAGAAATTATCGAAGATCCTCTGGGTGCTGACTCGATAATAGTTGGGGAAGCATATGCTGGACAATCAGAGAAAACAACCATACCAATTAATTTTTTCAATGATGAAGAATTGGGAGGAATCGAAGTTGTTGTTACCTGGGATAACCCAATTATAACATTAGATTCTTTTTCATTTGTTGGTAGTAGGATTTCAAATTTGATATTTCGTGATTATACTATTATTGGTGACACATTAATAATTTACGGTTTTCCTGCGAGCGAGCCGTTTATTAGCCCAGGTAGTGGCTTGTTGGGCAATATTTATTTTTCATACACATATGATCAGAATCTTGGCACGATAGTAATCGACAGTACAACGACTGAAGATGGATATATAATACATTCCAACTTTTTCTCAAATACTTCCTCACAACAATTCGTACCAAACTTCACAAAAGGAGCATTAATTTTTACCGATGTAACCTGTTGTATTGGTGATAGAGGTAATATCGACGGAAGTGAAATCGAGATGATTAACATCTCTGATCTTACATACTTAATTAACTATTTTTTCCTGGATGGTTCCGCTCCAGCGTGCCGTTATGAAGCTAATGCAAATGGAGACCCATTGGAAGAAGTAAACATTATCGACTTAACTTATATAATAGATTTTCTTTTTCGGGGCGGACCACCACCTAAGCCATGCCCGTAAATCAGCTTCTATTTTTCAACCTAAAGTTATTCCCTGCAATTTCATCATTCTCATTGTTTTCCAACAACTTCAAATCATCAATATAAATTTCATGTTGCTTTTCTTTGAGCTTCTCTTGAATCTTTTTTTCTTTGGTTGCTTCAAGTAATTCAGATCTTTTTCCTTCTTCTTGTTTTCGTAAAGCACCCAGCATTTGCTCACCTGAGAAACTGTTACGTTTGAGTTTTATCATATAACGTCCGTAGACCAACATCTCAGCAACTGAAAGAGATCCTTTTAATTTAGTCCTATGTTTCATGAAATTTTGGTTCTTTTCTGATTCTAATTCAGAAAGATTATTTTCTTGTGTTCGAACCCTTTGTAAAGAAAGAGCATGCTCCTTTTGTTTTTCTTTTTCAAAATGCTCTTTCATTTTAAGCAATGCTTCTAAACGGTATTTGAATTTTTTCATTTATCTTGATTCTCAATAATCATAATTTCTTTCAAACGGTCAATAGATTTAGAGTGGTCAGTTATTTCATAAATCCCTTGCTTAAAAAAATCATTGATTTGATCTATTTTCGAAATAGCTAAATCTATTTTAGGATTGGAACCTTTAACATAAGCTCCTATGTTAATCAAATCTTCGGCTTCTCGATATATAGAGACAAGTTGTTTTACTTCGCCGACAAGATTAATCTCTTCTTCCGACGAAATATCTTTAATTAAACGACTGATAGAATCTAAAACGTCAACCGCCGGATATTGATTCATCGAGGCTAACTTTCTGGATAACGATATATGTCCATCAAGAATTGATCTAACAGCATCTGATATCGGCTCATTAAAATCATCCCCTTCAACTAAAACAGAGTACATGCCTGTAATAGAACCACGTTTTGTTTTTCCAGCTCTTTCCAACAACTTAGGCAATAAAGCAAATACTGAAGGAGTATATCCTTTAGTGGTAGGCGGTTCACCAATTGCAATTCCAATTTCTCTTTGAGCCATAGCTATCCGTGTTAATGAGTCCATCATAAGTAAAACATTTTTCCCTTGGTCACGAAAATACTCAGCAATCGAAGTTGCAACCATAGCACCTTTTATTCTTATCAGAGCCGGTTGATCTGAAGTTACTGCTACAACAATACTGTTCTTCATTCCTTCCGGACCTAAATCTCTTTCGATAAATTCCCGAACTTCACGGCCTCTCTCACCTAAGAGTGCAATTACATTAATATCTGCCGATGACCCACGGGAAATCATTCCCAACATAACAGACTTGCCAACTCCCGAACCTGCAAAAACACCCATTCTTTGCCCCTGTCCTACAGGAGCCATAATATCTATTGCCTTAATACCGGTTCTGACCGGTTTATCAATTCTTTTTCTTTGAAGAGCAGGAATAGGATCCGCGTTAATTGATTTAGTGATTTTGGTAAACAAAGGTCCTTTGCTATCAATAGGGTGACCCAATCCTCCTAAAACACGCCCTATCAGTTCATTCCCAACTGGAATTCTTAGTTGGTCGGAAGTAGAAGTAACAATGGCACCTGGTGATATACCATTGATTGCCCCCAAAGGCATTAACAATAATCTATCATCTCTAAAGCCAACTACTTCTGCGCTTACTTTTATGCCAGTATCACGATTTTCAATAGTGCATAAACGCCCGATTGAAATAGCAGGACCAGCCGATTCAACAACTAATCCTACAACCTGAGTTACTTTCCCAAAGTGCTTAATGCAATTCAGATTTTGAATTCTCTCAGTATAAGATTCATAAGAAATTAAACTCACTGCTCTACCTCATCTGTTTTTAAAGTATCTTCAATTACTTCAAATTGAGATTCCAGACGAGCATCAATATCACCGGTCGGCGTTTCAATAAAACAGCCACCATACTTCACTCTTGGATCAGCTTCAATTTTTAAGTCTTTTATAACAGTTGACCCTTTAAGAAATTCATCAATATTTTGCTCTAAAATCGGAAGGTGACCGGGATTAACTTTAATTTTTAGTGTAGAACGATCTACTAAAGAATCAATAATTCTCGCAATCATATTTATTGTTTTTTCCGGATCAATATCAATTGCATCATAAGTAACTTTTTTACTAATTTTAATAATAATATCAAGAACTTTCTGACGAGCTTCTTCAAGCAGTGCTTCTCTTTGTATAACGATGTCATTTATTGCTTGATTAAGCTGTTGTAGTACCTTCTCTGCTTTTTTAAGACCTTCATCTAACCCTTGCTTATGTCCCTGTTCAATGCCTTCCTGATACGATTTTTGTTTTTCTTCATTGATTACTTTTTCAATTTTATGGACTTCCATAATAGAAATAAATTTGGCACCATTAGAATCTGTTGTAATATTAACAAGTGGTAACAAAACAGATAAATTTTTCTCGACATCAGATTCTTTTTCAGTGTCAAGATGTTTATCGCCAATAAAAACTGTTTTAGCCTGCTTCGAGAATTTAATAATATTAGACAATTATTTCCTCTTTTCCTCCTCGACCGGAAATAATTATCTGTCCTTCTTCTTCAAGTCTTCTGACAGCTTCAACTATTCTTCCCTGTGCTTCTTCCACATCAGATAACCTGGTAGGTCCCATAAATTCCATCTCTTCTTCAATCATAACCGCTACACGGCCTGATACATTAGCAAATATTTTCGTCTTAACTTCATCGTTTGCAGCTTTAAGCGCCAGAGACAGATCTTTTGTCTCAACTTCTTTAAGCAATCTTTGGATAGATCTATCGTCAAGAAGGATAAGGTCATCGAAAACAAACATCATATTTTTCACTTCTGCCGCAAGTTCCGGATCGTCAGCTTCAAGAGATTGTAAAATATTTTTTTCAGCAGTAGTATCAATAAGATTTAAAATCTCAGCGATAGCTTTTGCACCACCGGATATAGACATTTGCGCACTTCCTGATTGCTCAAAGTGGCCTTCTAATGTTTGTTCAATCTCTTTCAGGACTTCAGGTGAAATTTTTTCCATTGTAGCAATTCTAAGAGAAACTTCAGCCTGTAACTCCTGAGATAATTCTGCAAGAACTGCAGCCGCCTGCTGGGAATTAAGTTGAGTCAATACAAGCGATATCGTCTGTGGATGTTCATGTTGAAGAAAACCCGTTAGATGTTTCGGGTCAATATCTTTTAACATAGAAAATCCACCGGCATGGATAGAATGCTCTAATTTACCTAAGATATCTTTTGCACGACTTAACCCAACCGCTTTTTCCAAAATTTCCTGTGCGAAATCTATACCGCCCTGAGAAACATAAGTACGTGCCATAAATATCTGATGGCACTCCTCGATAACTTTCTCTTCTATATCAGCAGGTACATCACGCATATTGGCGATTTCTACAGTTATTCTTTCAAGATCTTGCTCACTCATTCCTTTAAGAACAAGAGCAGATACTTCGGGACCAAAAGCTACAAGTGCTGTTGCGGCTTTTTGAATTGGCGACATTTCTTCGTAATTTAGTTCCATATTAGTCAACCATCATTGTTTTTATAACTTTTGCAAGTTCTTCAGGTTGTTCTCTGGCAGTTTCCTGCATCTGATCAACCAATTTCGGCTTTCTTTTTGCGGCAACAATCGGGGCTTGTTCTTCCTCAGGTTGTGCCGCCGGCATAGCAGATGCCCCACCCGATACCGGTGCAGAAGCAACAATTCTTTCGGATGGTGCCGGTACAAATTTCCCTAACGCTGTAAATAATTTTTTTGATTTCTTTTTGAAATATAAAAATGCAACTATCAACAAAAGCACATAGCCAACTTTACGAGCAATATCCATATAAAATTCTCGCATATACATTGAATCCAAAAGGTTTTGGTCAACCTCCATGTTTTTCCTGTCAAAAGCAATGTTAACCATCTCAATTTGGTCGTTTCTTTGTTGGTCAAAGCCAACCGAATTTTTCACAATCCCAGCTAATCGATCAAGATCATCTTGAGATCGAGGCTGGTATATCTCTTCAATTACACCATCAGCATTTTCAACCGGAGCATATATTCCATCAACCATTACAGCAACGGAAAGGCGTTCAATCGTGCCAACAGCATCTATCATGTGCTCTAATGTCTTATTCAATTCATAATTTGTTATTGTAGTTTCAGAGTCTTCCTCGTCATTTCGTTCATTATTTTCATCAGTTTTATCTGCTAAAGAAGCAGTTGATTTAGTTCGCTCTTCACTTCTTATAGATGGAGTATTTGGGTCATAAGTCTCACTGGTTCGTTCCAACTGGCTGAAGTTCAAATCTGCTGTAATCCTGACAACAGACTTATCACGACCAAGGACATTGTCTAACATTGTTTGAGCTTTTTCTTGCAAATAGCTTTCAACCTGTTTACGGACATTAAGCTGTGAAGATGATAGCCCAGCAAGTTCATCTCTTTTTTGATCTGAAGATAATAAATTTCCATCATAATCAATAATTGCAATATTCTCCGGTTTCAATCCTTCAACTGACGAAGCTACTAAATGGGTAATACCATTTAATTGTCTTTTATTTAACATTCCGCTTCCCTTTAGTTTAACCATAATGGATGCTGTTGCTTTTTTTTGATCATCTTTAAAAAGTCTTTCTTTTGGCATCGAAATATGAACTCTGGCGGCTTGGACTTCACGAAGTTGCATTATTGTTTTAGTTAATTCTCCCTCAAGTGCTCTTCGGAAATTCAATTTTTGCAAAAAATCAGTCATCCCCAAATTGTTCTGGTCAAAAATAGAGTATCCCATTTTACCGTTGGACGGTAAACCTTCGGCGGCAAGATTAATCCGAGTTTTATAGACATCAGCAGATGACACTTCGACTGTCTTACCTCCATCGGAAAGCTGGAATTGTATTTTGTTTTCTTCGAGATAGGTGACAACCTCCCCTGCTTCTTCTTCGTTCAACCCAGTATAAAGTTTTGCGTATGAAATATCGTTGATCCATCCGACAACGAAGAAAGTTCCTACAACAGTACCGGCAACAACACCAAAAAGCATCATGACCTGACTTGGGGTCATACGCCCTACATAATTCATTAAGTTTTTAAAAAATTGTTGAATATTTTCCATCTTATATCCTATATAATCTCCTCATGACCGATCCATGGTCTTTTGGAATATTTATTTTACTAAATAGGCATTCTCATAAATTCATTATAAGCATTAATAAGTTTATTTCTTACTTCCAGCAATAAATCCATTGATAAACCGGCTTCTTCAGCTTTTATCATCACTTCATGTAACTCAACAGGATCACCGCTAAGCAAAGCTTGTTGGATTGCCGCAGAATCTTGTTGTGAACCGTTTACCGAATTCAACATATTTGAAAAAATTTCCGTAAAATTACTTTCCTTAGTTTCCGGTGAACTTTCAATAGACGGTTTAACAGAACCAAGTTTTTCAACTAACCCGGGTACTAATCTCTGAACATTTCCAATATTGTTTACCATCTCATCACACTTTCACGTCAACTACTGACCCCAGATGAGTTGTCTCGTTATCGTTATTTGAGTTTTTACTATACCCGACACCCAATTTTCCATTTTCACGAAACTTCCCAAACAACAGATCCAAAGCTTGCTTCTCTTGCGGAGTCAAATATTCCGCATAGCTTCCCGACGGAGCTTTGATTGCCAATTCTGATTTGGTAAGTTCTGATTGAGGTTCAATAGATACTTTTGATGCTTGTTGTTTTTGCGATTTTGCACCCTCAGTCAAATTTGTCTGTTTATCACGTTGTACGAGTTGCTCGTAAGCTTGAATTCCTACTGGATTGACTTTCATTTTTTATCTCTCATTTATTCCAATTAATTATATTTCCAATGCATTTTTAGCCATCTCTTTAGCCGAACTAATAGCGACAGTATTAGCTTCATAAGCACGAGAGGCAGCCATCATATCTACCATTTCTGTAATAATTTCAATATTAGGCATTTTCACGTACCCTTCTTCATCAGCTTGCGGATGAGTTGGATCATAGACTACTTTGAAATTATCTTTATCTTCTGAAACTACATCAATATCAACTGATGATAGTTCATTTTTTTGATTATTATGGATTTTACTACTTATATGGCGGCTATTGGTTTTAGACAAACGAGAATTAGCATCTTTCATCACAGATTTAAATGATTGTTTTACCGGTGTTTCTTCTACTATTACCCTCTGCCTGCGGTATGGACCGCCTTCTTCTGTTTCTGTCGTTTCAGCATTAGCAATATTTTTTGCCACAGTATTCATTTTAGTTCTTTGAACTGAAAGACCTTTAGAAGCTATCTCAATAGCATTTAATATTCCACCCATAATAAAATTCCTATTTACTGGTTATGGCTTTCCTCAAGCCATCAAATTTCATTTTAATTAATCTGGCACCAATATTAAAAGTCAGTTCATTCTGTGCCAGAGATGAGATTTCTTTATCAATATCAACTGAGTTTAAATCGCCTTCGTGAACTTTAATCTCATCAACTTCTGGAGGCCGATTACGGTGTTGCCCTAACGGAATATGCTGATTATCAGTAGTAAAACCTTTGACTGATTTTTCCTGTCCTGTAGCTTTATTAAATTCATCCTGAAAATTAATATCTTTGCTACGATAACCAGGAGTGGAACTATTAGCAATGTTTCCACCAATCAGTTTGTGGCGAACTGAAGTTAGATCCAAATACTTCTGAAGTTTCGGAACTCCCGTTTTTACAAATAAGAAATCAGCAATTTTGTTTGGCATATTACATTAATCTCCATTTCTCCGAACAATTATATTGCAAGCACCATGCCAAACCACCAAATTGACTCCTTGTCTATTGTATTGTATAGAGTTAGGCGGTTTTATTGATTTATGATTTGCTTATTGGGGAAATTTTAATGGAAAGAATTTCCATCTGAACGTGAAGAAATTTCTTAATTATTGACAAATTCATATAATTGCGATGACGGTTCTTTTAAAGAAAGTTCCATAGTCAAAACAACTATATCCACCCTTCTGTTTTGAGCTCGATTTTCAATTGTATTGTTAGGTCGAATCGGTCGGTACTCGCCATATCCAAGAGCTGAAATACGATCAGGTTTTAATTGGTGATTTTCAATAAAATATCTTACAACTTCGGTAGCCCGAGCGGCTGATAACTCCCAATTTGAAGGATATTTGGAAGTTTTAATATTCCGGTTATCCGTATGTCCTTCAATTCTTATATGATTTGGTTTATCTTTAATATCCTCATTTACGATATCAAGAATATCTATAGCTTTAAGTTTTAATTTTGGCGAACCTTCATCAAACAAGGCTGATTCCAAAATATGAATCACCAACCCTCGTTCTGTAATCTCTGTTTGAACTTCTTCATCTTTGCCTAATACCTTGAATTTACTTTGAACCTGTTTCTGTAACATTTTCAGATTACCAAGCTTCAAAAGGCCATGACCCCGATTCAGGTCTTCTTTCTCAATATTGCGTGTGATATTATCACCTCCACGCAATATCCCGCTTAACGCATCGACTACTTTACCAAATTTCTTAGCATCAACTCGTGACATGGAATACATCACAATAAAAAAAGCTAACAACAAAGTAATCATGTCAGCGTAAGTTAACAACCAGCGATCCAGATTCTCCGGTGGCTCATTTTTTTTTCTTTTACGACGCATTATTAATCCTCGTAAAATCTATGTTTGGGAGACATAAAAGAGAGAAGCCTAGTACGTATGTTTCTTGGGTTATCTCCTGATTGCAAAGATACCATTCCTTCCATAATTAGCTCAAGATGAGCAATCTCTTCTTCATGACGCATACGAAGTTTATCCGAAATTGGAAGGAAAAATATATTAGCCATACCAACTCCCCAAAGAGTTGCTATAAATGCCACCGCAATTGCTTGAGCCATTTTAGCGGCATCCGATGTTTGTCCAAGTGCTTGTATCAACCCTAAAACTGTTCCAAGAATCCCCATTGTAGGTGAAAAACCGCCGGCTTTTTGAAAAAAGAGTATCCCCTTCTTATGGCGTTCTTCGATAAATGTTATTTCTGTTTCAAGAATTTCACGAAGTACAGTAACTTCGGTACCATCTATAACCAGTTGAATTGCTTTTCTAAAAAAATTATTGCTTATTGATTTTCTTTCTACTTCTAAACCAAGAATTCCTTCACGTCTGGCTTTCTCTGCTAATTTTACAATCACATCTATCGTAGCTTGATAAGAATACTTTTCTCCCCAAAAAGCTAAACGAAGAAATTTGGGTACACTAATTACAGTTTGAATTGAAGTAGTAATAGTTGTTGCTCCAATAGTTCCACCTATTACAATAAGTAACGGAGCTAAAAGAAATACTGAATCAAGTGAACCGCCTTCTAATGCATATGCACCGCTTATTGCGGCTACAGCAGTAATTAAGCCTATAATAGTAGCCAAATCCATGAACTTAAATGCCTCGTATATATACGTTTACATTTAGGAGAAAATTCTCCCTTGTATTATAGGTTTATCGGCATTTTTGATTAATAATCAAGGATGGATTTTAGGTATAAATCATAAATTATATTGAAAAAACATATATAAATCAGTTCTCACTAACTTCATATTCAGCCAATTTGTTTCTAATTGTTCGAGTGGTAATTCCAAGTGCCTCAGCCGCTCTGGTTTTATTTCCATTGAATTTTTCCAATGTTTTCAAAATGAGATATCTATTTCCATCTTCCAGCTTCATTGGTACATCAAGAGAGGGAACATTTTCTGAAAGTCTCCCCAAAGTCAACTCAATAGGAAAATCATCTTCAGTAATGATATCAGATTTATTTATCACCACAGCTCTTTCAATTATATTCTCCAACTCTCTGACATTTCCAGGCCAATGATAAGACATTAATAGTTTTAGTGCTGATTGTTCGATATCTTTAATAGCTCTATTGTTTTCACGGTTATGTTTTTCGATAAAATGTTTGGTTAAAAGAGGTACATCCTCAATTCTCTCGCTCAATCCAGGTAATTGAATAGGAATTACATTCAACCTGAAAAATAGGTCTTCCCTAAATTTACCATTGGCAATAAACTCTCTTAAATTTCTATTAGAAGTAGCAACAATTCTGACATCTACACCAATTGTCTGCGAAGAACCGATTCTTTCAAATTCTCTCTCCTGTATTACCCTTAAAAGCTTAGACTGTAAATTTATAGGCATTTCCGAGATTTCATCTAATAATAATGTTCCACCATCAGCCAACTCAAACCGACCACGATTCATTTTTTTGGCATCAGTAAAAGCACCTTTTTCATATCCAAACAATTCAGCCTCAACCAAGCTTTCTGGTATTGCCGCACAATTTAATTTAATAAACGGACCTTCCCG
>Ga0164318_10007512_pt1 | contig 10559 bp, 11 predicted proteins | sample GuaBasSedimGuay9_FD_113734 | JGI IMG/M metagenome (GOLD analysis project Ga0164318, IMG submission 113734) | Subseafloor sediment microbial communities from Guaymas Basin, Gulf of California, Mexico - Guay9, Core 4571-4, 0-3 cm | ecosystem: Environmental > Aquatic > Marine > Hydrothermal vents...
AAAAAGGCCTACCAGTTTTATCCTCGGTACTGCCAGGAGAAATACCAATAAAAAAAATCCTAGCATGAGAACTGCCTTCACCAGGAACAGCATTTAAAGCAGACTTAAAAAGAGGACAACGCCTACAATTCCTGATCCTCCTAGCAATATTCTCAAGCCTGCTCATAAACAAAAAAAATCAATAAAACATCTCATCAGGAGGAATCTCTGAAGCAGTCCTATGATGCATCTCAGCAAACTTAGCTTTATTAGCAATCAAGTTATCAAACAAAATCACAGCATGCGAACCATCATCCTTAGTATACTCAATCTTCAAAGGAAGACCTAAACGAGGATCAAAGTAAAAAATCTTACCTCTAGTGGTCTCAAGAACAGTAACAGCCCTGTTTTTAAAACTATACTTATTTTCTTCAGCCCTTTTAAAAAAAGTATTATCTGCAAACAAAGAATACAAGTACTCAGAAGGCAGCACAGTCTCAAACTTATCCTTATACAAATTATAAGAAATGTCAATAGGAACGTCAACAATCTCAGAATTAACACACTCAAACAAAGCATTCTTATCAAAAACACCCTCACAATAAGCCTGAACAGAAGTCAAACTTTTGTTCTTATTATTAACATCAACATAAACAACATCATAATAAACAAGATTCTTAACATCGTCACCAACACGATAATTCCTCAAAGTATCAGCCTTTTTAAGACCAACCTTAATCAAATCACCAGGAGAACTATCAGAAAGCTTGTAAACAATATAATGTCTGTTATTCAAATCAAACTCAAAATTCTTAACATTCTTCTCGTAAGCAGCTTTAAGATCATTCAAAACATCTTCAGGACTTTTAACAACATTCTGCTCAACAGTCTTATTCTCATTATTGACTGTTTCATTAACCTCAGCCTTTGTTTCAGTTTCATCTTTAACAGGCTCTTCTTTTTTAACATCTGCTTTTTTCTCTGTTTTTTTCTTCTCTTCTTTTTCAACCTCTTTTTCAAGAGCCTTTTCAACAGGAGCTTTAGTTGTTGTTTCCTTAGAAACATTTTTTTCAACATTAACGCAAGTACCATTAATCAATTCCTGTCCAGAAGGACACTTAGGAACACAGGCAGATAAAAAAAACAAGCCAATAATTAACACGAAAAAACCGACAAAATACTTCTTTTTTACCATGGTAAGCCCAGACTAAACAACTGCCTTTATTAATTTTGTTGTTTTTCAGTATTAAGTTTTAAATACTAGAAATTCAAACATAAACCCAATGAAAGAGGCGAGTGCAGGAGTAATAATCGCAACAGAAAAACCAAGAAAATATCTGTTACTACATTACGGAGCAGGACACTGGGATTTTGCAAAAGGCCACATAGAAAAAGGAGAAACACCAAAACAAGCAGCACTAAGAGAAGTAAAGGAAGAAACAGGAATAAAAAACCTCAAAATACTGCCAAGATTCAAAAAAGAAATCCACTACTTTTTCAGAAAAAACAACAAGCTAATAAGCAAAACAGTAATATTCTATCTAGGACTGACAAAAACAAAAAAAATCAAACTATCCTATGAGCATACAGATTACAAATGGCTGCCATATGAAGCAGCCCTAGAACAGCTAACATACAAAACAGCCAAACAAGTACTAACAGCAGCAAACAAGTTTCTGGAGAACCAAAAATGAAAAACGCAGAAATAGCAAAAACCCTCAACCAAATAGCAGACATACTAGAAATGAAAAACATACAATGGAAACCAATAGCATACAAAAAAGCAGCAAGAACAATACAAACACTAAGCAAGCCAATAGAAAAAATCTATGAAAAAGAAGGGTTTAAAGGACTGGAAAAAATACCAGGCGTAGGAAAAAGCATAGCAAAACACATAGAAGAATACCTGAAAACAGGCAAAATCAAAAAATACGAACAACTAAGAAAAAAAATACCAAAAGGCGTAGAAGAAATAATGCACATACAAGGAATGGGACCAAAAAAAGCAATAAAACTCTACAAAAAACTAAGAATAAAAAACACAAAAGAACTAGAACAAGCAGCAAAACAAGGCAAACTGAGGAAAATACCCGGATTCGGAGAAAAAAGCGAACAAGAAATACTCAGAGGACTGCAAATAACCAAACAAATAAGAGAAAGACACACAATAAACACAGTAATGGAAGCAGCCAGAGAAATAGTGCAACAACTAAAAAAAATCCCAGAAGTAGAAAGACTAGAAATAGCAGGATCACTAAGAAGAATGAAAGAAACAATAAGAGACATGGACCTGCTAGTAGTAAGCAAAAAGCCAGAACAAGTAATGAACGCATTTACAAAACTAGCAGAAAAAAAACAAATACTGGCAAAAGGACCAACAAAATCAACAATAGTACTAAAACAAGGACTACAAGCAGACCTACGAGTAGTTGAAAGAAAAAACTTCGGAGCAGCATACATGTACTTCACAGGAAGCAAAGACCACAACGTACACCTAAGAAAAATCGCAAAGAAACAAAAATACAAACTAAGCGAGTACGGACTGTTCAAAAGAAACAAATTCATCTGCGGAAAAACAGAAAAAGAAATATACAAAAAACTAGGCTTTGAATGGATACCCCCAGAATTAAGAGAAAACAGAGGAGAATTAGATGTAAAAAAACTGCCAAAAATAGTTTCTTATAATGAAATAAAAGGAGACATGCAAACACACACAAAATGGAGTGATGGCGCAAACACAATAAATGAAATGGCAGAACAATGCGAAAAAATGGGCTATGAATACATAATAATAACAGACCACTCAAAAAGCCAACACATAGCAGGAGGAATGAACGAAAAAAAACTAGAAAAATATCTAAAGGAAATAGAAAAAATACAAAAAAAAAGAAAAATAAAAATAATAAAAGGAAGCGAAGTAGACATACTCAAAGACGGGACACTAGACTACTCAAACAAAATACTAAAAAAACTAGACTATGTACTGGCAGCAGTGCACTCAGGATTCAAAAACACAAAAGAAGCCATGACAAAAAGAGTACTAAAAGCAATGGACAACCCGTACGTGAACACAATAGCACACCCAACAGGCAGAATAATAGGAAAAAGAGAACCATACGCAATAGACCTAGATAGAATATTTGAAAAAGCAAAAGAAAGACAAATAGCAATGGACATAGATTCATTCCCAACAAGACTGGACCTAAACGACATAAACATAAAAAGAGGCCTGGAATTCGGAGTAAAATTCGCAATAAGCACAGACGCGCACTCAACAGACCACCTAAGATTCATGGAATACGGCATAGGCCAAGCAAGAAGAGGATGGGCAACAGCAAAAGATATAATAAACACCCTGCCTTACGCCAAACTAAGAAAATACTTACAAAGGTGATAAGATGAGCATAAAAGAACAAGTAAAAGAAAAAATCCCAGAAAGACTGCAAAAATATCCAGAGTTCGGATTATTTTTAAAATGGATAGAAGAAAACAAAGAAGACATCAAAAACACAGAAGAACTAAAAGAAGCACTAGAAGGACAAATAAACGAAGACCAAGACTTCTTAAACAAGGAATCAAAAGCCCAAACACAAGGAACAGACACAAGACAAATAAGACCAACAGCAAAAGAAATAGACTTACTGAAGAAATTTAAGAAATTGTTCTTAGAGCATTTATGATAAAAAATATTACAAAAAAAACAGTGATTGCTGAAACTTTTGAACAAGCAAAAACAAACTGGCAAAAAACCAAAGGACTGATGTTCAGAAAAGCAAAACCAATAGTGTTCTACTTTAACAAAGAAAAAAAAACAAACTTCCACACATGGTTTGTCAAAGAACCAATAGACATAATACTGCTAGACAAGAAATCCAAAGTAATAGCAACCAAAGAAAACCTAAAACCATGGAGATTTTATAATCCAAAGAAAAAATTCAAATACGCAATAGAAGCCCAAAAAGGCACAATAAAAAAAAGCAAAACAGAAAAAGGCGACACAATAAGCATAACAAAAAGCAAACTTTAAAAAAACAGCAATTCTTAAAACAAAAAAGCCGGGGGTGTAGTATAACCTGGCCAGAATGGCTGGCTCCAGACCAGCAGATCAGGGTTCGAATCCCTGCGCCCCCATCCAACAAAAAAGAGGCAAAAAATGAAAATACTGGCTTTCACAGACATACACGGAAGCATAACAAAACTAAAAAAACTACAACAAAAAGTCAAAAAAAACAAGCCAGACATAATACTATGCCTAGGAGACTTCACACTATTTGAACACCACATAGACAACATACTAAGAAAAATAAACACATTCAAAACACCAACATACATAATCCCAGGAAACCACGAAACAGCAAGCATACTAAAGAAACTCTGCCAAAAATACAAAAACCTACATTTTGCACACAAAAAAATAATCAAAATAAAACAATACACACTAGTAGGATTTGGAGGCGGAGGATTCAGCACAACAGACAAAGAATTTGAAAAATTCATAAAAGCAAACAAGAAAAAAATAACAAAGAAAAAAATAATACTAATAACACACGGACCGCCATACAAAACAAAACTAGACTACATAGACTACCTAAAAGAATACGTAGGATGCAAAAGCTACACAACCTTCATAAAAAAATACAAGCCAATCCTGGCACTATCAGGACACATACACGAAACATTCGGAAAAAAAGACAAAACAGGCCAAACAGAAATAATAAATCCAGGAGCAAATGGAATGATAATAAAAATATGAAACTAAACAAAAACCACAAAATAATACTAGCAAACGGAGCACTATGGGCATTATTCAATGGACTAACATCAGCTTACCTGATAGCATACGCACTAGCCCTAGGAGCAAGCAATGCAATAATCGGACTACTAGGAGCAATGCCATACATAGCAACAATACTAACACAAATAACAGGAGCAACACTAGTCCAACACTTTAAAAGAAAACACATAAACGTAGTACTAGGGCTTGCCAGCAGACTATGGTGGATAGCAATAATAGCAGCACCTTACATATTCACACAACCAATAATACCCATAATAATATTCTTTCTACTAGTAAACATAGGAACCACGCTAACAACACCAGCCTGGGCAAGCCTGATAGCAGACACTGTACCAGAAAAACACAGAGGCGAATTCGTAGGAAAAAGATACACATACATAGGGATATTCGGAATAACTGCAACAACAATAGGAGGTTTATGGCTGCAACAATTTCCAAAACAAAGCCCAACAGGATTTGCAATAATGTTCGCATTCGGAACAATAATAGGAATAATATCAGTAATAATCCTGGGAAAAATAAAAGAACCACCATACAAAGATCATGAACCGCATAAGCTCAAAGAATTCTTCACACTAAAAGGAGAACTAAAAAAATACACACTATTCGGACTAATATTTAACTTCGGCTACATGTTCGCAAGCCCATTCTTTGCAGTATACATCCTAAAAAATTTAGGAGTAGAATATGAGTATTTTGGAATACTAGTAGCAATATCCACATTAGCAAGAGTAATCTCAGCAAAAACAGCAGGCAAAATAATAGACAAATACGGATACAAAAAAACAGCAATGATAGGAGTAATAGGAACAGGACTAATACCCTTAGTTTACTTAATCATAACACAACAAACACTCTGGCTGCTAATACCAGCGCAAATAATAGCAGGAATCTCCTGGGCAATAACAGACATAGCAGTATTCAACCTATTAATAAGCATAGCAAGCCCAGAAAAACAAGCAATGCAAATAGCAGAATACACATTCTACACAGCAATAGCCCTAGCAACAGCACCAATACTAGGCGGCATAATATCAGACAATATAAAAATCATACTAACAGGAATACCCCTAGTATTTGCAATAAGCTTTATCCTAAGAACAGGAAGCGCAATACTATTATCAAAAATAAAAGAGCCAAAAGCAAAAAAAGAATACACAATGAAATACATAATAGTACACACACTTCACTCAATAAAAGGAATAGAACACTCAATACAAATGCTCAAAAAAATAGGAATAGGGCTGGGCTTAAAAAGATAAAAACCTATCCTCAGAATCATTCTTAGCCAACAAAACAACCCTAGACTCAGCACGCTCACTAACAATCTTCCAACCGAGAATCTCAGCCAACCTGGCAGCAAACTCTTTAATATCCTTATGCAAAGGCATGTTCTCAATCTCCAAACGCTCCCTAGAATGACCAATAAACATGTAAGCCTTTAACTCAACCCAGTCAGGATCAGCAAGCCTGACCAGAGAAGCATAACCCTCAGGATCAAACATATTAAGACCTTTAACAAGAGTCAACCTAAGAACAGAACGCTTAAAATTTTTCAACAACCTCAAAGTCTTCATCAGCCGGTTCCAAGAATCCTTAGGCAAAGGATCAGCAACCTTAACATAAGTCTCTTTATCAGGACCAACAATACTAACATAAATCTGAGTCGGCTGATGAGTTAAGAGCTTTTCAATCATATCAGGAACAGTACCATTAGTAACCAGAAAAGAAGTCATACCCCTAGAATGAATCTCATCAATAAGCTCAGGAAGCCTAGGATAAAAAGTAGGCTCACCAGTCAAAGAAATAGCAAAATGCTTAGGAGACATAGCCTCCTGATACCGCTTTTTATCAGTCTTGTCAAAACCCCCAAAACCAAACAACAACTTCTTCCACTCACGAATACAACCATCAACAATAAGCTTAGGATCATCAACAGGACCACTCCAAGAAGGCCAGGAATACTTAGTATCACGCCAACAAAAAACACAACGATGATCACAAAACCAAGTAGGAGACATCTCAACACACTGCCAAGAATGAATGCCATAAAACGTATTCTTATAACACAGCTTACCACCACGCAAACTCTTTTTAGTCCACTCGCAAACCTTAACAACAGAATGATTACCAACAACACGATACTGCTGTTTTTCAAAATCCCTTCTCAAAGCATCTGAAACCATAACAACAACAAAGAGTAAGGGGTTTAAAAAGGTTTAGAAAAAGCTGCTGCGCAGGCAGATAAATTTTTTCAATCTTGGACTTCATGCCTAAAAAATACAATTCATTGTTCTAATAGCCATTTCCAAACCGGTTTTATCATAATTTTTTTGTTTTCTATAACCAGCTCTTTTTCTTGGTTGTTTGTCAATATTAAACCTTTTTTAAGGTTGAATTGTTTCATTGCTTCTAACAAACCTTTTAATTCTCTTCTTTTATTCTTCTCATTCAGTTCAAAACTGACTTGTATTGCTTGAGTTATCTTAATTCCTTCTTTAATCAAAAAATCACATTCTTGTTTTTCTTTGTAATAATAGACTGATTTTTGTTTTCTTTTTAGTTCGGTTAATACAAGATTCTCCAGCATTCTACCCTTATCTGGTGAAAATTGTGTAGAGAGGCAGCTTATCATTCCATTGTCTATTACGTATATTTTTTTTGGCCTCATTAATCTTTTTTTTGCTGAATAAGAAAATTCTTCTATTGCGTAAATAAAGAATGCTTCACTTAGGTATTTTAGGTAAGCTGATATAGTCTTTTTGCTTATATGCGTACCCTTTTCTTTTAGGAATTTCTCAAATTGGGTTATTGAGAATATTGTTGCGTAGTCATTGAGCAAGTAATTCATCAATGCGTCTAAAGCATCATAATTCGTTATTTTGTGTCTTTCTATTATGTCTCTATAGAATATTGTATCGTAGTAATTGTTTATTTTTTCTTTCCTCTCAAAAAAATCATTTAATTTAATTATTTCTGGATATCCGCCAGTTTCTAGGTACTCTTTGAATAATCTAAGTAAAACTCCTTTCTTTTCTGTGTATTCTGTTGTTCTTGTGAATTTGAATTTTTTGAATTTCAGAAATTCTTTAAATGAAAATGTTGTTATAAATCTAGAAGAATACCTGCCTCTTAATTCTGTAGCAATTTCTTTGCTAAGTAATTTTGAAGATGATCCGCTGATAATTATCTTAAATTTTTGTGTGTTGTGAAGTCTCCTAATGAACTTACTCCATAATTTCACTTCTTGGATCTCATCAAAGAAAAGGTATTTTGGGCTTTTGTTGCTTAACTCTTTGTGTGCAATGAATATATCATCAAGATCTTTTGGTTTTAAGCCTACCAATCTATTGTCTTCAAAATCAATAAATAATATTTCCTCTTTGTTTGTTTTTCTAAGTAAACCTTTTATTATTTGGAACATAAAGAATGTTTTTCCTGCTCTTCTTGGACCTATTATTGAAAGGATGTCATTTGTTAGCTTAGTAGGTATGTCTCTTTCAACCAGATCAGGCAGTTTCTTTTCCAGCCATTCTGAAATTATTTTTTTAAAGACTTCTTTCATTGTTTCCTATAGGAAACACTTTTATTATATAAATGTTTCCTTCAGGAAACACTTCTATTTCTTTAGAATCAAAAAACAAAAGTTTAAAAAAGAAATCAGCTCAACAAAAACAAATGGACGTACATGAAAGCATAGCAAGAATAACAAGCAGCGTACTGTTCAAAGAATGGTTTGAAAAAAACAAAAACTGTTTTCTGGCACATCTCTTTGTAATGCTGGATGAGGCAAACAAAGACACAATACAAGCAGGATTCTATAACCCAGAAACAGAAAAAATGACAACATTTATGCTAACAGGAAGCAGAGTGCAAAAAATAGAAGAACAAGAAGTGCTGAAAAAAGAAGGCAGAATACAAAAACTAGAACCATCAAAAATAAAACTAACAATAGACGAGGCACTAAAAAAAGCAAAAAAAGCGTTTGACAAATACAAAGAAACACCAATAAAAACATTCTTCATAATACAAAACGCAGAAGAACACACAATGTACAACATAACATACATGACACAAACTTTGAAAACAGTAAACATAAAAATAGACGCAGAAACAGGAGAAATATTCAAACAATCAAGCCAAAAACTAATTGACTTTCCCAAACAATAATTATGTAATATATTTTAAAAGCACAACAAGTTTAAATAGTCAAACAAAAACAAGAAAAACGCGGGAAAGGGTGTTGATAGATAAAATTCACAAGAAAAAGAGGTGAAACAGTGAAGCCAATAGACTACAAAACAAAAAACAAACACAAATGTCTGGACCAGTTCTTTAAAGAAAAAGAAAAAAACAAAAAAAAAGAAAAAACTGAATCAAGCAAAATCACAAAACAGGATAAACCTTTTCAACCAAAGAATCAACCTTCTCCTGAATATCCTTAGCAATATCATCCTTAGAACGCAAACCATCAATAACAAAAATAGGATGATCAGGAAGCTTACCTTTTAATTCACGATAATTCTGGCTCAACTTCTCCTGAAACTCAAGCCTGTCAAACATCTCATCAGGCCTCTTATCCAGCCTCAAAGCCTTTCTCCTCAAACTTTCTTTACCTGAGATATCAATAATAAAAACAATATCAGGAACACGCAAACCAGAATGCATCCTCAACAACTTATCAAAAGCAATGCCCTGAGCCAGCTGATAAGCAAGAGTACTATACATATACCTATCAGAAACAACAAAAGCACCAGCACTTAAACAAGGCTCAACAAGATTCCTCAAATGAACCTTTCTGTCCTCAACAAACAATTCAGAAAGCTTCTCAGCCTTAGAGTAAGGATCTGAAGTACTTTGCAAAACCTTGCGAATCTCCAAAGAATACCCAGTGTTAAAAGGTTCTCTGGTAGACACAACAGAAATCAACTTAAACTTCTCATCCAAAGGATGATTCTTCAAGTAACTGACCAAAAAATCAACCTGAGTGCCTTTCCCACAAAAATCAATACCATCAATAACAATAAACAAACCCTTTAAAACAGGAGAGTCCAACAAAATCACCTCAAAACAACACCAAACACAAGTCAAATATAAATTTACTGTTTCAAAAGATTTACATTACCAACTTTTTAATAAATTGTTCTTTTTTTATCGATTACAAAAAGAAAAGAAATAAGTTTACATGCTTCTTCATTTGTAATTCAACTCCCGGAAAAGCCATGTGTCTAGTTTAGTGTGGTGCATGAGTGGAATTTTTTCCTTAAAAACAATACAAACACCGACTGTAAAATCTATTTTTTGTTTCTTTCATTTAATTACAAAAATATTTTTTCTTCTTAAATTTATCTTTTTTCACATCGAAACATTTAAATAGAACTTTTACATTTTAGTAAAAAGTAAAATGAACAAAATCAGTCATAGTTTAAGAAAGGCGATTACTTCAAATGGAAAAGATAAAAAAAATTGGAAAACAAGTTAATAAAACAAAGAGAGCAATTTATACTTTTCTAATCAGAAAAATAGTTTTTTCTCTACCAATAATAAGAAATCAACTCTTAAAACAATTTGAGAAAAAATTTCACGCTGATTTAGTCGAAAATAACAAAAGTTTCCCAAAGCAAGTTCAAGAAAAAAAATATGAATATATAATGGCTATGTTAAATAGTGGGTTGAGAAACCTCGATAAAGGCAATATCTCTAAAAAAATTGCAGAAAGAATACTTAATACCTTAGTAAAATTCAGTTTTATACAAAAAGAGTTATGCAAAGAAACCCGAGA
>Ga0164318_10007513_pt1 | contig 10557 bp, 11 predicted proteins | sample GuaBasSedimGuay9_FD_113734 | JGI IMG/M metagenome (GOLD analysis project Ga0164318, IMG submission 113734) | Subseafloor sediment microbial communities from Guaymas Basin, Gulf of California, Mexico - Guay9, Core 4571-4, 0-3 cm | ecosystem: Environmental > Aquatic > Marine > Hydrothermal vents...
CGAACGTGGTGTCGTGTTGACCGGCTTGACAACCATTCAGGCTATAAAAACAGCTGTAATCTCAGGCGTTACCGCCATTGTTTTTGTCCGAAACAAAAAGCCGGATTCGGATGTTGTGGCGCTGGCTGAAATGCATGGCATTCCGCTGTTATCAACCCCCTGTTCCATGCTTGTTGCCTGCGGGCGTTTATATAGCGCCGGTTTAACCGGTCTGAACGGGTCTCGTTAAGGCCGGAACGAATCATAAAAATTTTTTGTCTGAGAATTAAATAAATGCTGAGCCGCATTATTTTTCGTATTAATTCAAATCGTGACAAAACCGTAAAAAGTATCCAGATGGCTAAGTTAAAAGTTTCATATACAAGGCGTAGTGGTTTTTCAGGATTGAAATAATACATGTAGTATATTGAAAGTCTGAAAAACCGCTACAACGCAGTAGATGGGACTTTTTACGAAGCCATCAAAGCGTGGCCTCTATCATAATTCATGATGTCTGGATGTAACTTTTATAAAGGCAGGTAATGTCACCTTTAAAAAAATGTTTTAATGTTCGGAACAGGGACTTTATTCACGCCGGTGAAGCCTCCATTGCCGTGCAGCAATTACTGAAACAAATGCATGTTGATCCGGTTTTGATTCGACGTATTGCAGTCTGCGGTTATGAGGGAGAGATGAATATGGTCATGCATGGGGAGGGCGGCCTGTATTGCGTTGAAATTCATTCCGGGAAAATCATTCTTGATCTGTCGGACAACGGGCCGGGAATTCCGGATATTGCAAAGGCAATGGAAAAAGGGTTTTCCACTGCCAGCGATGAATTCAGAGAAATGGGATTCGGGGCCGGAATGGGATTGCCGAATATGGATAAAAATGCCGACGACATGTTCATTGAATCGGAAAAGGGTTGCGGCACAAAGGTTCAAATGGTTTTTATGGTAAAATAAAGGGTTAAGCAATGGTTTCGGAATATTTATCTTTTGTCGAAAAATACTGCACCGGATGCACCCACTGTGTTCGTGCCTGTCCAACGAAATCGATCCGGATTCGGAATAATAAAGCGGTTTTTTCTGACGAATTATGTATCGGATGCGGTGAATGTATCCGAGTATGTCCGGAAGGGGCAATTTCGTCATCCCTTTCAACAATTGAACCGTTCACAAAAGACAAACTGAATGCGGTAATTGTTTCTCCTGTTTTGTATGCCCAGTTTCCGAGTTTTATGCCCGGGGATGTGTTACTCGGGCTTAAGCATATGGGGTTTGATCATGCCATTGATCTATCTTATTATATTGAAATGTATCAATATGCGGTAGAAGAGTTTGTCCTGGCAAACCGGGAATCACGTAATGCGCCCGGGCCGTTGATTTCTCCGATTTGTCCGGTGACTATCCGGTTAATTGCGCTTAATTATCCGAATTTAATAGATCATATTATTCCTTTAAGAAGTCCGTCGGCCCTGGTGGGGGATAAAATTCGTAAAAAATTAAGCCATGCGCATGGGGTGCCTGAAAAAGATATCAAACTTTATCATATCACCCCCTGTCATTCCAAAGTGTTTCCGGATCAGTCCAAGCTTATGGATGAACTGAATTATGTGGACCATGCCCTGGGCATCAATAAAATTTTTCCGGAATTGCTTGCCAAGATGGAGCAGGTGAAAAAAGATGAGCTTCCGCTTTTTCCCAATGAACATTTCAGTTTTATACCCAGTTCCCGGGGGCCGCTTTGGGGTATGTCCGGCGGTGAAATTGCCGGCATGCGAATTGACAAAGTAATTGCTGTGTCCGGAATAAAGGAAATCATGGCATATCTGGATAAAATTGAAATGGGCTTATTTTCTGATATGGAATATATTGAATTCAGGGCCTGTACGGAAGGATGCCTGGGCGGCCCCCTGACTGCTGTTGACCGGTATATGGCTAAAAGTACGGTCCAGAAGTTTATTAAAATGTTCGGGCTCGAGCGGCGCCTGCCCAGACAAAAAATTCGTCAATTTTATGATAAAGGGTGGTTTTTTTCCAAATTAAAATCTTCTGAGCTTGTTAGTATTAATAAGTTAAAACGAAAACCGCTGAGTATCAATGATATGAAGGAAATCGAAAAATTAGTATCCTTGATTCAAGGAAATGAATGCGCAGCCTGTGGCGCTCCGGATTGCAGAGCATTTGCCGAAGATGTAATCAGGGGAGAAGTGGATTTAAAAAATTGTTTTAAAATGAGTAATATCAAATAATTATTCATCTGGAGGGTTACGTATTATGCAGACATCAGATTTAGCAACGCAGTTCAACCTTACGGTGGTTGCGGGTAAGAAGGGTCTGGATCGAACGGTGGCCGGCGGTCACTGCGGGGACCTTCTCAGTGAAGTGATAGCCAATGCACCGATCGGCAGTGTTTGGCTGACCATTCAGGCGCACCAGAATATTGTCGCGGTGGCGATTTTAAAAGAAATGGCAGCCATTATTCTGACAGGTGGCAATGTGCCGGATGCGGAAACCCTGGCAAAAGCCGATGAGGAGGGGCTCCCTATTATGCTCAGTGATCAACGGATGTATGACCTTGCCGGGCAATTATATGCGGTCGGGGTTGTTTGAAACTCTACCGGGCCGATATGCATATTCACACATGCCTTTCCCCTTGTGGTGATTGGGGGATGAGCCCGAGGGCCATTGTTGATAAAAGTCGCCAAAAGGGACTCGATATCATTGCCATCTGTGATCACAACACGGCTGAAAATACCGGCGCCGCTATCCGGGCCGGTCAAAAGTGCGGCCTCACCGTATTGCCCGGAATGGAAATTTGTACAAAAGAAGAAGTCCATGTGCTTGCCATTTTTGAAACACCGGACAGAGCGGTAATGATGCAGTCATTTGTTTATGCACATCTGCCGGGTAAAAATTCTCCGGATGTGTGGGGCGAGCAGATTGTGGCGGATGAAAATGATGAAGTTATTACTGAAAATTCTCGTTTTCTGATCGGAGCGACCACCCTGTCCATTTATGAGCTGGTGAACAAAATTAATGATCTTGATGGGTTGTGTATTGCCGCACATATTGATAGATCCGCATTTGGAATTGTCAGCAATTTGGGATTTATTCCTGAAGATTTACAATTCACGGCCCTGGAAGTATCCTGGCGAATGCCACTATCTGAAGCTGCCGTTTCGATCCCCGGCATCAGCAATTTTCCGTGTATAACTTCCTCGGATGCCCATTATATTGAAGATGTTGGAAAAGTATGGACCGGTTTTATGCTGGAAGCGCCGACATTTGATGAGATCCGTATGGCGCTTGCGGGCCGTTTGGGCCGGCGGATCGTGCAAAAGGAAACCATTGGGAAAGAGGTGCGGTGAAGGAGTTATCGCTTCATATTCTAGATGTTGCGGAAAACGGTATTAATGCCGGGGCGGACCGGATACGGGTTTCCGTGGTAGAGGCCGGTAAAGAAAACCGGTTGCAAATCACGATTGCAGATAATGGTCGCGGTATTCCGGCAGATCTGGTTCATCATATCACGGATCCGTTTTATACCACCCGAACCACCCGACGGGTTGGGCTGGGGCTTTCACTGCTCAAGGCGGCGGCTCAGCATTGCAATGGGGCAATGCGTGTGGAATCCATTGAGGGTAAGGGGACAACGATTGTTGCTGAATTTGAATACGATCACATCGACCGGGCGCCGCTGGGGGATATGTCCGGTACGTTGTTATCTTTGATCATGGGGTATCCGGATATTGAGTTTGAATATTCTCATCAGGTGGAAAGCCGCCGATTTGAGATGAAAACCATGGATATTAAGAATATGTTTGACGGCCGTGCTGTGAGTGATCCCGATGTTTTTCGGAAATTACGGCAAATTTTACAGGACGGATTCACCCTTTTGAGAGGACCGGGTTAAAACGATTGAAAACAAACGAGGAGTGATATGGCACGATTAACTATTGATGATTTAAAGAAAGTAAAAGAAAAGACAGCAAAAGAAACCTCTTTGCGGCTTGGGTCGGCCAGCATTAAAATTATGGTTCATATGGGAACCTGCGGCATTGCCGCCGGGGCTCGTGATGTGATGAACGCATTAATGGATGAAATGGCGGAGACGGATCGTCACGACATCCGGGTGGTGGCTTCCGGATGCATGGGAATGTGCAGCAGTGAACCCAATGTAACCATAGAAGCGGATGGTGAAGAACCCATCGTGTATCAGCTGATGGACGCTAATAAGATGCGTCAGGTGTTCAAACGGCATGTGCTGTTGGGGGAGGTTCAGACGGATTTTGCGCTGGCAAAAATGTAATGCCTGTTTTTTTGATCTTTTGTTTTCAGCCGGTATTGTGTTATTATAATATAGACAAAACGGAAAGGAATGATGAAAAGCGGATCATTTGATGTTCGGTTTTTATCCTTCATGAGATTTTATTTGTACACAACAGGTAAAGGAGAAATGAATGGCCGCTATCGATGTGTTAAAGCAGGTCGAAACGTTTCAGGCGTTAAGTGAAGATGAATTATCAGAAATCGGTAAATTGACTATCGAAAAGCAGTTTGCTTATGGTGACCGGTTGTTTAAAGATGGAGATGCCGCTACCCATTTATGGATTGTCGAAGAGGGGATCATTGATCTTCGGTTTGATTTGCCGGGACGTGAAACCTCGGAAGAAAGCACACTTTCCAGCATTACCGCCAATAAAATTATCGGGTGGTCCAGTCTTGTCTCCCCTTACAAATATAAACTATCTTCTTATTGTGCATCAAGCCGGTGTAAGGTGCTGGCCATTGATCGGAATTTGTTTTATGAGTTTTTAACTGAGCATCCTAAAATCGGTTACCAGGTGATATCCGCCATGCTTCGGGTGGTGGGAAGACGTTTTCAGCGGCTTCAGGGATCATCGGATGATGCGCCGCTTGCGCCGGTTAAGATGACTGTTCACATGGCCACCTGTGGGATTGTGGCCGGCGCTCGGGATGTGATGAAGGCCGCCATTGAAGCGGCAACCCGTCCCGGTTTTGAAAGAGTGACCGTCAAGAGCGGCGGCTGCCTCGGCAAATGCGCGACCGAGCCGAATGTTTCCGTGGAAATTCAACATCAGGGGTCAGTGGTTTACCAGAAAATGAACCCGGAAAAAATGTACCGGGTGTTTGATGAACATATTGCAAAAGGCCGGGTCCTGAACGACTGGGTGCTGGAAGGAGAAAATGATGATTAGTCTGGAATTTCTGGAACAAGTAGATGTTTTTAGAAAGTTAAATGACGATCAGCTTTCAGCGATCCGGAAATGTGCGGAGGCCGTTGATTTTAAAAGGGATGACCGGATTTTTGTCCAGGGTGATCCCGCGTCCCATGTCTGGATTGTTTTGAAAGGAGATGTGGAACTCAGAACTGAGCTTTCCGGTCAGAATCGGGATGCCGGTTCTATGCCCGTTTTTATGGCTGAAACCCATGCGTTTGGATGGGCCTGTTTTGTACCGCCCTATAAATATCAGCTATCGTGTTATTGCGCTTCCCGGTGGTGCAAAGTTATTCGTTTAAATCGTGAAGACCTGCTGGCGATTTTTGAGCAGGATGAGATCGTCGGTTTTAAAGTGATGGATTACCTGCTCGGGGCGGTGGGAAAACAGTTTGCGCAGCTCCAGGATGAGATTGTGAAGGATCGGGGGATTGAAATGATGAGCCAATGGTGATGGCTTTGTAAAAAGTCCAATTGCTGTGTTGCGCGGCACCCTTCGTATCTTCATTGTACGAAAAGTACGAATCATCACTCAGGGTTTGCGCGCCTTGCACTCGGAGTTTTTTTCTTTGCCATCAAAAAATGACTTATTTCGGCTCATTTGACGCCCGATGGCGGCGTTGCAATTTTCTTCAAATACTCACATAGCAAGCCATGCTCCGCTTTTCATCAAATTGCGCCTTGCCCTCGAACGTAATTTAAGCCTCTAAACCGGTTTTTTGCATAGGAAATAGTTGATCGATTATTTTCTTTACACGCACCATTCAGGATTCCGTCAATTTTTATGGCGTATATTGTGTCTGCCAGATTTTTTCCGGAATTCTGAATAGCTATTGAAAGCTGCAATGGGATGAAGATTTTAACGGTGAGGGCTGCTGAAGGAGGCATTAATGTCGAAACTATATCTATCTGTTCTGTTTATACTTTTATTACTCCCGGCTGTTGTAAAGGCCGAAGGACGGCCTGTTGGCATCATAAAAACGTTGGAAGGGGATGCCACTGTTTTGCGCGGTGAGCAAAAAATCGCATCAGTAATTGGAGCTGTTGTATTGAAGGGAGATATTATTGAAACATCAGCCTTCGGGACGGTTGGAATTCTTTTCCATGATGACGCCATCATATCTTTGGGACCTAACAGTAAGCTGGATATGAAGGATTTTGTGTTTGAACCAAAAGAAAAAAAGTTCGCCGTTTTTATGAAAATGTTGAAGGGGACGTTTGTCTATATTTCAGGCGCAATTGGACGGTTATCGCCGAATTCCGTTAAGTTGGAGACCCCTTCAAGCATTATTGGCACACGGGGAACCAAGGTTCTGATCGAGGTCAAAGGAGTATAAATAAGAATGGTTGATCAGTACTTGAAAATGGGATTGCATATGAAAATTATCAAAGTCATCATGCTGCTACCTCTCATTTTATCGGCAAATTGTTGCTATGCAGATACCGTGACGCTAAAAGCCGGAGATGTGCTGCCGTGCGATATTCTTACTAAATATTTCGGTTTAAGCACACCTTATCAGGACGTGTTCTTCATAAACGATTATATCTCAGACATTATATGTGCTCCAGACCAACCAGATAAGTGCACGATTAAGACAATCAACAATGATTCTTTTACCGGCCACCTGATCAATTCACAAATAGAGTCATTGATGGGGACAGGTCTTGAGGATTCCCTTCCCGTAGACACCATCAAAAATGTTCATATAGACACCCCGGACAAAACCAGGAAAAAAGAGACAACTGTATTTGTCATGAAAAATGGAGACCGTTTCTCCGGGCAAATTATCACCACTCGGTTCAAGAATAAAACAGGCCTATTGGCCATGGACATTAACAGCAAAAAGGTAAAACGGATTTTATTCGTTCACTATCCCGGCGTTACCTGTGCGAACATATATCTGAATAACCAATCCATGAGATATGGCGTATTTAGTGAAGACCTGCTCGGCATCGACCCGGACAGCACTCCTCCGATAAATATTCCCGTTTCCCAGTTTCACTCCATCGAGTTTAAATCTCTTAAATACATACAAAAAAAAATTACACCCGCAGAATATAACAAACCGAAATTTTGCTTGTTTAAATGCCGTAATGGTTTTTTGACAGAATGCTGTCCTTCCCAGACAACTGCGGTACTGCTTCCAGACCCGGATGGACATGTCGGAGAAATAGCCGTTAAGACCGAAGGGGGACAGCAAATCCTTACAGAAGCAGGACAGGCAGTTATCGTTAGAAATGCAAAAGAACCACCACCCCTTCCAATCTTTCTTGATGAGCATCAGATCCAGGCCATTTTTGGAAAAGCCCTTGCTGCTGAACCTGCCGTCCCCAAAAAGTTTATTCTTTTTTTTAAAGTAGACAGTACGAATTTGATTCCGGATTCTGAAGCGTTGATCCCCGAAATCATCAAATGCATTCAGAAGCGCAACTCGTCTGATATTCACGTCAATGGATTTTCCGACAAAAAGGGATCTTATGAATACAACCTTGCCCTTTCATTAAAACGAGCAGCTTATATTCAGGCGCTACTTGTCAAATTAGGTATTGATGGTAAATATATCACGACCCTCTCTCTTGGAGAAGACAATCCGATGATTCCCACCGAAGATGGTGTCGCGGAACTTCGCAACCGGCGCGTGGAAGTGATTGTACGATAACGAACGGATATGCATCAAATACCAGGGATGAACGCTTTTGGGTTCAAAAAATCGACAATCTCTTTGGGATATTCCTCCCAATATCAAACTTTTTTTCTACGGGTGTCTGATTACTTTTGTGATGGCTGTCTGGGTCGTTTTTTCCCCTGCTTTTATTCAGTCTGTCAACAACAAGTCATATGATATTCTGACCCAAAACCTCCCCGATCCGATAGCCAGCGATGTTCCGTTAATCGTGGGAATCGATGACAAAAGCCTCTCAGAATATGGTCAATGGCCATGGCCCAGATATATAATATCGCGGCTTATTCAGAAAATCGGTAGTTATGGAGCGGCCGGCATCGCTGTTGATATCATATTTCCTGAACCTGACCGGACCTCCTTATTGGTCGTAATTGATGAAATGAGCCGGGAATGGGGAAAATCTTTTTCTGATACCACGCAGATAAGCCCGCAAATGGATAATGATCGGGTGTTTGAAAACGCGCTTCTCTCAATCCCTTGTATATTAGGATATCAATTTTTTTTTATGAATAAGGGTTCCTCGAATGAAAAAGTTCTTCTTCCGTTACAATATAGTTTCAGGGAGCAAACACGCAACCGGAAATGTCATTTTTTATCTCCCAAATCCGTTATCCATAGCTTGCCATTTCTTATGAATGCGGCTGGTGCATCCGGATTTATCAACGCATTGACGGACAGTGACGGCGTTCTCCGCCGGGTTCCATTGATAATGGATTATAACGGTAAGCTTTATCCTTCCCTTTCTCTTGCATCTCTCATTCGGACATTCGGCAACAATCAGATTGGGATTGAAGCCGGGGGAGACGGTTTTTACATTAATTGGAAAAATCGACGGATTCCATTGGATTGCAATGGGTTTTTTTTAGTCCGTTACAGAGGTACAAATAATCCATTTCCCTATATATCTGCGGCTGATATCTTGTCTAACCGAAAATCACCCGCTGCATTTAATGGAAAAATCGTTTTTATCGGCGTCAATGCTTCCGGCATGGGAGATCGGCATTTATCACCGATAGGTGAAATGGTTCATGGACTGGAGGTTCACGCCAGTATTATCAACAACATTCTTGCAGGTGATTTTATCAATAGACCTGCATGGGCCTCGGGAGCCGAACTGTTTCTAATGGTTGCCGCAGGGATATTGTCTTCAGTCGCTCTTGCTCTTGGCGGTGCGCTATGGTGTCTTCTGTTTACGATTGTTGCAGGATTTGTCTCGGGAACACTATTCTACTGGATCCTATTGACCTATGGAATTTTTCTGTCTCCCGTTATGCCGGTTTCAATATTAATTATTAATTTTGCACTTTTAAATACTATTAAATACGGCTTTGAGGAAGGTACGACGCGACAGCGAAATCGGGAACTGATTATGTCTCAGGACGTGGCCATAGTCAGCTTGAGCACGCTTGTTGAAACCAGAGACAAGGAAACCGGGCACCACATTCTCAGAACACAGCGATATGTTCAGGCATTGGCTAAAAGATTGCGACGCTTACCCAAATACAAAAAAATTTTGGATGATCAAGTAGTCGAATTACTTTATAAATCAGCACCGTTGCATGATATCGGCAAAGTCGGCATTCCGGATCGGATCTTAGCGAAATCGGGGCAACTCTCCACCGAGGAGTTTGAAATAATGAAGACGCATACCATCATCGGCGGCCAAACGATACAAAAATCAAAAAAAATGCTGGGGGAAAAAATTGATATCCCATATTTAAAATATGCCTATGATATGGCGATATCCCATCACGAAAAATGGGATGGAAGCGGATATCCTTACGGGCTTTCGGGGGATGCTATTCCGTTGGCAGGACGACTCATGGCGGTGGCTGATGTGTATGACGCACTTGTAAGCAAGAGGAAATACAAAGCCGCTTTTTCTCATAAGAGCGCCCGAGAAATGATTCTTCTTGCGAAAGGTCAACATTTTGATCCAGATGTGGTGGATGCGTTTATAGCCGAAGAAGAATTATTTTATTGTATTTACAGTGAGTTATCCGATACAGAATGAAAATTAAAAATTTTAATAAACCAATCATTGACAAACTTGTAAAAAGTCAGATTCCGATGGCAAAGTATAAAAGTTCAAATTCAAGGCGCGCAAATCCTGAGTGATGATTTGTACTTAGCGTACCATGAAGAAACGAAGGATGAAGCGCAACACAGAATTTGGACTTTTTACGAAGCCATCAATCATTGTTTGAGCAATAGATTTTACTTGAATCAATGCCCAACAATTTCCAGAATTTTTCGCGAAGTATATTCCCCCACATCGGCCAATCCGTCTACCGGTAGGAACCGGCGGGCATTATTGGAAAAAAGGCAGGTGACGGATGCGGGAAAGTCCTCGTCCGGCTCATAAAAAATATAGCCCAAAGCGATTTTGGGCAGGGGATGCACCACCATACTGAAGTCACCGCCAATGCCTGTCGGCGCAGCTTCCCCATTTAATTCTTCCTTGATAATATTTAAACCGGCTTTTATCTTTTCAACATCTGGAATTAGCAGTTGTTCTGTGTGGGTAGTAAAAGCCCCGACATAGGGCATACTGTTCGGGAATTCCTTGAATGCTTTAAATGGCAGCAGCACACAATTATCCGGCATAGCGTTTAAGGCGTAAAGTGAAATCAGAATATCAAATACTGA
>Ga0164318_10007515_pt1 | contig 10556 bp, 7 predicted proteins | sample GuaBasSedimGuay9_FD_113734 | JGI IMG/M metagenome (GOLD analysis project Ga0164318, IMG submission 113734) | Subseafloor sediment microbial communities from Guaymas Basin, Gulf of California, Mexico - Guay9, Core 4571-4, 0-3 cm | ecosystem: Environmental > Aquatic > Marine > Hydrothermal vents >...
AAGAAGTTTATGAGAAATTATCCAATGCGGGTATTGGCACTATTGTTGGCATGCATATGCACGAGCAATGGAAAAAGGAGGCGGAAAAAGCGCACATGAATGTGGTGATCGCCGGCCATATGTCTTCTGATTCTATTGGTATGAATTTATTTTTAGATGAGTTGGAAAAGAAAGGCGTTGAAATTATTCCTTGTTCCGGTTTGATTAGAATTTCCCGCAACAAGAAAAAGAAAAAATAATTTTAAATAAAAGAGAAACTTGAAAATAAAGGAGGAAAGAAATGAAAACTTTTGAAAAAGGGCAGGTTGTTATTAGTTCTATTGTTGGATTGATGAGGTTTATTGGTTTAAAAGAAATAGATGAAAAAAAGTTTTTTGCTTTTGAGCCGTTGTATCATAATTATACAAAAATAGTAATAATGATACCTCAGGGTGTTCCTAAATCTATAGAAATTCGCAGCCCCATTGATTCTAAGACAGCAAAACAAATATTAAAAAAAATAGAGACTAAAATTTTAGCTCAAGAGTTAGAATTAAAGAAAGTCCCTGGTTTTAGAAAAGTTGCTGCCTACGATAAGATAATTTTTTCTTTTGATATAAATAAGTTAGCAGGATTGGTGGTTTATTTTTATTGTAGCCAACAAAAAAATTGTTCAAAGCAACTATCTTCTACTGCCCAAGAGTATTACAATAAGGCACGAAAATTGTTGATAAGAGAATTAGCTTATTCTCTCGGACAATCAGAAGAGAAAATTGATCAGAGATTGCAGAAAATATTAGAAGAGCATCATTTGTTAAAAAAGAAAGTGGTTAAGAAAAAAAGTTAAATAGCCGTCCCACAAAATTTGGGGCGGTTTTATTATGCTTGATGCGGCGATTGCCCACAAGATTCGCGGGCGCTTGACATTTTGTGGATAATATGCTATGGTATAGGGTTATTAATTTGCTATACTTAAATTAAGGTGGGAGGTTAGGTAAAAGGTGGTTTAACTCTCAACCGGAATAGGAGGTAATAAGATGAAAAACAAGTTTATTAAAATGCGCGAAACAGGAGGATTTTTGGTAAATCGCCGCGAGAGGAGGTGATCCGGGATAGAAAAGAATCTTTACGGCGGATTCCAATTTAAACATTATCGGTCTCGATTAATTCGGGACCATTTTTTGCTTTTTATAGCTAAAAATGCTATATTAATTTAATATGATTGGGTTTTTAAAAGGGAAAATTAAATATCAAGATATTAATTTTATTATTTTGGAAACGTCTGCCGGAGTTGGCTATAAAGTTTTTTTAATTCCCCAACAAATTATACAAATGAAGCCAGGAGAGGAAAAAGAATTTTATATTGCTGAACATATCCGCGAAGACGCGCACGATTTGTATGGGTTTTTAAAAGTAGAAGAATTGAAGTTTTTTCAAAAAGCTGTAGCTATTAGTGGAGTTGGTCCCAAGTCTGCGCAGAATATTTTGGGGTTAGGTAAAATATGCGAAATAGAGCGGGCGATCAGCGAGGGTAATACCGCCTTTTTAACTCGTATTTCTGGTGTTGGAAAAAAGATTGCTGAACGTATTATTATAGAGCTTAAAGGAAAATTAGATTTGGCAAGCAAGCCGCAGGAACAGAGCGATATTGAAGCCATTGAGGCCTTGGTTCATTTGGGTTATACTAAATTTCAGGCGAACGAGGCCGTGAGTAAGGCGAACGAGGCAGAAACTACAGAAGAAAAAATTAAAGGCGCTTTAAAAAATTTGTAAATTAACTTGGATTATGAAATACTCTCTTTGTGCCATTCCGACTGAAGTGAGTGAATGGAATGAGTGAACGGAACGGAGGAATCCCTTAAATATTGATAGCGGTAAAAACTTTGTTCAATTCTTTTAATACGTTTAAGGAATTTCTTCCCGAGTTGATCTCAGGATCGAAATGACAATCCTGCCTGCGCAGGCAGGTTGGGGATATTTCGTAATTCAAAATAAATTATGAAAATTATAGAAATCCGGGGCAAAAATATTTGGAATAAATTTGTAGAGCAGAATGGAGAATATTCTGCTTTTTTAGAGTCCTGGGAGTGGGGAGAATTTCAAAAAAAGTTGGGCAAGAAAATTTGGCGTTTGGGAGCGGAGGAAAATGGCAAATTAATGGCCGTCGCTTTAATTATTAAAAATAATTTACCATTGGGTAAAAGTTATTTGTATTGTCCAAGAGGACCAATTTTGTCACATAACACAAAACATGAAACATATAATATAATAGAAAATTTTAAAAATTTTATCGCCGATAGAAGTGTTATCTTTGTGAGATTTGAACCGCTTAATAAGTATCCAGTATCCAGTATCCAGTATCCAGTATCCAGTTCGGTCCAACCCGAGCATACTTTAATTTTGGATTTAGATAAGGGTGAAGAGGAATTATTAAAATCTATGCATCAGAAGACACGATATAATATTCGTTTAGCAGACAAGAAAGGAGTAAAAATTAAATTTAACAAATCAGATAAAGATTTAGATAGTTTTTGGCAATTGCTTCAAGAAACCACCAATCGCGATAAGTTTAGTGCCCACAGTAAAAGTTATTATCAAGAGATGTTAAGTTTAGATAATGTTTATTTGGCTTTGGCTGAATATGAGGGCGAGGTCTTGGCAGCTAATATTATTATGCCTTGGGGAAACACGACTACTTATTTGCACGGCGCTTCTTCTAATAAATTTCGCAATGTTATGGCTCCGTATCTATTGCAATGGGAAACAATTAAAAAAGCCAAAAAGGAGGGTTTTCAATATTATGATTTTTGGGGAATAGCGCCAGAAGGTTCGTCCAAAGAAAAGTCCTGGGCCGGAATTACCAGATTTAAAAGAGGTTTTGGCGGAAAAGAAATAAAATATCTTGGAACTTATGATTTTATAGTAAATAGTTTTTGGTACAGATTATATCGGTTAGCAAGGAAATATAGATAAGATATTTTAGCTAATTTTAGCCAAAAATTTCGTCTGCCCCTTGACAAAACTTTCAGAATGTACCACAATTATGACAGAACATTTAAAAGATGTTTGCATATAGTCATAGTCTTAAGTAATTCTCTATTGGCATAAAATATAGGGAATTTTAGGACTATGACTATTATTGTGATAGTCCGCTGGTACAAATTCTAATTGGTGAAAAAACTTTTTGAAAGGAGAAAACACCATGAGACAGTTAAAGAAGTTTATTGCAATGGTTCTGGAATGTTTGCCAGAACTGGATTCACAAACAATGCAGGGTTGGATTGAAAACCCAAAGTCTCTTCGTAAGAGGTTGACAGAAGCTCTGCAACCTATTTTGAGGTTTGAAGTTTGGAAAACCATCGAAATCGGCACAGGGCTTCAAAATGCTGACGCATTCTGCTATGCCCTGAAAGATAATGGATGCAGAATTTCTGATTGGGCAAAGGATATTATGAAAAAGCCGGCTTTCGCTGTATCGCCAGAAAAAGTCGAGCTCAATCTGGTAAAAGTATCTGTTGTTGAGCTTGGATTTTCATCTGACGCAACCAGAGAAGAAATCTATGAACGGGCTATTTCAATGGGCTTAAAGCTTGTTCCGGTCGAAGCGGGTCCGCAGTTGCGGCTGCAATACCCTGAACAGCCCTATGGTGAATGGTTGTTCATGGCAATGGAGCCAATCAAAGATTCTGACGGCGCTCTCGGCGTTTTCGACGTTAAGCGTGGTGATGACGCCCTTTGGCTCGGTACGCGCGATGACTATCCCGACCGTGTTTGGGACTCTGGGTGCGTTTTCGTTTTTTGCAAGTAATCTTAATCACTTGGGTTATTTGACCATTGATCTCTTGATCCCTTTGACTCTTAAAGTCGAGTTGAAGGGACAAATTGAATGATTTTATAAACAAAAAATTACAGAATATTATTCTGTAATTTTTTTTATTTCAAATGTTTATGATCTGATTATTTAATTACAATTCCCCTGTCTTCACCAAACGGATCACCTTCTAAGTTAGTGTCAACAACTCCGGTGGCGGAGAATATTTGCTCGCCGGTTTTTTTATCATAGGCCTCAAGGGTTGTTTCTGGAGTAAGAACCAAGAGATTTCCTTCGTCTTCATTGGTAGGATTAATGCTTACTTCAAAACTGCCTTCTAATTCCCGAACAGTCAAAGGGATGCGGTTAATAGTCCAGATAATTTCTCTGGTATTAACATTAAAATTAAGCTGGCCGGCCGAGATTACGGATTTGCCAGTCCAATAAACTTTTTCCGGTAAAATAGTTTTTACTTTAACGTTGGATATTTCGTGGACAGAATTAGTTAATTTCCAGATTATTCTGTAGCTGGTGGTTTTACCCACTTCCGGCGGCAATGGACCAGAGCCAAGCGCGATATTATCTTCATTAAAATATCGCCCGGCAGTTTTTAAAATTAAATCAGAATTTAGTTCATTAATTATAGTTTTAGAAGTAATACTGGTTTTGGCCTGAGAGTCCTCTGTTTCGCCGATAATCATATCAACATCAACCCAGCTCATAAGAGAGCTGTCTATAGTTTCATCCTCTTCAAAGCCCTCTTTGTCTTTTATTTTAATTTGCCAGTTAATTATCCCTTCATCATTTTGTTCAAGCAGGGCTAATCCCTCTATCTCTTTGCTGGTCCAAATAATTTTTTGATCTTCTACTACACCCTCGCTTTCATCTTCTAAACTTTCCCAATCAATTAAATTGCCGACTAAATTGGCTTTAATAATTAAATCTTTAACATCTGTCTGCCCCTTGTTTTTATAAACTATGGAATAATTAATTGTATCGCCAAAATTAATTGTTTGATTATCGGCAGAACCGTTGATAATTAAATTAATGATTAATTCACCCTTCAGCACTTGTAAGATAAAAGTTTTTTCTTGCTGTAAATACCAGCTTCCGTCATCGTTTTGCAATTCTATCTGAACTGTCATTTCTTTATTTCCTTGGACATCAGATAAAAAGGTACCGATAAATTCTATTTTTTGCTTTTCATCGGATTGCATTTCTTCTATTAGCCAAATATTATTTTCTTCAGACATTTCCGGCTCTGACGTTTCTACATTAAAATTTTCCGGCTCAATTAAAATTATTTTTATATTTTTTAAGGCCTCTTTAAAATTATTTTTATAAGTAATAGTAAAATCAGTTGGTTCCCCTGCTATGACTTCTTCAGGAGTTTCCAGTTCAACATCAATAACCGAGGATGTGATTTTGGTGTTAAAATATGATACTTCTTGAAAATCGGAATTAAAATTAGCCGGGCGGTAATCAAAATAAACAGTAATAGTTTTATCAGAGTTAATATTGCCAAGCAATCTGCCGGTTATTTTAATTTCTCCTTCACTATATTTAGGCAAAGTTCCTAAAGACCAGCGGTTATTGCTTTCATTAACGGTCTGGGGAAAAGATGATTCAAAAACAAATCCTTGGGGATATTGGATAGAAATTTCTATTTTAGAAATAGGCAGTTTCTCTTGGTTGCTGTATTTTACAGTATAGGTTATTTCTTCTCCAGAAGTAAAAGTTTTAGGCGCTTCAATTTCTACCTTAATTTTTTCCCCGCTAAATTTAGAAAATCCTCCAAAAACAACAAATCCCAACCAAGCCGTAGTTGATAATAAAACTAAAAAGCCGATTACCAGCAGTATAATATTTCTTAGGCGGTGGCTTTTTATTTTTTCTAATTTTGACATATCGGGTAAGCCACCTCCATCCTTATAAATACTAATCAGATCTTCCTGAATAGAAGATTTGGATTGTTTTTTGCCGCTGTTTGTACTCTTACTTTTTTTTCCGCCGAATCGGCGGTGTGGCTTGCTTTTTTTCTTAGTCGCGGTTTTTTCTTTTTCTTGTTTTCTTGTTTTTCGGCCAAAGGCCGACCAGCCTCTGGCTGGCTTGTTTTTTTGTTTCATTGGAATATCTTTATTTTTGCAGAATAAAGGCAATAATTTTGTCAGTATCTAAATTGGTAATTGTTCCCCATGTATCATCGGCATTAGCGACTTTCATATTATTAGGGTATTTCCAATACATCCTTAGATCATCGGGCAGTTTTATAGTATGAATAAATTTACTATTGGTCCCAGGCTGTTTTTGGACCAATAAACTATATAAATATTTTGCTTTGGTTTCTTTTTGAAAAATATTCCAAATGCTTTTTTTATTTTGATTTAATTCTAAAGAAAAAGGAAGCTTATAACTAAAAGTTAGAGATCTTGAGTGACCTGGCTTTATTTCCAGCCAATTAGCAAAGACGGTTTTGTTAGATTCATTGTAAATTTCAGTACCAGTTTGCGGGTCTATTGTTTTTTCTATATTTATCAAACTTTCATCGGGTATAAGATTTTCTTCCGGCTCATCAAAAAGATTTTTTTCTGGTTTTTTTTGTCCCTGTACACTCAAAAGTTTACTTCCTTGAGGAACATATAATCTAAGGTAGTCAATATTAGTTACGCCGGTAAATTCTTCGCCCTCTTGCCCCTTATGTGTGCGGGTTATTTTGACAGAGTTAATAATTTCTCCGCTAGTTAAAATTTTTGTTTGTAGCGATATTTCTTCATCAATTACTCTGTCGCTTTTTCCCCCTGCAATATTAGTGTTAATAATAGAGAGATAGTCGCGGGGAGCGTTCCTCATTTGTCCTCCCCATCCCAAATTTGTAATAGTGTTTTCTAAATTATTTTCTTTAAAATACAAAAGGACGTCTTTTTGGTTTAAAGATTCATTTAAAATTTGTAGTATTTGAATAAATTCATCTTGGCCACTATCCAAAATTTTATTTACTAATTTATCTGCCAAATCGCCAATAATTTTTTTTGACTCAGTTGTTTCATAAAATTTTTTTTCAGCTTCTTTTTGGACAATACGCCAAAAGTTTGAAGCATTAACCGTTAAACCATAATTTTCCTCCATATTTACTGGTCCGGTGGCGGTTAATAATTTTTCTATAACAGTGGGAGTAATGGTAATTATTCCATCTACTGTTGGCCCACCTCTTTTTTCATAAAACCACATTATTTTTTCAGCTGAGGTTGGAAAATCAGCAAACCAGTTGGCATCTTGTAATTGCCAGCGAGTATTTACCAAGTGCAGCGGTTCTGGAGCTAAGATATATTCTTTTAAGCCCCCATTCATGTCATAGGTTCCGCCATTGGGAATTTCTAAGTTTTTTATTTCTCCTCGGTCAATGTCTAATAAAGCAAAACTGCCCAAAAATCCTCCCGTTGGCCTAAGCTCAGCATTATTTTGGAAAAAAATTAAATATCTCTTAGTTTGTTCATGGCCTATTATATTTAATAAGGCGTCAGAAAATTGGGTAAAATTGTTAATATTTTCGGCAAGCAGAGGGAGCTGTTTTTGCGCTTGAGCAAATACTTCCCTATAATTTTTTGGGATTATCTCATCGTTAACATTGGTAATATTTAAAGAAGCGCTTTTTATGAAGGGTAGTGATTTTTTAAGAGCTTCCTGCAATAGATATATTTTTTGAGTAAGGTGTTTGGTTTCTTCATTCTCTATATCAGCAAAAACATTAGTTAAAATTTTACCGGCTTCAGCGATATTTTCTCCGGCTAATATTATTTTAGAACCCCCAGCAACTTTATTTTCAGTGGGCAAAACGCTGGAAATTTTAATTAGCGAGGAGCTCAATCCACCCAGTTGCTGTTTGATTGTCTGGAAATTTTCTAAAGCCTGAGAAAATTCTTCGTTAGCTTTTTCCGGATTAGTAAAGCTAACAGCAGTTCCGCCCCCCAAGTGATTAAAAGCGGTGGCGCCAATGTCTAAAATTTCTCCCTTAGTTTCTTGAAACGATTTATAATAAGCAATTCCCCGCAAAGGCAAAATAATTATAATACTTATTAAACAAAAAGAGAGTAGTTTTTTGTGCCATCCCTCGGGTGGCACAATCTCTAAAGCCAAAACTTTATTATTAGCGTTTTTAATTAGCCAAGCTATAAAAGCAAAGGGAGCAATAATAATTTCGCCTATAATTTTAAAAATATTTGCAACCGTTAAAAAATATCCGCCAGCCGCTTTTTTAATAGACGGCCTAATGATTACTGAAATTATTTTTTGAATAAAATTAAAAATACTCTTGAAGGCCTGGAAAACGCCGACAAAAATAGAGTATATTATAATGCCAATTATTTGAAAAACATTAATGATAAACAGTTCTTGCAACAGAGATTTTTTATCTATTTGAAGCTGAGGGATATTAATTTGCGGTTTTGTAAATTTAGGAATGTTTATTGTGCTAAATTTAACTTTTAAATGTTTTTTAGGTTTTATTAATTTAGAAGCTGGCTGTTTAATTGAGGCAAAATTTTTACTGATCAGTGGCTTGACATTTTTAATGCTCTCGATTTGCTGCAAGGGAGAATGGGTATTTCTTTTTAAATTAAGGACATAGGGAGATTTTTTATGTAAATAGGGGTTATCTTTAATAATTTTAATTTCCCCAACAGTAGCTTTGACCTTATTAATAATAGCCCTTGGTTTTTTTGACGCCAAGGAAGTCATTAGTTTTTTTACCTTAAAATAGTGTTTTTTGTTTTTGTTCTTAACTTTAACGATTTTAATGTTTTTGCTTCGTTTTAATTTGTCTTCAGCCAAACTTAAAGCCACCTCCGGAGTTTTAACTCTTGAAGTTTTAATTATTTTTTTAATTGTTTTTTTTCGGCCAACTCGTCCTGCTCTTTGCGGGGTTGGCTTTTTCGCAATCCTCTTTTTAGAGTATTTTTTACCTGCCTGCCTGTCCGCGCAGGCGGGCGCAGGCAGGGCAACTTTTTTTCCGCCAACCCGCCCCGCTTTGCTTGGCGAGGCCGGGGAGGCGGACCAGCCTTTGGCTGGCTTTTTCTTAGTTTTAGCCATTTTTTAATGATTGATATATTTTTAGAGTTTGCTGAGCAGTTTTTTGCCAGCTATATTTTTTGATTTGTTCAAACCCCTTAGCGCCTAACTCTTTTCTTAAATTTTCATCAGTTAAGCCGCGAGCAATAGTATTTACCATTTCTTCTTTATTATTGGGGTTAAAGTAAATTGCCGCCTCTTCCAGAATTTCCGGCAGACAAGAAGTGTTAGAAGCCGCTATTGGCAAGCCATAAACCATGGCTTCTAGCGGCGGCAAGCCAAATCCTTCTATTAAAGAGGGAAAAACATAAAGCTTGGCGTTGCGATAAAGATCTGCCAGCACGTCCTCTGAGGCAAAGCCAAAAAAAAGAACATCTTTATCGTTATTTTTTTCTTCTAATTTTTTGTAAAAATAATCTTTTTTGCCGACCAGCACTAATTGCAATTCAGCATTAATTTTATTTTTCAAATATTTAAAAATTTCAATTAACCCATCCAAATTTTTGTGAGGATAAGCATTGCCGACATAGAGTAGATAGGGTTTAGTAATGCCGTGTTCGGCCAGATAGTTTTTTTCCGGCATTTTTAATTGTCCATGTTCAACCCCGTCGCAAGCCCCATAAGTAACCACTATTTTTTCCGGAGAAATTTGAAAATGTTTTAAAATGTCTTGCTTGGTATATTTTGACACGGCAAAAATTTTAGCTGATTTTTCTATGGCCCGTTTAATGACTTTTTTGTAAACCCAATATTTGATTTTATAAAAAAGAGGCGAAAGAGTGGTGGCGCGTTGAGTGGGAAAGCGGTAAAGAATTAAGTCATGTATAGTGACAACAAATTTATTTTTATAAAAAATAGGGATATTAAAGTGTGGAAAGTGCATTAAATCAACTTTTTCTCTGCGTATTTTGCGGGGCATCATGATTTGTTCAGCAAGAGTATACCAGCGGTAGTCAGCCAATACCTTTTTAAAGTTAGGATTTTGGGGCTGGTAGCCATCCCAGTTTTCTCGGCGCAGGAAAATAACGTATTGGTTGGTTTTATCAATACGTTCCAAATTTTCAATTAGCCGCTCAGTATAGCGTCCGAGGCCCTTGCCGACCGGTCCGAAAAATCTAGCGTCAATTCCTATTTTTAGCGATTTCATAGGTTTATTATAGCATAAAAATTTAGGATTGTTAAAGTTTGTCGCAAAATATAAAATAATTAAAAAACCGGCATCGTTTGACGCCGGCTTAGATTTAGAAAGAAATTTTAGTCAGCTGTTTCCAAGTGGAATTTGAAAATTCGTTTGGAGACCAGCTCATAATTAATTATCCCAAATCCCGCTCCAAGGATACCGCCACAGATTACGAAAAAGATGAAAGTCGCGGTAGTAAGCGGTACGAAGTTCAAGCTTAAGAAATAAGCAACTGTCGTTCCCAGCCCCGCGTCTATTCCGCAGAGCAGGCGTTTTTCGGAATGAATGAGCTTGAACAAAACCCAGGGAAATATTACCAGAGATTTTATTATAACAATAGTTTTTGTCATTACCCCTAACATTATTGAGACCATACCTAAGAGCCCCCAATATAAAAGGCAAAGGTAAGCAAATGAAAAAAAGCGTCTTTTTCCTTATAAATAACTTTTCTTTTGTCAGCATAATTATCTGGCGGAAGCAATATGTCAATTTTATCCGTAATGTCACTAAGATTGTGTATTG
>Ga0164318_10007516_pt1 | contig 10554 bp, 11 predicted proteins | sample GuaBasSedimGuay9_FD_113734 | JGI IMG/M metagenome (GOLD analysis project Ga0164318, IMG submission 113734) | Subseafloor sediment microbial communities from Guaymas Basin, Gulf of California, Mexico - Guay9, Core 4571-4, 0-3 cm | ecosystem: Environmental > Aquatic > Marine > Hydrothermal vents...
ATCTATAAAAAACCATAAATCTATTATATGAAAAGGGTTTAATATACGGAATGAAAAAGAAAGTGGTACTGAAAGATGAGGAAAAGGAAGAGAGAAAGAAGGCAGGATTTCTCCTCGGCCGGTATAACATAAATGATATCCTTGCAACCAGGAAAAAAATTCTGGAAGAATTGAAGAACATTCATGAAATGGAGGAACGATTCAGGGCGAAGGAGAGCCTCACCAAAATAAAAAGAGGGGAGGATGTTGAAAAACTTTTTGGAGAATATGAGGAAATAGTGGACATATCTCCGCCCACTGAGGAGCATATTGAAGTGGTGGAGCTTCATCCCGTCACCAAACCCTTCTCATATGTGCGCATCTTATATGATAATAAGGCTCATGAGTATCTGTATGAGGTAATCGAACCGAGGTTGAATACGGAGCAGAGAAAACTACTCAACTTTATAAAGGAAACTCTGCTGAAAACCATGGACATTGAACTCTCGGAATTCAGTGAAGATGAGGCAAAGGAATACATTCGGTCAAATGTCAACCGTATCATAAAGGATTATTCGATAGGTATGGATGATGTCACAAAGGAAAAACTCATGTATTATCTTGTCAGGGACTTCCTTGGATACGGAAAGATAGATGTGCTGATGAGGGACCCCATGATAGAGGACATATCCTGTGATGCGGCAGGCACTCCCATTTTCATCTACCACCGGAACTATGAGTCGGTGAAGACAAACATCATATTTCAGACGGACAATGAACTGGATTCCTTCGTCATCCAGCTTGCCCAGAAATGCGGCAGGCACATTTCCATTGCAAGGCCCCTTCTGGACGCCACCATGCCCGATGGCTCGCGATTGCAGGCGTGCCTTGCTCGGGAGGTTTCGGCCATGGGTTCAAATTTTACCATCAGACGTTTCAGGGAAGTGCCGTTCACTCCCACTCATCTGGTGGAATTCAACACCATGTCCCCCGAGATGGCTGCCTATATGTGGATGGCAATTGAACATGGCGCATCAGCCATCATCTCCGGTGGAACCGCATCGGGAAAAACCACCACCCTCAATGCGCTTGGACTCTTCATTCCTCCGCAGATGAAAATCGTGTCCATAGAGGACACCCGGGAAATCAATCTCCCCCATCCCAACTGGATTGCCTCGGTCACCAGGGAGACCAGTGCAGAAGCGGAGGAGAGCAGGGTGGGTATGTTTGACCTGCTCAAGGCAGCATTGCGGCAGCGTCCTGAATACATCATCGTGGGTGAAATCAGAGGAATAGAGGCCGTGGTGCTGTTTCAGGCCATGGCCACCGGGCACACGGTCTATTCCACCATGCATGCGGACTCGATATTCTCGGTGGTTCACCGGCTTGAGGGAGAACCCATCAACATACCCCGTATCCAGCTCCAAGCACTGGATATCGTTGCCATACAGGCGCAGGTGCGCATAGGGAAAAAGAGGGTGAGGAGAATAAAACAGCTGGTGGAGGTGGTGGGCATCGACCCCACCACAGAGGACATACTCACCAATGACGTATTTCGATGGAATCCGAGAAAGGATACATATGAATACTATGGGAAGGGGCACATCATGGATAACATTGCAGAACACAGAAACTGGACAGACCGCGAACTCAACGAGGAGTTCGAAAGAAGGGTGGAGGTGATAAAGTGGATGGTGGACAGGGGAATCAAGCATTACGTGGATGTGGGAAACATTGTTGCCGCATATTACAAGGATCCGCAGAAAGTCATGGAAAAGGTGAGGGAGGAAGTGAAGGAGTATGCTGAGTAAGTATCAAAGTCTGTGCTACCGGATTTTTGGCAGAAGGGCATCAAAATCCACGCAGATTGAGTATGTAAAACGGGCGATAGAAAAGGCATTCATGGAGGTACGACCGGAGGCATACATCTCATTCGCATGGATGAACGGACTTCTTGGAGGGATTGTAGGTATTGTGCTGGTCATACTCTATCTGTTTGTCCTTCCCTCCTTCGTCACGCTTCCTGCCAAACTGCTGGCGATTGTCATTCCCTCCCCCATCCTACTCGGTGCCTTGGCATATTTTATCACCATGATGATCCCGGAGAGCAGGGCCAATGCAAGGAAAAAGGATATCGATATCAAACTCCCCTACGCACTCAATTTTATTGCTGCCATGTCCACCGCGGGCATTCTTCCCTCGGAAATTTTCAAAAGCCTTGCGGAACAACCGGTATATGGTGAGGTTCACAAGGAGAGTGCATGGATTTACCGGGACATTGCCATCTTCAATATCGACATCATCACTGCACTGAGAACTGCATCGCTGAGAACACCCTCCATCAAATTCCAGGAATTTCTGCAGGGTGCCATCACCACCATCACTTCGGGAGGCGATTTAAAGAAATATTTCCTTGCCAAGGCCGAGGAATATATGAGGGAAAACCGGCGGCAGCAGAAGGAATTCCTTCAAACGCTGGGGGTGCTTGCGGAGAGCTATGTGACGGTGGTGATTGCAGCCCCGCTGTTTCTCATCATCATGTTCTCCGTCATGGCCATGTTTGGTGGCGGCGCAAGCTCCGGAACCCTCATGTATGTGATTGCCTTTGTTATGCTCCCGCTTGCAAACATGGGATTTGCCATTGTGATACAATCCATGTCTCCGGAGGTATGACATGATAGGAAGGCGATTAACTCTGGTGGCATTCGGTTCCTCCGCGGCAGTCATCATTGCATCCGTTATTTTCAGAATCAGGGAGGACTTCATGCTCTCCAACGTACTTTTCGGTGCAGCACTTATCGCCTTTCTTATATTCTCTTGGATTCAGCGCCGGATAAAGGAGGACATGCTTGTCTTTCTTTCTGATGAATACAAGGAGAAGGAGTGGCGGTATTATTTCTCCTCACTGATGGCATTTGTGCTCATTGTGTTCACCACGCTACTCAATGTCTTCATTGTATTTTTCGGCCTCGGCCTTTCAAGGGTACTCATCAACATTCTCATGGGATGCGTGCTCATGATTATGCTCTATACCGTCTTTTCCGTGCCCACGGTGGAAAGGACAACGGCATATCCAATTTTCCTCTTTTTTGCCTTCATCTTTGCGGTCATTGTGGTGGGTTCGCAGCTCGACATTGGATACCATCTCCCTGAAGGAATTCCCGGGGTGGTCAGAAACATGGCTGACCCTCTCTTTCTTTTGAACATTGCCCTCATTTCATGGATGGCATCCCTCATGGCAGGGGCAGAAATGCCCGCCCCCCTTGCGTCCATCACGGGTCTTTACGAGCGCGGGAAGTCGGTGAAGGAGGAGGTGGTGCTGAGAAGAAATGTCCTTTATCTGGTCATCGTTTCACTGATAGTAATATTCATCCTGGTCAATCTCCTTGCTGTCGTCAAACTTCCAGGGGAGGTGCAACTCAGCGGCTTCCAGTGGGCGTATGCACTCATTTTCATCAGCATTGCACTGCTCGTTGTCCTCATTCTCTATATCATCTTCATACTCCCGGAAAAAACGGGCATCATACGGGAAAAATACGACATTGAGTTGCTGAACAGAATCATCGTACTCTCATCTTCTGCGGTGGCTGCAGCCATTTTCATTGCCCTTGCCATTCTGGTGGAGATTGGCCACATTCATGCCATCGGCCCCGTGGCGCTTTCCAAAAAAAATGCCATTGATTTTGCCATTTTTGCCATCCTTTCCTCCATAGGACCCTTTGGCTTTTATGAATATGTGTGCTACAAACGGGTTAATCTGATAGAAGAACGATTCCCTGAGTTTTTACGCGACCTTGCAGAATCAAGAAAGGCGGGGATGACGCTGACACGGGCTGTTGAGATGTCTGCCAAGGGAGACTACGGATACCTCACCCCTGAAATCAAACGAATGGCTGTCCAGATATCATGGGGCATGTCATTCAGTGAGGCACTCCAGAGATTCGGAGAGCGGATAAAAACCCCCCTGGTCCAGCGGACCACCACCATGGTGGTCAAGGCATCGGAAGCGGGCGGAAAGATAGCCGATGTGATTGAGGCGGCCGCACGAAATGTCAGGGAGATAAAGATTCTCCAGAGGGAACGAAAAACAGAGATGCAGCTGTATCTCATGATCATCTATATTTCATTTTTTGTATTTCTCGCAGTCATCATCGCCCTTGCAGGCATGTTTCTTCCAGAACTGTATGCTGCAACAGAAGAGGCTGGCTCGGCGCTCGGCGGCGGTGGTTCAGGTCTTTCGCTGGAGGAATACGAATTTATCTACATATGCACGGCGCTTTCCCAGGCAGTGGGAAGTGGCATTGTGGCCGGCGCTCTCTCGGAGGGAAAAATCCTTCCCGGATTGAGGCACGGTACTGTCATGGTGATTATCACCTACATTGTATTCAAGCTCTTTGTATAAACAAGGTTATCCTTATGAGAGGGCATGATGCCGGAGAAGTTTGTATGGGGATGTCATCTTAACCTTTATCTCCGTATTAATGGTCATTGCTGTGAAAACAGAAAACTTAATTATCGCCGGCACTATTAGTGCTGTGAGAGCTCTTATCCTAGGAAGGTTTCAGCCCTTTCATCTGGGACATGTTCACCTTGCCGAGCACGCGCAGGAGTACGAACTCATTTTTGCCATAGGCTCAGCATACCAGAGTCTGTCTTTCGAGAATCCATTTACAGCGGGAGAACGGTACGAGATGATTGACCGCGCACTCGGTGAGCTTGACGTGAAAAAATATTTCATTGTCCCTGTCCCGGACATCCGAAGGCACGGTGTATACGGAAAGCACGTTGCGGACCTCACGCCCTCATTTGATGTGGTGATTTCAAACAATGCCGTGGTGAAGGAGATATTTGAAAGGGACGGTTACGAGGTGAAGGGAGCCCCCCTGTTCCATAGGGAGAAATATCAGGGAAAGGTAATCCGAAAGCGAATGGCTGAGGGGAAGGAGTGGGAAAATCTTGTTCCAGAGAGTGTTGCATCATTCATCCGTGACATCGGCGGAGAAATCAGAGTGAGAAATCTGTCACATTTTTAAACACATTATTGATTCATACCATGGTCATACGGGCCGGTGATATGGATGAGGATCGATACAACCGGTTGAAACTTTTTGAGTGGTTTGACCTCCCCACCGTGAAAAAAACGAAGGTGCTGGTGGTAGGTGCGGGGGCCCTCGGTAACGAAGTGTGCAAAAATCTCATTCTCACGGGATTTGCACACTTCAGCATTATTGACATGGATCGTGTTGTCACCTCAAATCTGAACAGGTGCATTTTTTTCAGTGATGATGATGCACGCAGGGGCCGGTACAAGGCGGAGGTGGTGGCAGAAAAACTGAGGGAGATAGATGGCAGCATTGAGGTGAATGTGCATACTGGAAGAATTGAGGAGATGCAGGAGGATTTCATTTCACAGCACGACATCGCGCTCGGGTGTGTTGATAACGTGGCAGCACGCCTCCATGTGAATGCATCCTGTTACTATCACAGGGTACCCTACATCGACGGCGCAACCCATGGCCAGGTGGGGAAGGTGCAGGTGGTGGTGCCGCCCCGCACAAGCTGCCTTGAATGCGGGATGAATATCACCCATGCAAAAATCATGCAGAAACGCTTCAGCTGCACCGGAAAGGACATTGTATATTTCGAGCCAAAGCTTGCGGCGGATGTGAACACCACAAGTATCATTGCGGCATTTCAGGTGCAGGAAGCGCTCAAACTCATTCACGGTCTGGACAACTACATCAGAAACATTTTTTACTACGATGGAGAAAGGAATTTCTTTTCAACCTTTGAACTCCCGGTAAATAGAAACTGTCCTAATCATGCACCATGATGACGAACTCTCTGTAACGGCGCACATCACTGAATCCGTGTTTTCTGTAAAAATCATACGCGCCGAGATGCTTTGAGGTCACCACATACGCCCTTTTCCCCATTGCACGAAGCTTTTTTATTGCATATTCCAGCGCCCCTTTGCCGTATCCCTTTCCCTGATATTCTGGGGCAACCATCAAAAACTCAATGAGGGCCGTAGAGTCATTCATTAAGGAGGAGGGAAACCACTCGATGTTTTTGCTCTTGAAATCATATACCAGTGCCACGGTGGCGATGATGTCGCTTTCTCTCCACACATATAGTTTATCAAATTCTTTCTGCATCCTCATTTCCAGAAAGGGCAGATACACTCCTTCGAATGCTGCACGGTTGTCCACAACTGGTTTTTCTTCCACCCATTCAAGAAGTGGGTATGCACCCTCCGTGCTGCGGTAAATCCGGTACACAAAGGTCACCAGCTCCTCCAGCTTACAGCCTTCCTCTGGCGGCTGCATGGTGGCACCCACAGTTCCTCCTCTCAGGAATTTTTTTGATACATTCGTCAATTATCGCAAGTATGTCTTTTTTTCTTTTGGCATGGACACGGGTTATTTCCTCGACATCAAGCGTTTTCTGCATCCCGGCGGCGTAGTTGGAAACAAGGCAGATGGAAGCGTAGCAGATACCTTTCTCTCGCGCAAGTACCACTTCGGGTGAGAGTGTCATGCCCACCACGTCCGCAAAGGTTCGAAACATGCGTATTTCAGCTCTTGTCTCAAATCGCGGTCCCTCTGTCACCACATACACACCTTCATGTGTTTCGCATCGTCGGCTTGCCTCCTTTAATGCCAGTTTCCTGAGCACGGGACAGAAGGGTTCACTCATGTCCACATGCACCAGCTCGTCGTCAAAAAATGTTGATTTTCTCGCGGTGAAATCAATGAAATCATCAGGAATAACAAGTGAGCCGACGCCAATTTCCTCCTTCATGGAGCCCACGGTATTGAGTGCCATGATTGCGGTAACACCGCTTCTGTGAAGCGCCTCTATGATGCCATGGTAGTTGACTGCATGAGGTACCGCTTTTTTCTTTCCATGCCGCGGAACAAACAGCACGTCCCTTTCGTATTTCTCTTGGTGAAACAGTGAAATCGCACCGTAATTCGTATCAACGGTAATTTCACTTCCCTCCGTTTCGTAAAACCCGGTTCCTCCGATAATTCCTATTTTCATAGTTCTTCCCATTCCTTTAATATGGTCTGCCATTCAAAAGTTTTTATGCCACGTATTTTTTCCAGCTCCCGTATGATCCGTTCATATCCCTTACCGAGTGTTCTCATGCGCGCCTTCGCCACAATATCGTAGCACCCGGTGGTGGCACTCACGCTGGTAATCCCCTTTATCTCCCATATTTTTTGCTGAATCTCGGTGACAGGGTATCCCGGCTCAAGACGTATGAAAATGTAGGCCTTTACCTCCGTCAGGGCAAAGGAGATAACACCCATCACCACGAGCACGATTCCCATGATTCGTATGAGGAGTAAAACGGGGTCAGATACAAAGGTGATATCGGGTATGATATATGAGAGTGCAATAAAGAACGGGATGGCAAAGATGATGGATGATGCGCGCACCGCCTGGGTGATGCTTGCCTTGCCGATGCCCATGGCCCTGACAAACAGTACAATGGAAAAGAAGGTGACCACAACCCCTGCCGAAATCCAAGAGAGGGCTGTCCCGGAGGCAGTGATGCTCTCTGCAACCAGTTTCACATCCATTGCCGAAACAATGATGAACACAAAGAAGGTGGTGAACACCAAGTTCCAGAGGCGGATGTTGATGGCATCATTGGGTCTTCCATCCATTTTCAAGCGTTTCAGTTTTCTCTGATATTCTGCAAACAAAACCGTTCCGGGATTCATTACCAGAAACACAATGAGGAGAGCCTCCATGTCAAGTTCCCCGGAGAGAGAAATGGAACCCAGTATGGCGCCAAACGCGACAATGAGGGATGCCTGCACTTCGGCCATGGTGGGGGCATTCTTCTCGGCCACCGACTCCACAATCAGAAGGTAGAGGATTGAAAGCTGTGAAAATGAGAGCACCACCGAGGGTTCCATGAGGCGGGACATCACCAGAAAATATCCCAGGGTGAAGGCGGCATTCCCCAGCGCCGACAGCATCTGATATAGGAGTTCTTCCTTTCTCGGAAACCGTATTCTTCTAAACGACGGATCTATGCGTGCGCCGATACTCCGCTTCCCTGCGGGGATGGATATGATGAGGGTTATCAGGAGGGTGAGGGGGGCAGCCACCAGAAAAAAGGCAAGACCATACACCCAGGGATTGGCGATAAACTCATGGGCTACAACGGTATCCACCACGGCAGAGGCTGCTGAAGCGCAGGCAGAGGAGAGCGCAAGTATATAAAACAGGTACCGCTTTCGGATCCTCATACTTCAATCTCTTTTTCTATGACCTGTGTGTTGGTTCTCTTCACTCCTTTGATGGCATGGATGTTGTCGGTGAGCGTCATCAAGTCCTCAAGGGCGTCGACCCGTGCCTTCACGATGATATCATAGTCACCGGCCACCACAGAAATACTCTCTATGTGATCCAGTTTTCGCAGTTCCTCGAGGACTGCCTTCAAATTGCCCACATAGGTGATCAGTAAAATGTACGCTTTTATCATTGCATGGTAAATTTGGCATAAATTATAAATTTTTGCTTGCCTTTCAGCATATGCTTTTGATCATCGCCATTATCGCCGGCATCGCCGGGCTGTACATGGCATGGAACATAGGGGCAAACGATGTGGCAAACTCCATGTCCACTGCGGTGGGGGCAAAGGCCATCACCCTCCGGCAGGCGCTGGTCATTGCATCAATTCTCAACTTTCTCGGCGCGGTGCTGGTGGGCAAGCATGTAACCGATACCATCAAGAACAAAATTATTGACGTATCTCTCATGAGCCAGCATGATGTAACCCTCGGCTTTCTTGCGGCCCTGCTTTCCGCATCGCTGTTTGTCACCTTTTCCACATGGCGGGAGCTCCCCGTTTCCACCACCCATGCCATTGTAGGGGGCGTTGCCGGATTCGGTCTCATAGGGGGCGGGATGGAGATGGTTCACTGGGACACCCTCGTCCAGGTTGTAGCTTCATGGGTGCTTTCCCCCTTTGCAGGCGCCGCACTGGCATTTTTCATGTTCAAGGTGATTCAGAAGCTCATATTCGATGTGGCGGACCCGGTGGCCCGTGCAAAACAATTGAGCCCTCTCTTTATCGGACTCACCATATTCATCATACTCCTCTCTATTTTCACCAAGACGCGGGTGGGAACGGAACTGAACTACACCATGGGAGAATACATACTCATTTCACTGGTGATGTCAGCAGCGGCAGGACTTGCCGGCTACTTATTTTTCATAAAAACAAGGGCACATGCGAAAAAGAAAAAGTACGATGTGGTGGAGGGACTCTTCCGACGGCTGCAGGTGATGACCTCCTGTTACGTGGCATTTTCCCACGGGGCAAATGATGTTGCCAATGCGGTGGGGCCGGTGGCAGTCATCCTGGCGTTTTCCTGGCAGGAGGTGGACACCGTGTATCTGCTCGCATTCGGCGGCATCGGGCTTGCCCTGGGAATTACCACCTGGGGCTACAAGGTCATACGGACGGTGGGCGGGAGAATAACTGCCCTCACCAACACACGCGGTTTTTCCGTGGATTTCGCCGCCGCAACGGTGGTGCTGGTGGCCTCAAAGATGGGGATGCCCGTCTCAACAAGCCATGCGGTGGTGGGGGCCGTCATAGGGGTGGGGCTTGCCCGTGGCCTGGACGCAGTGGATCTGGGCGTGATAAAAAAGATTGTGTATTCGTGGCTTCTCACGCTGCCAGCCACCGCATTTGTTTCGATATTGATTTATAGGGGGTTGATAATATTATTTTAATGTCATATCGTGTTCCGGTGAGTGCCATCTACCGAAAGAAGTCACCCCTGGAGGGGTTGCAGCAGCACATGGGCAAGGTGAAGGAGTGCATCAGCCTCCTAAGGGACGGGTTTATAAAGTACGTTGATGGAGAGTATGAGCATTTTCATGAGGTGTCAGAGCAGGTTTCCAAACTGGAACATGAGGCCGACCTGATAAAAGGGAATATCAGGGCTCATCTTCCCCGTCAGATTCTCATGCCTGTTGATAAGCGATATTTTCTCTGGGAACTCCGCGAGCAGGATGCCATACTTGATCATGCCGAGAACCTGGCCCAGCTCCTGGACCTGCGGCACACCCCCATTCCAGATGAGCTGAAGGAAGATTTTAAGAAGCATATGGACATGGTGATGGAGACCATTGAGGAGATGGAGAAGGCGGTGGAGAACATGAAGGATCTGGTAAAAACGGGATTTGCCGAACGGGAGCGGAAGGAGACCAAACGCATGATACACAGTGTCCATAAAAAGGAGTGGGAAGCAGATCAGGTACGGTATGTCATTACCAAGAAAATCTATGAGATGGAGGATGCACTCACCCCGATGAATGAATATCACCTGCTGAAAATCGTAGACTGGGTTGATGACATGGCAGACCATGCGGAAAACGTGGTGGACTGGCTGCGGGCAATGATTGCGAAATGAAGGAACTGGAGCGTTTTGCCGCGAACATAAAGCAGGAAACTCTCAAGAAGGTAAAGAACCCGAGAGTATGGAAGGAAAAGGATGTGCTGGACGGACGCATCGTTGATTCGATGGTGCTGATACTTCG
>Ga0164318_10007517_pt1 | contig 10554 bp, 11 predicted proteins | sample GuaBasSedimGuay9_FD_113734 | JGI IMG/M metagenome (GOLD analysis project Ga0164318, IMG submission 113734) | Subseafloor sediment microbial communities from Guaymas Basin, Gulf of California, Mexico - Guay9, Core 4571-4, 0-3 cm | ecosystem: Environmental > Aquatic > Marine > Hydrothermal vents...
GCTAAAGCTACTCCAGGGTCTATCAGCACTCGGGTATCAGCCGTTTCCACGAATGTAGCCATGGAACGTACGCCGAAGCTGTCGAAAGCGAGGGGTTTAACTTCTCGAATCATGCTGTTCACCGAAGAACTCTGCAAGCTTACGCGTTTCAGAACGCTTTAGAATTTCAGCGCATCTTCGAGGGTCTAAAGCCTTGAAGCTGAGGTTTAAAGCGTCGAGGGTTCGTTGAACTCCTTTAGCTATGCTTGGCGCCACGAGGATTCCCCGCACCGGACGGTTAACCATGCCTTTTATCGCGTCTACGTATCTGGCTAGCTGGAAAGCAGCTTCACGTCCAGCTGTCTTACGTTTAATTTCAACCACAACGAAGTTGCCTTCAGAGTCGACGCCGTAAACGTCCACGAACCCGGGTTCAACCTTCTTCTCGTAAGCGATAGGCTTGAAGCCCTCCTCAACGAGCCAAGGCTCCGCCAGTATAGCCTTCTGCATGTCCTCTTCGCTTGCGTACAACGAGAAAGTTCCAGTGTCTTTTAAGCTAAGCGCTGAGACCATGTAAATCTTGTTGAAGAACACTTTTACGTGTTCAGCGGGTTTTCTCCGTATGGCTTTGACTATCAATGTTTCGTTTTCAATCATGGTTTGGAATATGCATCCGGGCGGCTGCCAGTTCACGGGTTCGTAGCCTTTTGCTCTGTGCACGAGGAGTGAACCGTCTTCTTTGACTATGAGGATGCGTTCTCCGCTTTCAAGCTTGGAGCTGGCTCTTCCATGGTATTCCACCCAGCAGTTTCCAACGACGATTAGGCATTTTCGCCTAGCTAACGCTTCTCTAATTGTTGCCTCAGCCTCTTGCAAGGTTGGGTTTTCCACGGTTGACACTGGCTTAAACGCGTTCAAGACCTTTCCAAAGTTTTAGAAGAGAGAAAACATAGATAAGATTTCTGAAGTAGCCATGAAAGAGTTCGAACATAAACGTCGAATCATGAGCCGATACGACCAGACGGCGGAAACCTACGACAAACAATACCTTGAAGAGCAAAACGCAAAAATCAGAGCCGCCTTGAAAACACTGACTTTCAACTCAGGCTGCGCCGTCTTGGACTTAGGATGCGGAACAGGATTACTGTTTCCCCACATGAAAAGGAAGGCACGTATGCTTGTTGGGTTGGATTTCTCACGGAACATTTTGAAACAGGCGAAGAAACGAGCCGCCGACAACATTTTGCTGGTTAGGGCTGACGCTGATTATACGCCTTTCAGAAACCATGTTTTCGACTCCGTATTTGCCTTCACGCTTTTACAGAACATGCCTAACCCAGCTAAAACTTTAGAGGAGATTAAACGCGTATCTAAACCCGGTGGAAGAATAATAGTTACGGCTCTGAAGAAGAGTTTTCCGCGGGAAACGTTTCTAGCGATGCTGAGAGAATCCCGACTAGAAGTTTTGGGTTTGTTCAACGAAAAACTGAAGGGATACGTGGCGATATGCCGACCTTTCGGCTAAACGTTCACGAGCTCAGACTTTAGGCTTCGCTGTTAAATCTTCAATTCTCATCATTTTGAGCTGGTTAACGTGTTTAACTAGCTCGTTGACAACGGCTTCGAAGACCTTTCTGCCCTTTTCCGCTGAAGCGGTTGTTGATTTTCCTAATACTCCGAAGCTTGTTACGTCCACCGTGTCTAACGGGAGAATTATTCCGTGGAATTGCGCGGGATGCCTACGTGGCTCTTCGTCCACTGCTTTGTCCATGTTAACCATTTGCGGATGCAGAGCCAAATTCATCGAGGTTTCTTCAGCGCTGGCGTGCTGTCTTTCTTCGGGTTGGAAAAGGCTGGGTAAAAGCTTGCCGGAGGCTTCCCACCATTGAAAAACAGAAACGAATATGCCTTTTTCTCTCAGCTCTCTAGCTAGTTCCGTGAGCGCCGGAATGTTTCCACCGTGCCCATTTACGATGACAATTTTCCATGTTCCATAATAGTTTAGGGCTAGGCACACTTCTTTTACGTAGCTCTTGAACGTTGCAGGCGACACGTATATGGTTCCCCAGAACTGCCTATGATGGGCGCTGACGCCGAACGGAACTACAGGTAGGCATACGACTTCGGCGCGTTTAGCTGTTTCTTCGGCTATGGCTTTGGCTATGAGATGGTCTGTTCCAAGCGGGTTTTGCGGTCCATGCTGCTCGTTTGAGCCTACCGGAAGAACTGCAACGTCGCTTTTCCGGAAATATTCTTTAGCTTCCATCCAGCTCATTTCGTGAAGAAGTGTTTTCAACTTTCTCACCTGAACCCTTACTGTGAAGAAAAGCCCGAATATAAGTTTGTGTAGTCGGAGCGCGTTCGCGGCTAGAACAGATCTAAGTTTGTCATATGAAACTTGTCGCCGTAAACTTGTTCGAACTCCACGTTTTCTAAAGGTGCAGCCATTATGAGGTCGTGGCTTTCCCTTTCGACATGGTAGCCTAAGGCTTTGTAAACGTCGAAGGTTATGCTGTCTAGAACCATTCTGTCGCATATCACGGTTTTTGCCTTCGCCTCCAGCATTGCAAGCAGCTTCTTTGTGGTTTCCTTGGAGTTTGCGGCTATTTCAACAACTTCTAGGATTCCCCTGTTCTTCTTGAAGACCGCGTATCCGTCTTCTAGCACTATGAAGTTTGTGGAGCGGAGATGTTCGCGTTTTCTAACCATTTCGAGGTATTGTTTGTCGCGGATGACTAAGCCTGTTTTCCCAATAGAAAACTTGTTGTAGATTTCTAGAATTTTGTTCCAGTCTAAACTCGCCGTCTTCTTCCCGGCTACATGTTTGGTTTTGTGTTTCCCTTTGGGTTTTGTAACGAGTTTGTAGGCGCTGGGAAATGATGCTGCGTCGATGTAGCCGAATTTCCGGTATAGTGCGTAAGCTACTATGACTCGGCTTGTGCATAGAAAAGCGAACCGGTAGCCTTTTTCACGGAAATACTCGTGCGCCTTTTTCATCAGATTCGTAGCGATTTTCCTTTTTACATGGCTTGGAAGCGTGGCTACGCCCCAAACGCCGCCTACGGGTTCAGTTTCGCCTTCCAAGTTTCGGGTACGTAAGTCCATAACGCCTACGAAGCCTACAACGCGGCTTCCTTCAACCGCCGCGTAGCCAACGGGAGTTCCTCTTAACCTAGCGTCTTTTTTGATGTTTCTCTCAAGCTGCTCTGGAGTGAAAATCCACCGGAAAGCTTGGTCCATTAAGGGAATAAGCGTTTCTTTTTCATCCAGTTCGTGATAAGTTAGGATTTTCATACTTTATGCTCCTTTAGACTTAGGAACACTGGGGCTGAAAGTCGGATAAGTCTTATGCCGTGTAGTATGGCCGTCTTTTCTGGTTTGCGAGTTTGAACAGTTCAGCTATTTCCCGCGGGCTTGCCCCGTTTCTAAGAGGTGTTAAAACGTCGATTAGGTCGTCGTTTCGCATTAGGCACGTTTTGAGTTTTCCGTCGCTTGTAAGCCGGATTCTCGTGCAGTGGGCGCAGAATTCGGTGTTTTCGATTGGTGGAACCAGCTCAATTTTGACGTTTGGCAAGTGATATACTAGCCGGTTGTGCATGTAGCGTCTGGCTTCGATTTTTAGGGCTTTGCGTTCGAGTTCCGCTGCGATGCCATCTAGAGGCTGATGATATTGAACGTAAAACTCCTTGTCTAGGTTTATGGGTTCCAGCTCGATTAGCTGAAGAATTGTTCCCGTCTGTTCTGCAAAATGCGCCATCCGCCATATCTCATCCGTGTTTACGCCCTTCAGCAAGAGCATGTTTAGCTTAACTGGGTGTATTCCGGCTTTCACCGCAGCTTTTATTCCATTTAAGACGTGGCGTAGGTCTCCGCCGGTTAGTTTCGCGTATTTTTCAGCGTTTAGGCTCGGGATGTTGATGTTTACGCGTTTTAAGCCTCTCCGGCGGAGTTCTTCAGCTAAGCCTTGCAGGAGTGTTCCGTTGGTGGTGATGGCGAGGTCTTCCAATCCTTTTATGGCGGCTATTCCTTCCACTATTTCGGGGATATCCTTACGTGTTAGGGGTTCGCCTCCGGTGAGCTTCACTTTGGAAATGCCGAGGTTCACCGCTACTTCTGCTATCTTAACTATCTCGTCCACGGTCATTTCCGTTTGACGCGTATCCTTTCTTTCTTCGCCTTCCCTGTGGCAGTATACGCAGTTTAGGTTACAGTTTTGAGTGACTGCTATTCGAAAGTTTAGAAGAGGTCTTCCAAAGCGGTCTTTCAACATCTGTCTTCGTCCCGGGGCTTCGTTATTCACGTGAATGCTTGAGGATATGCGCGGCTTCGGGCAATATAAGTTTTTCAAAACAAAGCTTCACAGCGTTAGGTGAGCCTGGAATGCAGAAAACGGCTTTTCCCCGTGCAACGCCGGCTGAAGCACGCGTCAAGATTGCGGCGGAGCCTATCTGTTCGTAGCTTAGTTTGCGGAATAGCTCGCCGAACCCGGGTAGAAGCTTTTCTAGGAGAGGCTCCACAGCTTCAATTGTCACGTCTTTTGGGCTTATCCCCGTTCCTCCGGAAAAGACGATTACGTCGATGTTTTCCGAGTCTAATGCTTCCTTAAGCGCAGACCGTATGCGTTGTTGGTCGTCGGGAAGCAAACCGTGAGAAACGAGTTCGTGCCCAGCTTTGCATACGAGTTCGCTTATTAGTTCGCCTGAAACGTCTTCAACGGTTTTTCCGTCTTTGTAGGCTTGGTACCGCGAGGTGCTGCATACGAATATTCCGAAGCGAAGTTTGCGTGGAGCTTGTCTTTTATGCGCTTTACTGGTCTCACTCATCGCTGCTTTCCTCTATTTTTCGCCCTTTTGTTTTGCGAACCACTCGAATTTTTTCGATTAATGTGAATGGGTATTGTCCCTGCGGGTCTTTCTCGTATTGTTTCACCATGTCCCAAACCGTGAGCAACGCAGTTGCCGTTGCAACAAGGGCTTCCATTTCTACGCCTGTCTGCGCCTTGGTTCGAACGGTCGAAGTTACTTCAACGGTTGTTTCGTTCACTGCTTCGATTTCCACTTTCACGTTGGTTATTGGAAGCGGGTGGCAAAGCGGGATAATGTTCGAAGTGTTTTTCGCCGCGAGAACCCCTGCAATTTTCGCGGTGTAAAATGGGTCGCCTTTCTCTACTTCGCCTTTCCGGATTAGCTTAACCGTTTCGGCTTTCAGCTTCAGCCTCCCAACAGCCGTTGCTTCCCGGAAAACTTCGGGTTTAGAGGTTATGTCAACCATACTCACGCCCTTTACCCTCCTTTCCCCCTAAAATTTTGAAGAGAAAGCTGCTTCTCCGCTTTTTCCGAAGCTTTTCCGCCGTTCTTCTCTCTTTCCTCTTCCTCCTCTTCCCGGCTGCCCATCCTTAACACTTGTCGGTGAAGTTCGTTTAGATGCTGTTTCATGTCTGCCAAAGTTTTTTCCATAACGTTTAAGGAAGCGGCTAAGGCTTGAATGTGCTTGTAAAAGTGCTCGAAGAAGGTCTTTGCCTCTTCGGGAACCTTAATTGTTAAAACTTGTCCCTTCCCTTCGCATGTCATGCGCATTTTGAGAATCGCCTCTATAAGCGGTGAAGGATTTCCCCGTAGTTCCTTTATCAAAACCAGATAGTCTGAGCCGTCTGTCAACGCTTTCCGCAGTTGGTCCAAGGCTAAACGCGAATTAGCCAGAGGGTCAACGCTTTTCTGGAGCAGAATGTCGCGGAAGGTCGTAAGCGTCTGCGTAACATTCCGGCAGCAACGTTCAACACTGTATGCTTTTTCAGGTTTAAGCATGAGCAGTTCTTCTTTCATTTCCTCAGCTAGTTCCGAAAGCTTGTTTACGTCTTCTTCTGTTTTTTCCAAGAGCTCGTCTGGCGGGATTTTTTCGAGGAGAGCTCCAGTGGCTATTTGCGTTGCTAGTTTCTGGAGGGTTTGTTCGAAAGAGGCTATTTTTGCGTCGAGATTTTCTGACATCCGGCTTCAACCTTTCATCTGTAAACTTGAGTTTACCCTATTTAAGTTCGCTCCCAAACTTCAAAGAGTTTCTTTATCGCAGCCACCCGAGGGTCTTTTTCGTTCAGTTGGTAGATGCGTATCCGCCCGAACCTTTTGTGGCTGACCAAGCCGTGGCTTTCCAGAAATTCTAGATGATTGGCAGCCGTGGTATGATTTAACCCGGCTCGTTTGGCTATTTCCGAAATGTGAAGCCGCCCAACTTCTGCTAGAACCTTCAAGATTCGAAGCTTACCCTTGGAGGAGAGAACTTCCTCGACAGCCATTATCCGGACGCTTCCTCCTTGTTTAAGAAGTTGTAAAGCTCCTTTTCAAGCTGGGCTGCTGGAATCCAAGGCATGGAAATCACGGTTGTTCGTCCCCTTGCACCTGTGGAGCCCTTACGTGTTGCTACAGCCCCTAGGATAGAAAGCTTTTTCAAGTATTCCCAAAGCTGCGTGTGTCTCCGCGGCTTTTCGCCGAATTCTTCGCACACAGCCCTATAGGTCTCTTCTGCTTCGCCCATGGAAATGTAGGCTTTTTCCGACTGTTTGAAGGCTTTAGCTATTCCCAGCAGAAACAGCTTCTCGTGAAGGCTTAACGACGCGATGTCGGTTTTCCGCACGGTGGAATACACGCTTGCCATAGCCATTCTTACACATTCGGGCGTAACGAGGCTAAGCCCGTTTGCGTCGGCATATTTGCCAGCTCTCCACAAAAGTTCGATGGCAAAGCGAGCGTTTCCTTTTTCAGCTTCCGCGAGCTCTGCGACGAGGCTAACAGCGTCTGGCAAAACCGTGTTAGGCTTAAACGCCAACGAAACACGGTCATTCAGTATGTCTTCAAGCTGGCTCTTCGAATATTCCTTCAAACGGATAATGTTATGCTGAAGCGTGCTCCTCGTACTTTCATCTAGTTTTTTCAAAATTTCTAATTGTCGAAGAATGCATATGAGCGAAATTCGGTGTGGACTGTTCGGCGGACGGGTCTCCTGTAGGCGCGTAAGCTGGTAGATGGGGTCTGAACCCGCTTTTTCAACCAAGTATTCAAGCTCGTCTAGGGTTAGAACGACGTAGGCGTTTTCCTCGTCCAAAACCGAAGTAAGGGTCTGCAAAAGCTCCTCCAACGAGTAGCCGCGAACCGGAAAATTCGGATAAAAACGCTGCAAAACACGCTGCAAAACATGAAGCATGTTTCCCCTACATTCGCGGCAGTTCACGTGAACATAATGCACATTAATGTTGCGTTTTTCAGCTTCTCGGACGAGCTGCATACCGAAAAACTGCGTCAAAACGGTTTTCCCGGTTCCCACCTTTCCAGAAACGAGCACACGTTGACTCATTTTTCCAGGAAACCTTAGGACAAAGCTGAAGAACTGGTTTAGCAGGTTAAGCTCGTTCAACCTATGCAGCAGCCTTGAAGGTATGTAATTGATGTCGAGTTTTGTTTCGTCTTTGAACACGGTGTAGTAGCTGAACAATTCCGAAGCTCCAGCAATAAAATACGCTTCATCTTCATTAAAACGTTTACACGTAAACGTGAAAGCGTTCATGTTCTAGATTTTAGTTCTAGAATATTCCCATATAAGAAATACTAGACCACGCGAAACACGCCTTAAAAAACACGCAGCCCCTTTTCTAGCATAGAAAAATCTTCTAAAAGAGGAATATAGAATTGAACCCTTGGGGACCAAACCCATCCCAGAAGAGGAGAGACAAGCTCTTCATAATAGCTGAAATTCTTGAAATAGCCCGAGAAGGAACATTGAAAACTCAGATTATGTATCGCGCTAACCTAAGCTTCACCCAGCTCAACCAGTACTTGAAGCTTCTGACAGAAATCAAACTGCTGGAAAAGGTAAAAAAGAATGATAAAAGCATATACCTCACAACGGAAAAAGGAATGAAGTTCTTACAAAACTACAGGGAAATCAGTCAGCTGTTGATGACTGAAAACAAGAAAAACGGCAACACAAAAATCCCGCCGCCCCATCTACTTCGAAAAAACAGCTATTAACGCCGAGGGCATTCGCCCTCTATCAGATTTTCATGGTTCAGACCAACGCTTGAGCTGCCTTGTTCGCTATTTCAATAAACGGGCTTGGATACAAACCGATTATAACGCATGCTAAAGCCAGCAGAAACATGGGAACAAGCATCAAAACCGGCGCTTCATGAACGTTAAGAGCACGTTGCGGCGTTGACCATACGATTTTTCTTATTAGTTGAAGATAGTATGCGAATCCCACTACGAGATTTATCAGCATAATCGCTGTGAAAACTAGCATTCCAGCGTTGACCCCGGCGTACAAAATCATAAATTCGCTTACAAAACCGTTAAGCGGAGGAACACCTGATATTGCCAACGCTGCAACCATGAATATGACGGCGGTTACCGGCATCCGGCGACCGATGCCTTTTAACTCGTTTAGGTTTCTCGTTTTCGCCTCATAGATGAAAGCTCCGGCGCATAGGAAAAGAAGCCCCTTCATTACTGCGTGGTTCAACACGTGCATCAGTCCAGCGGTTAACCCGATACTTGTAGCCGTGGATACTGCGAAGAGGATGTAGCCCATCTGAGCGATGCTGCTGTACGCCAAAAGCCTTTTAATGTCGTTCTGAAGTAAAGCTGCAAAGTTGCCGTAGGTCATGGTTAAAACAGCGAAAACAGCCAAACTCGTCTGCCAAGAAAACTGCGACGGAAGAAAAACAGTGAATAGGCTTCGAATAATGGCGTAGACTCCGGCTTTTATCACGATTCCGGAAAGCAATGCGCTTACTGGACTTGGAGCCGCGGGATGAGCGTCTGGGAGCCATGTGTGAAGAGGGAAAACTGCGGCTTTAACCCCGAAACCGGTTAAGATGAAAGCTAGGCTGAGGTAGCTCCAAAAATCCGGTGTTCCCGACGCTATAGACGAAGACAACTGAACGAAGTTTAAGGTTCCGGTTAAACCGTAAAGAAGCGATATTCCATAAAGCGCCGTTGCGCTTCCCGCGGCGCTGATTACAAGGTATTTCAAGCCAGCCTCGATGGGCTCCCAATTTTGCTTTCTGAACGCAACGAGCGCGTAGGATGCCACACACATAAGTTCCCAAAAAACAAAAAACGTGAAAAAGTCTCCGGCGAACACCACACCTAACATTCCGGTGAGCAAGGCTAAAACTAAAGCGTAGTAAAACGGAAGCCCTGTGTCTTGCGCCATGTATTTTATCGAATAGACGGAAGCGATGAAGCCTAAAGCGAGGAAAATGGAAGCCATAAAGACGCCTAGAGGGTCAACTCTCATGCAGGCTTCGAATATTCCAGCGTCAACGGGAATGAGAACAGGATTCGACAAGGCTTTGACAGCTAAACCGTAAAGTGCATAAGCGGAAATTACGAATCCTAGGGCAGCGTAGGCTCCGCAAATACTTCTTCTACGTAGCTTTTCGGCTGCGTAGCCCACAAACGGCGTAGTTATCGTGAATATCAACAAGACGTCAACGGGTAGCGTAAACATTAGATGGGAATCCCTCCGAAGGTTAGGAGCAGCCCTACTAAGAGGAGGAAGCCGATGAAGGCGGCTAACATGTTAACGTTCAATATTCCTGTTTGGAGCTTTCTGAAACTGTTTGAAACGCGGCATGCGCCCTTTACGAAAACGCGGTTGTAGAAAACGTCGAAATAATAGCCGTTCGCCAAAATCTTGTAGACGCCACGTGCAACGGAGCCTTGGGTAAGCCGTTCCGGTGAAAAAGACCGTTTAACATAGACCACGTATGCGGGTATTCCGCCCGTTACCAGCGCTAGAAGCGAACACGACAAAGGTACGAGGCTTATGTTTGGGAATGACAGTTCGCCTATGGATGTGGCTTGCGACATCAAATGCGCAAAAAATGGTTGAAGAAAACCCGACAATACGCATGTTGATGCTAGAAGCACGAGGGGAAAGGTCATTACTTTTGGAGCTTCGTTCAGCTTCTTTTCTTTCAGGAAGCTGGATTCTTCGCCTAGGAAGGCTAGGGAAAGCATCCGTATAGTGTATGCAACAGTTATTATTGCGGTTACCGTGCCGAGGAAGAAAAGCAAATAGCCAAATTCTCCGCCTAGGTTGTAGCATTCCTCGAGTATTAGGTCTTTACTCCAGAAACCGTTGAAAGGCGGCACGGCTGAAAGGGATAGGGCTCCAATCACGAAGCTAACGTATGTGATGGGCATATGACGTTTAAGCCCGCCCATCAAACGCATATCCCGAGTTCCAGTAACGTGAATAACAGCGCCTGCGCAGAGAAAAAGCAGCGCTTTAAACAATGCGTGGCTCATTAAGTGAAATTGGCTCGCAAACCATCCGCCGGAAGTGCCTAAGCCTAAAGCAAACATCATGTAGCCAAGCTGGCTTATAGTGGAATACGCCAACACCCTCTTTATGTCGAAGGTTGCTAAAGCCATAGTAGCAGCCATAAAAGCCGTTAACACGCCTACTCCAGCCACCACGTACAGATAAGTTGAAACAATAGGAAAAACCATGGACATCCTCGCAACCAAGTATACGCCGGCTTTAACCATCGTTGCAGCGTGTATAAGCGCGCTGACA
>Ga0164318_10007518_pt1 | contig 10551 bp, 4 predicted proteins | sample GuaBasSedimGuay9_FD_113734 | JGI IMG/M metagenome (GOLD analysis project Ga0164318, IMG submission 113734) | Subseafloor sediment microbial communities from Guaymas Basin, Gulf of California, Mexico - Guay9, Core 4571-4, 0-3 cm | ecosystem: Environmental > Aquatic > Marine > Hydrothermal vents >...
AAAAAGATGCAGTTCAAAAACAACTTTTTGTAGAGCTAAGTCCAGATGAAAAAACGATAATGGATGTGCTAAAATCAGCAGAAGATTTAAGTGTGGACATAATTTGCCTGAAATCTAATTTCCCGATGAGTAAAGTGTCTTCGATTTTATTAAAACTGGAGTTTTCAGGCTTAGTTAAAAGTTTTCCGGGAAAAATTTATAAACTAGGATAAGTCGCATAATCTATAATCTCCTTTGTTTATTAGTAAAATGCTCTAAAATTTTGTATTTTTGTATAAAGCAGTATAAAATGGATACATTAGATATAGATTTAAGCAAAAAATATACTTATGCAGATTATCTAAGTTGGTTAGATGATAAAAGGCGTGAATTAATTAATGGCTTTGTACATTTAATGACTCCTGCACCAAAAAGAAAGCATCAAAAAATATCATTTATACTTGGTAATAAATTTTATAATTGTATAAATAAAAATAACTGCGAAGTTTATACAGCACCCTTTGATGTTCGTTTACCAAAAAAAGGAGAAACTGTAGATGAAAAAATATATACAGTTGTACAACCAGATATTTCAGTAATTTGTGATCTTAGCAAATTAGATGATAGAGGTTGTATCGGTGCACCTGATTTAATTGTTGAAATATTATCGCCTTCAACAGCAAAAAAAGATATGAATGATAAGTTTGATTTATATCAAGAAGTTGGTGTAAAAGAATATTGGATTGTAAGTCCTAATGATGAAAATATAAATGTGTTTTTATTAGATAAAAAAGGCAAATATCAACTTATTGGGATGTATGCCGGCGATATGGAAATAAAAGTAAATATTTTTGATAATCTAAAAATTAAATTAGAAGATATTTTTACCGAATAAGTTAACTGAAAATACAATATTTACCATGTTTTAAAAACTTTCCCCAAAATATTCTTCTTCTTTCTGTATTTTCTTTTTTTCCATAATCAGTCCCAAGTTTTTTTTGCCGTCAATTTTTACTACTAGTGGTTCTTCAAAATGTATATGCCTTAGGTATTCATTCTCACTTACTGCTTCTATTTTATTTAAGAAATCAACATCATAATGCCCATCGTCTGCATATGGGTTTAAGGTTAAATATCCAACTCTGAATGAGGTCAGGTTTTGAAAAAAATGGGTTCCCTGGCTAGGATCAATTCTGTAGTTAGGTAAACCAGCTTCAATAATTACTTTAGCTTCCGAAATATCAGCCCATTTTACTGGGATACCCAGCCAATGATCATTAGAGCCCCAACGACCTGGGCCAATGAGAATGTAATTTTTATCCTCGTTAAGGAACTTATTATTTATATCGGCAATCATATTAACAATCTGTGGGTTTTTGGATGGATCAAAGGATTCTGTTTTTATATAAACAATATCATATAGGTCGTTTATTTCACCATTTCCTAATGCCTGTTTTGAGTAAATAATTGTATCATTTTCATTAATTTCTTCTAAATTGGTTGTTAGTGATTGACTATTATCTACAATTGGTCTTACCTGTAGTAAGTTGAAAACAGCCGGTTCATTACTTTTTTTAGGAATATTCATTGCAAACTCAATTTCAACCGGTGAATTCATTGCATTTTGAGTAATTTCAGAAACTTTACTAAGAATTTCAGCTAAAGGATATGCATCAAATTTAAGAATATTTGCAAATGTCACTATTTTTTTTCCTTCATAATGTGCCCCTTCTTTTATTGTATTATCGGCATAATCATAAACTGAAGCAACATATTTTAATGAGCCATCTTTTTCTGCTTCTTTTATCCTTAGTTTTAGTAAATTAATTGATTCGTCTGGTGAAGGAACGAAACTTTCAGCATTTAAATCCAGTGCAAAAAATGTTTTTTGTGAATCGCGTAAGGTTAAAGCAGTATCTGATAGTTGAAGGATTTTTTTAGGATATTTTGGTGAAAACCTTAATGTTCTTCCTCCTTCAACAATTTGTTTACCTAATCCAAGGCAGATATTTGCCACACCATCCTCAGGCTTTTCAGGCTCAATAGGGTAAAAATTAATTGACCGAACAACTCCTGATAAAGTTGGGTAATAGCGGTCTCCATATTGCTGACCACAAACTTCTTGTAAAATAATACTCATTTTCTCTTCATCAATAACACTACTTGTTACCCTCATATACGATTTACTCGACTTATAGTACACCGATGCGTAAACTGATTTTATAGCATTTGTTAATATTTCTAACATTTGCTTGTCATTTACCGTGTGCGGAATCATATAAGTTGAGTATACTCCTGCAAAAGGTTGATAGTGAGAATCTTCCAGCTTGCTCGATGATCTGATAGCAATAGGACTCCGGGTTACTTTAAGAAATGCTTTTAAGTCTCTTAGGATTTTGTCAGACATTTTTGCATTAATAAAGGCTTCAAGTATCTTTTCATCTTCAATATCGTTTAATGCAAATTGTAGCAGGTTATTGCTTTCCATAAATTCATCAAAGACATCTGAAGTAAGTACAACGGTACGAGGTATTGAAATTATAACATTATCAAAGGCATCCATTCCCTGTTTCTTCTTTATAAGGGAATCTAAAAATGCTAATCCACGAGCTTTACCACCTATTGAACCATCACCAATACGGGCAAAGTTTAAATATTCATCATAATTTACACGATAAAATTTTGCAATTACACCACGACCTTTATTTAATCTGAAATTTGAAATAGCCTCATATAAAAAGCTACGAGCATGATCTAAATTCTGAAAATCATCAATACTCAGGTATTTGAATAATTCTGCCAAAGGAAATAAAGCCCGTGCATTTAGCCATTTTGAAAAATGATTACGTGAAACATGATATTCAAATGATATATCAGGTATGTCGTATAAATTCTTTTGTAAGGATTTTAAATCTGAAGCCCTTGTTATTTCTTCATTTGTTTCAGGATTTCTGAAAACAAAATCACCAAAAGCAAAATATTCATTAATAAAATTACGAAGTTCACGCGAAAGTTTTTTTGAGTTTTTATGAATAAACCCAACCCGCATTTCTTTAGCAATTTTTAAATTTGATGCATCAGATGATTGTAACAGTAGCGGCATATAAGGATTGTCTGCTTTTATTTTTTTACAGAACCTAATTCCTGCGGTTTTATCCTTTTTGCCTCTGCGTTTATAATTAACATCAGAAATTACTCCAAGTACATTTCCTTTATATTTGTTATATAAGCTGCTGGCTTCTTCATAATTTGTGGCTAATACTATTTTAGGGCGACCTCTTAGCCTTACCATCTTTTGATGTTCATTTAGCCCTTCAGCCATAAATTTTTGTGACTGTTTAAATATAATTTTGTAAATATTTGGTAGGTAGCTTGAGTAAAAACGTACAGAATCTTCAACTAATATAATTACCTGAACACCAACATGTTTAACGTCATAATTCACATTCATTTTGTCTTCAATAAGCTTAATGATTGCTAGTAAAATGTCGGCATTTCCCAACCAGCAAAAAACATAATCAATGGCGCTTAGGTCTTCTTTTTCAAGTGTCATTGTTACTTCTCTTGAAAAAGGTGTTAAAACAACAATTGGGATATTAGCATGACGTTTTTTTATTTTTCGTGCTAATTCAAAAGGTTCCAGTTCACCCACACTCAACATTTCAATTACCATGTCTATTTCTTGTGTTCTTAAAACATTAAAAGCTTTTGAAGCAGACGAAACATGTATAAATTGTGGTGGATAGCGTAAGTTTAAAGAAACATATTCATTAAAAATTTGCTCATCAATACGTCCATCTTCTTCAAGCATGTAGGCATCATAATTACTGCAAATTAATAATACTTTATGTATCCTTTTTTGCATTAATTTGCTAAAAGATATTTCTGGAAATTGAAATTTTCTTGAGTTTATAAGGTTTATTTTTTCTTGTTTCATATATTAATATATTGTTAAGGCCACCTCTAATAATTAATTTACAACAAGATTTTCAGAGTTTTTCATAGACGATGGAAATTTTAGCAGTACTATCGGGATAATACAAGAAAATTTGCAGAAGTATATGGCAAACTCTGAAAACCCTACGGGAACAAATATACTAAACAATCTGACTTTGTTAAAATATTTTTATATAGCTATGGCTATTAAAAAATATTTATGCCCCTGTAATATTTCATAACAGGGTAAACTTGCATCTTGTTCATTATATTAGTTTCTTGTAACAAAGTAATTAATAGAGGTAGCCTTAAATGGCTAAACTGTTAAATTGTTGTATAATTTGGTGTTTTTACTAATTTAGTGGAAATATAAAATAACTTAAATTGAAAAATGTTTTATTTAAAATCTTGATTGGAAATTAGAAGCTAGAAGTAGACAAATTTCCTGACTCCGCTTCTGAATTCTGATCTAAGGTGTTATTTTAACAATATAGCAATTTAACCATATAACCATCTACTTTTATTTATTCCACAAAACTAATGAAATCCTTTTTTTTCCATCCATTTTTATTGTCAGGGGTTTTTTAAAACGTATATGCCTTATATATTTCCCTTTATCAATTAGTTTCTGTTCTGCAAATATATCCCAATTTATCATACATTTAGAAGAATGATGTTGTATTGATAAATATCCAACATTCATTGAAGTTACATTATGAAAAAAATGAGAGCCTGCAGAGGCGTCCAGCGGAAAATCTTCAAGGCTTGTTTCAACAATAATTTTTGCATTTGATATTTGTGTCCAGTTTACTGGTATTCCTATCCATGGATCTCTCGTTCCCCATCTGCCCGGGCCAATTAAAATATAGTTTTGCTTAATACCAATCATTTTGCTATTAAGATTTTCAATTTCTAAAGCAATTTCTTTTGTTTTTGATTTATCAAAGGTGTTTTTATCAACATATATCACATCAGTAATATCTTCAATTTGTCCATTTCCCATACCATTTTCAGTGTATAGTATAATTGCTTCTTCATTCACTTCATCCATATTAATATTATAGTCATTTATATTGCCTATTAAAGGTTTAATCTGGAGTAAATTGAATGTTGCTTTACGATTCTTATCTTTGTTTAAATCTATGGCAAACTCTATTTCAACCGGACTACCCAAAGCCTCTTTTACAATATCCAAAACTGAATTTATTGTTTCAGCTAATGGTATGTAGTTGTATTTAAGTATATTGGCAAAGTCAATAATTCTGGGGCCATATTTGTCAATCCCCGGACTAATGATGTCGTTTTCTGAGTCGTAAACTGATGCACAATGGTTTAGATTACCATGTCTCTCAGCATCTTCAACATCTAAACGTATTAAACCGGCTTCTTCACCTTTAAGTAAATCAATATTTTTATTTGCCAGATCAACTGCAAAAAACTCAACCTGAGAGTTTCTGAACTGGTCTTTGGAGCTATTGTTTACTAATGTTGGGAATTTTGGACAAAATCGATGAGATTTCTCACCAGAAACTACATAAGTTCCTAGCCCAATTGCACATACTGCATAACCATCTTCTGGTTTCATATGACCAAAGGGATAATAGTTGTATGATTGTGCTGTACCACTTATCTGTGGATAATATACTTCATCATGAGCATTTCCAACAAGTTCCTGTATTACAACAGCCATTCTTTCTTCTTCAATTTTATAGTTTATGGCTTTTATATAATCACGTGAAGTTTTTGAGAAAACTGAAGCATATACTAGTTTAATTGCCTGACAGGCTTGTTTTAAGCGTATATGAAGATATTCGTGTGAATTAGGAAGAATATATGTAGAAAAAACTCCTGCAAATGGTTGCATTTGCGAATCTTCAAACAAGCCGGATGATCTAATTGCCAATGGTTTATCCGTTTGTTCAAGCAACATTCTCATTTTTTCTATTAAACGGTCCGATAAATTAGCATTTAAAAACTTTTTCTTGATTAACAGGTAATCTTTTTCTTTATAAATGGTCGGACTTAATTCATTAACTTCTAAGAAAGACTCAAATTCATCAATTCCAATTATTGCAGTACGCGGAGTACGCAAATTAATTTTAGGAATTAATTCTGAAAGATCAAAACTATATAACAATGAATTTACAAAGGCCAAGCCTCTTCCTTTTCCACCTAATGCTCCCGATGATAATTTGGCAATGCTACTTTTTTCCCATGTTGAATTTTCTCTGAAACTAACAATTTTACCTTTTGTTCGCTCATGCATTAAACCTTCAATTACATCATATAAGTGATTTCGTAAATGGTTTATTGATTTAAAATCATCAATTTTTAATGGTGCTAAGAGTTTCGCAATCTCAATTTCTCCTCTTGCAGTAAGCCATAGAGAAAAATGATTTTTTCCTGCATGATAACTTATTGATTCTTCAGGTATAATTTTTAGTTTTTCTTTAAATTCCAGTAAATTTTTGGCTACTTCAAATTTATTTCCATCAACGTCTTTAAAAATAAAATTACCAAAGCCCAAATTTACCAATATAAAGTTCCTGATTTCCTGCAATAAGGCTTCGGTATCTTTAAAAACAAATTTTATATCCTGTTTCGCTGCACGCTTTTCGTTTTCAATGTTTGAAGATTGTATAACGATTGGAAGGTCGGGTACTTGTTTTCGAACATGCTCAACCAGCTTAAATCCTGCATCTCTTGTTATTTCTCCTTCTTTTGCAAAGGTTACATCACTAATCAAACAAAGAATATTGTCTTTATACTTTTCAAAAATATCAATGGCTTGTTCATATGTAGTGGCAAGCATAACCTTAGGACGTGCTCTTAGGCGCAAAACCTTGTAAAGCTCATCCATTTTGCTTATATCATCAATAATTCTTTTTGTTTGATTTAAAACACTTGTATAAAGTAATGGTAAATAACGAGAATAATATTTTGGTGAATCTTCTACCAAAAGAATAATTCTGGTATAACCAATTTTCACATCATTTTCAACATTTACTTTATCTTCCAAAAGCTTAATCATCGTAAAGAAAATCCGGGAATCACCATTCCAAACAAATACTTTATCAATAAATTTAAGTTCGTTTTTTGGTTCTTGATAAAACGACATATCCGTATTGTTGTTAACCAACAGGTATGTAGGGATATAACCGAATTTTTTATTTATTGATGCACTTAATTCTATCGGTATTTGCCTGTCTGACCCAGACATAATAATGATTAAATCAAAGTATTTATGATTAAGGTGCTCATGCATTTCATCATAAGTGGATACTGCTGTTATACGTGGTACAGATGTAAGATTCAACTGGTAATATTCGCCTAATATATAATCAGAAATTTGTCCTTCTTTTTCAATGCTATAAGCATCATATAGATTTGCAAAAAGTAGTATCTCTTTAACCTTAAAAGGCATTAAATCATGAAAGATATCTCTGGCAAAATTATTATTATGAAGAAAATTCCGAACTAGTTTTTTTTGGGCAGTCAGGCCTAACTTTGATTTGCTTTTTTCAGTAATACCTGTTAACTCTGTTTTTAATGAATCTGTTGGTTTTTGATAATTTGTAAGATATGGTTTTAATATACCGGCTATTTTTTTTACTAATTTTCTATCTTTTTTCAAGAAAGGAGTGATGTTTCTTTCTGCAATTTCCTTCAGTGAATATATAACAATAATTGCATTACCAGTTTTGGTTTTAATTGTTTCGCGTAAGGTCCATTTTGTGTATAATATTTTAGTATTAGAAAACTCTTTGGGTGCAGAATATACCTTATCGTTAAGTATTATCCTGGTAACTGTATAATCAGGATATTGCATTATGTTTTTTAGCTTAAAACAAATTTCCTGTAAAGTAATATCTATTGATTTTTTTTCTTTTAAAATATTTTCAATATTACTTATACATGCTAATTCTTTAAGCCTTTCATTCTGTAATTCAATAAAGCTGTATGATTCTATTTTTTTTCCATCAATTTCAAGACTGGCTTCAAGTTTATTTATGAATGAAGTTATAAGCGTAGTTGCTTTTTTTAAATAATTGATTTCTTCATTTGAGAATGAGTCTTTATCTGCAAGGGGGAATTTTTTAGTGTAGAATACTTCTATAGAGCCTTTATTTTGATAAATAGTTTGAAATGAACGTTTCAGTTTCCATTTGGTTTTGAGAAAATTGTTTCTGTCTTTACTAAATCGATATTTTCCGTATTTGATTCTAATAATAATATGACTATTGTATTTGAAAAAATCTGCAATGATAGAACAAGCTTGCTCTAAAAGTTGTTTTCCATCTCTATTTTCCCGTAACAGTTCGGAAAGTTTATACAAATTTGAACGTTCTTTTTCAATATTCTCATTTCTTATGTTTTCACTGAATGAATTATTCTCCATATTTTTTGATGTAATTATTAGAGGTGACCTTTAGCTAAAAGATGATATAAAGTTATAAAACATCAGGAGTTATCAAATAATAAAAGGGAATAAATATTTTGCCGAAAAGCGTATTTAAAAGGTAGGATGATAGTTTTTCAAAAAAAATCTGGTTTTATTTCAGCAAAAAGCGAAAAATTAAAATCACAAAAAAAGTGTAAGTTTACTAAATAAATATGGGAAAATGTTAATTAAATTAATAAATAATCTTCTGTTTTTCAACATGTTAATTGCAATCTATTGTTGTTATGAAAATTACTGTATAATATGATAAAAATCATTTAAGATTTAGTTGTATTTTCTTATGTGTTAAAAAAAAAATAACTACTTTTAATCTATTAATCAATTAACTTAAAATTAGAATACTATGGCATATGTATTAGATGATTTTATGGCAAAAGTTGTTGCCAAAAATGCAGGTGAACTTGAATTTCACCAAGCTGTTCATGAAGTTGTGGAATCTGTGATTCCATTTATTGAAGAAAACCCTAAATACGAACATGGAAGAATTCTTGAAAGAGTAGTTGAACCAGAAAGAGTACTCATGTTTAGAGTACCATGGTTGGATGATACGGGAGATATTCAGGTAAACCGTGGATTCCGTATTGAAATGAATAGTGCAATTGGTCCTTATAAAGGAGGATTACGTTTTCACCCAACTGTTAACCTGGGGATTTTAAAGTTCCTGGCTTTTGAGCAGGTTTTCAAGAATAGCTTGACAACCTTACCTATGGGCGGTGGAAAAGGTGGTTCTGATTTTGATCCTAAAGGAAAATCAGATAATGAAGTGATGAAATTTTGTCAAAGCTTTATGTTAGAGCTGTCAAGGCATATTGGTCCTAATACTGATGTACCTGCTGGAGATATTGGAGTAGGTGGACGTGAAATAGGATTCCTTTTTGGAATGTACAAAAGAATTAGAAATGAGTTTACAGGTGTTTTAACAGGAAAAGATTTAAACTGGGGAGGTAGTTTAATCAGACCTGAAGCTACTGGTTATGGAACTGTGTATTTTGCTGAAAACATGCTAAACTTTAAAGGTGATAGCATAAAAGGGAAAACATGTGTAGTTTCAGGCTCAGGTAATGTTGCTCAATATACTATTGAAAAAGTAAATGACCTTGGTGGGAAATGTGTTACACTTTCTGATTCAGGTGGATATATTTATGATCCTGAAGGAATTGATGCTGAAAAATTAGCTTATGTAATGCATTTGAAAAATGTAAAAAGAGGAAGAATTAAGGAATATGCTGATAAGTATGGCGTTGAATATTTTGCAGGACAAAGACCATGGGGTGTTAAATGTGATGTTGCTTTCCCATCAGCTACACAAAATGAAATTAACGAAGACAAAGCCAAATTATTAATTGCTAATGGTTGTTTCGTTGTTGCCGAAGGTGCAAATATGCCTTCAGTTCCTGAAGCTATTGAAGTTTATCTTAAAAATAAAATTCTTTACGGCCCGGCAAAAGCTGCAAATGCTGGTGGAGTTGCTGTTTCAGGTCTTGAAATGTCGCAAAATTCGCTTCGTTTATCATGGACAAGAGAGGAAGTAGATGAAAGACTATTCAATATTATGAAAAGTATACACGAAACTTGCGTGAAGTACGGTAAGGAAAGTGACGATTATGTAAACTATGTTGACGGTGCAAATATAGGTGGATTTGTTAAAATTGCAGATTCAATGTTGGCGCAAGGTGTTGTATAAAAATAGTAATTCGTATATTGGTAACTGGTATTAGTGTTTTTAATAGCTTACAGAGTTGTATTTTTAATTACTAATTTCTAGTTACAAATTACCAAAAACAAAAAGGCTGCAAACATTTGCAGCCTTTTTTAATGGCAAATAGTTGACAAATATCAGACACTGCTATTAAACACACGGTAGGCAAACTTAATTTACTGATAGTTAGTGTTATAAATTCATTAAGAATTTGCTGAATTTAATCAAATTCATTTTATACTTTATAAAATTTATCTACTTTTGATAAAAAATTAGTAAATTAACAAATTGTAAAAAAAATCAATAATAAGAACTATGGAAGCAAAAGTTAAAAAGTTTATGGATGAGGTTATCGCTAAAAATCCAGGCGAAAAAGAATTTCACCAAGCAGTTATGGAAGTAGCTGAAAAGCTTATTCCTTTTATAGATATGAACCCCAAATATGCACATGGCAAAATTTTGGAAAGAATGGTTG
>Ga0164318_10007519_pt1 | contig 10550 bp, 8 predicted proteins | sample GuaBasSedimGuay9_FD_113734 | JGI IMG/M metagenome (GOLD analysis project Ga0164318, IMG submission 113734) | Subseafloor sediment microbial communities from Guaymas Basin, Gulf of California, Mexico - Guay9, Core 4571-4, 0-3 cm | ecosystem: Environmental > Aquatic > Marine > Hydrothermal vents >...
AAAGTAGTTTGTGAGCCTGTTTCTTGCACAGGTTTTGAGGGAAGAAGAATTGCTTTCATCCTTACCCTTGAAAATTTACTCATTGAGTTTGTGGAGAAGGAGAAAAAGTTAGAGGAAAGATAGGTTAATATTTTTTATATTTCAAAAAAGGCTATTTGTGAAGGTTTGCTCGATCGCTAAGATAGCAAAAAGTGATACGTAAAGTCCTTCAACCTCTTTTATAGGGATTGCTTTCATTTTTTTCCTTAATCTAATATCTCTTATTACCTGCTGTTTAAAGAACTCTAAGTTTTCAGGTGTAAAATCTTTAAGGTTTTCAATCTCTTTTAATATTTTATCATGATGGGATTCAATAAATTTAATCATATATCTTTCATTCATACTTTTATTTATATAATAAAATAGAGTTTCTTACAAGAAAATTAAAAATCAAAACAATAGATTTTATTAATTTTGTCTGATGAAATAAAATTATTAAGAATCTTATAAAAAAGAATTGACTCACATTTATAACAGATGCTAAAAATCTTTTTATGGATCAGCTTGAAGTTTTAACCAATATATATCAGGGCTCTGCCATAGGCCTTTTTGTTGGTGATGCATTTGGTAGAGCTGTGGAAGGATGGCATCCTTTATTTATCAGAAAAAAATATGGTATACTTACAAATCCTTTAGATGGCATATATACTGACGATACCGAGATGATGATAGGGCTTATGGAATCCTTACTTGAAAAAGGAGATTTAGATCCTGATTATACAGCAAAGATATTTTTGAAAAATTTTCACCCCTTTAGAGGATATGGTAGACGTATTTATGGTGTAATGAAGCGTATATCAGATGGTTTGCCATGGGATAAGGTTGGTACAGATAGTTGGGGTAATGGTGCTGCTATGCGAATTGCTCCGGTTGGCTTTTTCTTTTATGATGATCTATCTAAACTTGAGAAGGCTGCTATACTTTCAAGTAAAATCACTCATAAACATCCTAATGGCATAGCAGGTGCTCTTGCTCAAGCTCTTGCCGTTGCAATTGCTACATCAAAAGCTATAAAAAAGGAAAAAGTCATAAAAGAAGAGTTTATCAAGATAATCATTGAGCGTGTTAAGCCTATTAGCATAGATATGGAAACTGAGCTTTTAAAGATCAAAAAGCTTGCACTTGTTAGCTCAGTTGACGAAAAGATTGACCTTGTTGTTAAAAATTTTCGTAGGGATGTAAGCGCACCCGGAGCAGTTCCTGCTGCTATTGCTTCTTTTCTTTTAGCAACTGACTTTAAAGAGGCAGTAATTATAGCTGTTAACGCAGGTGGTGATACTGACACAATAGGAGCAATGGCTGGTAGCATTGCTGGTGCATATTGGGGATTTAATATGATTCCCTCTAATTGGTTTGAAGTCCTTGAGGATGATAAAAAAGGAAAGAGCTATATCCTTGGGTTAGCAAAACATCTTGCTATGAGGAAGTTGGGTATTAATTGATGAAATATGAGAAAGTAAAAGAAGCTTTAAAAAAGATTTCTGGAACAAAAATGTTGGTTTTAGGGGATGTAATGCTTGATGAGTATATCTGGGGTGATGTGAAAAGAATATCCCCTGAAGCACCTGTTCAGGTAGTTGAGGTCAATAATGAAAATCAGAGGCCAGGGGGAGCAGGAAATTCTGCAATGAATTTGGTTTCCCTTGGTTGTGATGTATATTTAGCAGGTGTTGTTGGGGATGATAAAGAAGGTGATATTTTAATCAATTTATTAAAGAAAAGTGGGATTAATGTTAAAGGTCTTTTTATTGATAAGGATAGACCAACAACCCAAAAAACCAGGGTTATAGCAGAGAGTCAGCAAGTAGTAAGGATCGATAAAGAGAAACGTTCTTATATATCAGCAGAAAAAGAAAAAAAACTTATTAATTATATCGCAGATATAATCGCTCATGTTGACGGGATACTTATTTCTGACTATTTAAAAGGTTGCTTAACATCATTTTTACTTAAAGAAGTAATAAAAAAAGCAAATGATAGAAGTTTACCAGTGGTTGTTGATCCTAAAGGTAAGGATTTTACCAGATATGAAAATGTATGGCTAATCACTCCAAATAGGGAAGAAACAGAGATAGCTTCTGGAATCCAGATAGAAAAAGATGATTCAATAGTAAAAGCTGGTGAGTTTTTGTTAAAAACAACAAAGGCTAAAGCAGTTTTAATCACATTAGGTTCAAAGGGAATGGCGCTTGTAGAGCCTAAAAAAGATCCTATTTTTATACCAACAAAGGCAAAAGAAGTTTATGATGTTTCAGGTGCAGGTGATACTGTTGCTGCAGTTGTTTCAGCATCTTTAGCATCAGGGTCATCTTTTTATGATGCAGCAAGTCTCGCGAATATAGCAGCAGGGGTTGTTGTAGGAAAAATAGGAACAGCTTCTCCTAAAAAAGATGAAATTATTAAAATGGCTTATAATGACCTAAAAAAAGAGAAGAGAAAATTTCTTGATAATTCTGAGCTTTTCTTGCTTATAAAAGATCTAAAATCTCAAGGCAAAAAGATAGTCTTTACTGATGGTTGCTTTGATATTTTACATGCAGGTCATATTGAACTTTTAAAAGCGGGAAAGCAATCTGGTGATATATTAATAGTTGGTATTGAAATAGATGAATCTATAGCAAATAAAAAAGGAAAAGGCAGACCCTTTATCAATCTTGATCAAAGGATTGCAATTGTTTCAGCAATTGATTATGTTGATTATGTTATATCTTTTAAGAGAGAAAAACTTGTTGATATAATAAAACTTATAAAACCTGATTTCATAATAAAAGGTTCTGATTCAAAAGATGATTTGCCTATTTCTGATGAAGAGTTAAGTTTTTTAGGGGGAAAATATAAATTTGTTGATATTATTGGCGATTTATCAATATCAATGATAGCAGAAAAGATCAGGGGAAATGAACGAGAGGAGTAAATGGGAGATCAAGTTGATATACGAATGAAAGGTTTTCTTTCTAAAAAGGATTTAAAAGAGGTTATTCAGATAATTAGGCAAATGGTTAAATTAGTTGGTGATGAGTCGATCTCCTTTAGAGATGCTCTTAATAGAGTATTAGCAGAAGATATTGATAGTCAAAGGGATGTGCCTCCTTTCTCAAGGGCTGCTATGGATGGATACGGTGTTAAAGCAACTGATACATTTGGTGCATCAAGGTATAACCCTGTTCAATTAAAATTAATAGGAGAGATATTAGCAGGTGAAGAACTTGATCATGAGTTAAAAGAAGGTGAAGCAGTACGGATAATGACAGGCGGAAGGATGCCTAAAGGAGCAGATGCAGTTGTAATGGCTGAATATGCAGAGGAAAAAGGAGATCAGGTATGGATATATAAAAGTTTACAACCCAAAAAAAATCTCATGTTAAAAGGAGAGGATATAAAGAAAGGGGATATAGTTTTAAAGAAAGGGAGAAGATTAAAGCCTCAAGATATAGGAGTTTTAGCATCAATAGGGAAAATTAGAGTAAAGGTTTATAAAAAGCCTAAGGTTGCGATCATTGTTACAGGCAATGAACTTGTTCATCCAGAAGATCTAAAAAATTCTGAACAATTGGTGGATTCAACATCTTATATGCTTGAAGGATTGATAAAACTTTATGGAGGGATTCCTAAACATTTGGGGATCATAAAAGATAAGGAAGATGATATTTTTGATGCTTTAAAAGGATGTAAAGAGGATATAATAGTTGTTACTGGTGGTACAGGCATAGGCAAAATGGATTATGCACCTATTGTAGTTTCAAGGATAGGCGAGCTTTTGGTGCATGGTGTAGCAATGAGACCTGCTTCACCAACTGGATTGGGGTTCATAGATAATAGACCGGTTTTTCTTTTATCTGGCAATCCTGTTGCTGCTATGGTCGGTTTTGAAGCCTTTGTGGCACCTGCTATCTCTATTATGCAAGGAGAAAAACCTAAGTCTATATATTGTGTTAAAAAAGGAAAGGTTATAAAAAAAGTGGTATCAGAAATAGGAAGAACAGATTTTGTTAGGGTTAAAATAAAAGGAGATGAAATTGAACCATTAAGAATAACAGGTTCTGCTATTCTAACATCCACCATCAGAGCTGATGGTTTTATTGTTATTGATAAAGAATCAGAAGGGCTAAAAGAAGGAGAAGAGGTGGAGGTCTTTTTATATTAGTTATGAAACAGGAGCAATTTCTTACATTTTATACTAAAGAAGAGGCAGAGGATCTATTTAAAAAGTATATAAAAGATGAGCCTTTAGGAGAGGAAGAGGTTAGTTTAGATCAAGCTTTAGGTAGGATCATATCAAGGGATATAGTCTCTCCTATTGATGTTCCTTACTTTCATAGATCCAATGTGGATGGTTTTGCTTTAAAGGCAAGTGATACCTATGATGCAGATGAAGAATCTCCAATAACCTTAAAATTAAATAATGAAGAAATTACAACTGGGATGGTTCCAAAATTGATAGTAAAACCTGGTACAGCAACATATATAGCAACAGGGGCAGTTATACCAAGAGGTGCAACAGCTGTGGCAATGGTAGAGTGGACTGAGATAAAAGATGATGATGTTTTAATCTATCGCTCGGTTGCCCCAGGTGAAAATATTGCTTATGCTGGTTCTGATATTATGGCAGGGGAGATAGTTTTAAGAAAGGGGCAGGTTTTAACATCAAGGGAAACCGGACTTATTGCTGCTGTTGGTTTAGATAAAGTTTATTGTTATAGAAAGCCAAAAATAGCAATCATATCCACAGGTGATGAGGTAATCTCTCCAGGGGATAAAATAAAAGAAGGTCTTGTTTATGATAGTAATAGTCGAATAATAGCTGATATTGTTAGAGAAAATTATTGTGAGCCTTATTATATGGGTATATGCAGGGATAATGAAGATGAACTTATCAAACGGCTTGAAAAAGCACTTGAGATGGATATGATTATTCTTTCTGGAGGAACATCCAAAGGTGTTGGTGATTTTACTTATAGGATAATCGATAGGTTAGGGAAGCCAGGGATTGTGGTTCATGGTGTTAGAATAAAACCAGGAAAACAATTATGCTTAGCTGTTTTAAAAAACAAACCTGTTGCGGTGCTACCTGGTTTTACAACCTCTGCTGTGATTACCTTTAATGAGTTCATTAAACCAATTATAAGAAATATGGCAGGTGCTTTTAGAGAGAAGAAGAAAACTCTTTTTGCAAAGACAGCTATTAAGATTCACTCCTATGGCGGAAGACGAGAATATATGCTTGTAAATTTAGTTCATAACAAAGGAGAGATATGGGCTTATCCAATAGACAAAGACTCTGGTTCCACCTCTGCACTTGCTTATGGTGATGGCTATATTCAGATTGAGGAAAACCAAGAGATGATCGAGAAAGGTAAAAAGGTTAAGATCAATCTACTAAGTGAAAACTACCAGTTAGCTGACTTGATTATTATTGGAAGTCATTGCGTGGGTATTGATATGCTTATTTCGATTTTAAAGGAGTATGGTATATCATCCAAGATCATATCAGTAGGCTCAACTGCTGGTTTAATGGCAGCATCAAGAGGGGAGGCAGATATAAGCGGTATACACCTCTTTGATGAAAAAAGCGGTATCTATAATATACCCATTGTGAAATCCTTTCATGAATTAGCATTAATTAGGGGTTATATACGAAAGCAGGGTATTCTTTTTAGAAAAGGTGATCCTTTTTCTGGAAATGAAACCCTTGAAGAGATTGTGAGAAGAACCATTGAAGAGTCTGAAATTAGCATGATAAACAGAAATAAAACTTCAGGAACAAGGATCTTCTTTGACAAGATGCTAAAAGAGATCTTTAATAAAAATGGATGGGAATTTAAAAACGTTTATGAGATGATTCCAGGTTATGATATGGAGGCAAAAACCCATAATGGAGTAGCATCCTCTATTGGTTTTAATAAAGCTGATTGGGGCATTGGGATAGAGAATGTAGCAAAAGAATATGATTTGGGCTTTATATTTTTAGGTAATGAGCATTATGATTTTGTTATCCCTAAAAATAAGCTTGAATATAAGCCTATAAAGACCTTCCTTGAGATCCTTCGCTCAAAAATAATAAATTCAAAGTTAAAAAAAATGGGTTTTATTGTTCCTGATAATATTGGAGAGATTTTAGTTGAATAAAATAGAAAGGCATTTCATAAAGGTTTCTTTAAAAAAATAGCTCGTAGAATCAGATTTTACATCTTGAGTAAAGGTAATTCATGAATTGTTTCTACGATTTATTTTGCTATATAATCACAGGCATGGATGCCTGCACTACTATTTAGAAATCATATTCTTATTGACCAATTTTTAATTTATTAAAAAGCATCTTAATTCTTATCTTAAATTGATCATTAGATTCACTTAACAAAAAAAGAATTAAATTTTATTTTGGCAAAAAAAACAGCAAATTTAGCGTAAAAAAATATTGCATTTCTTTAAATCCAGTGTTAAAAAGAAATTTCTATAAAAAATTTTTATATGCAGGACTGTAAAACTATATATTTCTAATTTTTATGTTAAGTAAGGTTAAAATACTTTAAATTTGGCTTGTTTTTTATTTTGGATAAATAACTAATCTTATTAGAAAGGGGGTGAAATTGAATGTTCAAGGTTACAGTTAACAAAGAGACTTGTGAGGGGTGTGGCGAATGTGTGGATGTATGCCCTTCAGAGGTTTTTGAAATGAAAGATGATAAGGCTGAGCCAGTAAACATGGAAGAATGTGTAGGATGTGAGTCTTGTGTAGATGCCTGCCCAACTGACTCTATTACAGTAGAGGAGGTAGAAGAATGAACTAAAAAGGGCCTTATGGCCCTTTTAGTTCATTCTTGTTTGTGATTAGTTTAAAAAATGGAAAAAATTGTATAAAAATAACTATTAATAATAATTAAATATAAATAATAACTATTTTCTTTAAAAATTTAGCAAAATATTATTCAAATTAAGTCCTAATCTTATATGAATAAGTAGATATAATTAATGTTGTATAAAGAAAGGAAGTTTATTATTTAAAAAAGCATACTTTAACTAAACTCAAAGTTATCTACCCTTTTTTATATCGTGATTTTAATTTTTCCCGGATCTGGCTTGCTACAGGAGGGCAGCCTGTTACTTTAATACCATCTACTACCTCTTTAGTATTACAACTGCAATTACCTACATAAATGGTTCCTTTAGGGCAATCTTTTACCCCTTTGCCTATCGCTATATTGAGCTTTCCATCTTTTTTTATATAAGGTTCTATCTCATTATAGTAGCGCTTCAAAAATAAAAAGATAGTGGATAAGCAGGCACTGCATGATTGAATATCAAAGATCTCAACATTAGGGTAGCTAAAAGAAATTTTTTTTGGTGGAGGAGCAAAATCGATTTTCCATTTTAGATAATCAGAAGGAGATACAACTACATTATCCTCATTAAAACTCCTATTTTCTGCAACAATCCTTATATGAGGAATACTAAATGGTTCAATTCCCATAAGCTTTGACGCAACTATATCAGCAGATAATGCATCTTTGCTTGCAATAACCATTTTTGCATTTTTTGGCTCCCCACCACTTGGTCCCATCCCTTCCATACCAATAGTGCCATCAATTATTACAAGATCAGGGTAGATTACTTTTGCCATATCTGCTATAGCGATATCAAGTTCTTTTTCTCCATTTGTGATCTCTTTTGGTGCTTGTATCTGGTGAAAAACTATCTTTTGTCTTCGCCATAACATTCCTTTCATATTCTTAATAGATAATGTAACCCCTGTATGCATATGTGTTTTCATAACAGGAATGGAGATAATATAATCATATTCTTCTATAAAAGAAGTAACTTTTATTTTATCTATTAACCTCCCATTTGGTATTGGGATGGTTTTATATGGATTGTTATCAAAGTCTAAAAGAGGCACATTTTTTTCCTTTGCTACTTTGCTGATTCCTGTAATATCAAAAGCTTCCATAACATTAATTCCTATGATAGGACTTTCCCCAATAGCAAGCTTTCTTGCTCCAATTTCGCGTAAGAAATCGATTGTAGCTGCAACTACATTCGGGTTTGTTGTTGCACCTGCCTTTGCTTCAAACAAACGAGCTGCATTTGGTTTAATCAACACCTTGCGGTTAGATAGATTAGGAAAATTTAGCTTAGAAAGTGCAGTAATAGTAATATAGTAAGGGTTATCACCTTTAGCTACAAAAACTTTTATCATTTTTTGATCAACTTAATTTAGAAAGGAATCTTTTTATTCTTTTTAATCCTTTTTTTATGTTCTCAATAGATGTGGCAAAGCTAATCCGAATGTTTTTATTACTCCCAAAAGGCTCTCCAGGTACTATCGCAATGTTTTCTTTTTCAAGTAAGAGCATACATAATTTAACAGCGGTTCTTATTTGCTTTCCATCATATCTTTTTTTAAACAGAAAAGAGATATCAGGGAACAGATAAAAGGTGGCAGGTGGTATCTCACAACTAATCCCTATTTCATTTAATCCTTTTACCATATAATCCCTACGTTTGCGATATTCTTCTACCATCTGATTTATTACTATTTTATCACCATTTAATGCGGTAACCGCAGCTATTTGTGAGATAGAACATGTGTTTGTAGTTCGCTGACTCATGATCTTTGCCATACCAGTAATAATTTCTGCCTCCCCAGCAGCATAACCAATACGCCAACCTGTCATTGCATAAGCTTTAGAACATCCATTTATTACAATAGTAATTCTTTTGATTTTATCATCTAAGCTTGCAATACTTATATGTTTACCATCAAATATGATATGTTCATAAATTTCGTCTGAGATTATATAGATTGTATGTTCAATACAGATTTCAGCGATTTTTTCAAGTTCTTGTTTTGTATAAATAGAACCAGTAGGGTTTGCTGGTGAATTAAGGATTAAAGCCTTTGTTCGTTTGTTTATCGCCTTTTTTAAGCTATGGTAAGAAATTTTATAACCTTCTTCTTTAAAGGTTGGAATTATTTGTGGAATCCCTCCAGAAAGTTTTACCATTTCTGGATAACTAACCCAGTAAGGAGCAGGGATGATCACCTCATCTCCTTTATCGACTAAAGCATCTAAAGCTAATGTTATTGCCTGCTTAGCCCCTGTTGTAATTATTATCTGATTGTTGTTGAATTCAAGATCATTTTCCCTTTTTAATTTATTGATTATTGCTTCAATTAAAATTGGTAATCCTTTAACAGGTGTATACTTTGTAAATCCATTATCAATTGCTTTTTTAGCTGCTTCTTTTATAAAGTTTGGGGTATCAAAATCAGGTTCCCCAGCGCTAAAACTAATTACATCAATGCCATTATTTTTTAACTTAAATGCTAAGTTACTGATCTCAACCGTTTTAGAGGGAGCCAAATTTTCTACTTTAGTGGATAAATGGTGCACCCTTCCTCTCCTTAGAGATACTACGAACCTTTATCTTTTTTTTCAATAATTGCAATAGGAAGATAAGTAAAAAGAGTCCCCCACCAACAACATCGGTTTGCCAGTCAGGTTTTACCAACATGATAGAAGAGATACCAAGTATGATCCTTTCTATTAGATTTGCCTTTGTAAAGAAATAACCTTCAGCAGCTGTTCCAAGCGCAATAATACCTAACATTGCGGTAAGAGTGATATAAGTGGTTTCGAAAAAAGCAGGAAATGTTGTAAATGAAGAAGCATTAAGTAATAATTTTGGTGAATATACAAAGACAAAGGGTCCTATAAAGCCAGCTAAAGCAAGCTTTGTTGCTGTAAAGCCAGTGCGAAGAGGATTTGATCCAGAGATCCCAGCTCCAGCATATGCTGCCATGCCAACAGGAGGCGTTAAGTCAGCAATTACACCAAAATATAAGACAAACATATGAGAGGCAAGTAAAGAGATTTTGAATTTTAGTAAAGCAGGGGCAGCAATAATTGATAGAACAATATAGGTAGCAGTTGTTGGAAGACCAGAACCTAAAATGGTGCAGGCAACCATTGTAAGAAATAGAGTAAAGAATAACTCCAACTGAAAGTTGTTAGCAATCATAAAGGGTATATTTGATAATACCCCGGCTATCTGTTTAGCTAAAGTAACGGTCATGTTAGCAAAGGTCATGCCAAAACCTGTTAATCCAGCAGTCCCCACAATAAATCCAATTGAAGCACAAGCAGCACCAATGCCCAAAGCAGCTTTTGCACCTAAAACTAAAGCATCAATTAACTCTTTATAGCTTAAACGTTTTTTTGGTTTATAATAACCAATTATAATTGAGATAGCACATATAAACCATTCAGGATTCCAAATGTTAAAATGACCACCAACAATAGCATAAATAACAGCGTAAATGGTGAGTAAAGTTGGTGGTAAGATTCTTCCAGCAATAGCAATACTTGAGAGTATTCCCCAAAATGCTGCTTTAAAAGGCGTGTATCCTTTGATAAGTAAAAAGACAATAAAGATGATTGGTAACAAAAGATGCCAGCGGTCTTTAATAATTTCAATTGCCTTTTTTAATCCACCTCCTTCAATACCTTTAA
>Ga0164318_10007520_pt1 | contig 10549 bp, 1 predicted proteins | sample GuaBasSedimGuay9_FD_113734 | JGI IMG/M metagenome (GOLD analysis project Ga0164318, IMG submission 113734) | Subseafloor sediment microbial communities from Guaymas Basin, Gulf of California, Mexico - Guay9, Core 4571-4, 0-3 cm | ecosystem: Environmental > Aquatic > Marine > Hydrothermal vents >...
AGAGTATGTAACTTTCAGTTCTCCCCCCTCTACAGTAAATATCCTGAAGTCACTGTTATTGGCACAATCCTCACCGCCTATCACCGTTCCACCTGCCGACCGTACAGAATGGCCATTGTAACTGGTTCCATAATCGCGCACCGTCACCCCCACCTTTGTGCCATCAGGGAGATTAAGGCCTGTGATGGTTACTGGTATCCTGTTGTCAGAGCCTGTTGCAGAGATTTCCCTTGAGCCTTCAAATACTCCAGTGTCAGGTGGGCCTGCCTGGAGATAGAGGCCGTCAGTGGAGATGCCGGATCCGCTTTCTACCCTATAGATAAAGAGGATATAGTTACCTGTGTTATCGGAGTAGTTGGTATCATTTATACCTACTGTGAGCGTTCCATCCTCTGGCGCGTCGAATTCCACAGGGCCCGCACCGATAAAGAAAGGATCCCCTCCGTTGAACTGGCCCACGAGAGCCATATTGGGTACACCTGCCACGGCACCGGATGTGTTGGTTTTACCCTCAGGGCCCGAGCCCGTGTAGTCATGGCTTGAATTGTAGGCAAATCCCGTGGCCTCCAAGACAACTATTTCCCCTGCTTGCAGGGTTATGGCCTGTACAGGCTCTGTTCCATCGCCACTTCCTGCCCCTTCAAAGGGCATGGTGGTGGCGGGCACATGGACTTCTTCAGGATTGCCCTGGGGGAATAAAAGATTGTCTTCAGAGGAGATGCTGAACTTCAGGTGATGAGTGCCAGAGCTGAGGTATTGAGACAGGTCAATGGGATCGTCTCCCTGGCTGAGTTCAACAGGGTCTCCGCCATCCACACTCATAAAAAGATGCCCGGCCCACCATGGGGCAACTGGTAAATCCCAGGCACCAGAGACCACGACGTTATCTCCTTCGTCCAAATCGAGGTCAAATTCAGCAAGGTTCCACATGGTTTTTACATGTGATAGGGTAAAGCCCTGTGTTATTGTCCAGGTCCTTGCCTTTCTGGGAAGAATGGTAACTGATTTCTGGTTGATGCTGTCTTTGTCATATACCCTTAGCCTTATGTCACCCGATTCTGCACCATGAGGTATCTGGACCACCAGCATACCGCTTGTAAGATGAGTTTTGGGAAGTTCTACCTCGTTGAGGTATGCATGATTGTATGCAAGCTGGGATGAAAGGTTATTGGCAAAGATTACAAGATGGTCTCCAATGCCAAGCGTGGTCCTCCCAAGACTGGTTATTTCAGGTGGCTGTTCAGGGATGGCCGCTTCATCAATCACACTCACGGGTATTGAAATGGATGCTACCGATTCATCGGGCAGATAGGATATATGTATGGTTGTTTGACCCACTTCCACTGAATGGACAATGCCCTGCTCATCCACTGTGGCCACCGTCTGGTCATCTGATGAAAACTCAATATCCTGCGGCTCGGCAGGAAGCGTGGATCCGTCGCTCATGAGATAGGAGACGCTCAACTGGCATGTTTGACCTAATCCGGTAAAATCTATAAACGATGGCGAGGCCTTAAGCGCTGTTACTTTCCTTAGCTCAAAGACCACTGGCACTGCTATCTCAGCGAGGGTATCATATTTCACAGTAACCGTAGCACTACCGGTCATCTGTCCGGCGATTATTGCGCCCGTAGCTGTTACCAGTGCCACCTTTGTATCGCTTGAATTGAAAAGGCATGATGATGTGACTGTCCTATGGGAGCCATCATCATAGTTAAGGGTAACTGCCAATTGGGCGTGGTCACTGTATGTGTACAGATGCACGGACTGAGGGCTGACAGAAATAGAGACAGGGTGCCTGATGGATACCGTTACAGAGCAGGTAGCAGCAAGCCCTCCCACGGTGGCCGTTATGCTGGATTCCCCGTCAGAGAGCGCGGTTACTGTACCGGAGCCATTTACCACAACGACATTGGGATTGGAGCTGATAAAACTTACATTAGAGTAAAGCTCTGAACTTGAGCCGTCAGAGTAATGACCAATTACCCTGATTTTTTCTGTTTGCCCTTTGTCAATAAGCTTAATGTCTGAAGGTTCAAGCTCCAGATTCTCCAGTGTCTTAATGTTCACGGATACGGGTACGGTAACCGATTCAAGCCCAGGGAATGTGAAGGTGACATCTGCCTGGCCGCTCGACATTGCAATAATCTCTCCGCTCGATGTCACTTTTACAACAGAAGGATTGTCTACCTCTGCTGATATTCCCTGGTAAGGGATAGAAATCTGTGAACCATCAGAAAGCACTAGGTTGAATTGAAGTTTCCGCACTTCTCCCGACATGGTCATGGTCAGGCTGGATGGGTCCACTGCTAGCGATTGAAATGCAGGCAGATGCACATCAGCCGGGTCACTCCTTTGGCCATTTGAATCTATTACAAACAACGAAACCTCTCTCCCTCCTTCGGATTCAAACAGGACCTCAAAGGAACCGCTCTCGTCTGATGAGCCGTTGAAAGACACCTGATCGGGTGTGATAATCTCTAACTTGCAAAGTGGCGGGGCTGCCCCTTCAGCGCCAGCTATCTTCCAGGCATTCAATCCCAGAGGTATTACTTGCATCTTATCGTTGGACACAGGTTCAGGCGGTGTTGTTCCTGCAGGGGCTGGGACGGTCACATTGAAGTTAATCGTCCTGACGGTCTGATTTCCTGAACAGTCGCTTGCAACAACTTTTATAATATGATTTCCTGGCTCAACGTCCGTGGTATCCAAATTGAAAGCGCTTCCATTGCCGATAGGCTCTGTGGCATTGTCAAGGAAATAAGTTGTGCTGCTTACAGCTACATTGTCAGTGGCACGAACGCGGATAAGGAGAAAATCACCTTGAAGAAGATGAGGTGATGTGCTGGGGTTTATTACCTCAAGTACAGGCGGGGTAGTGTCAGAAACAACGGAGAAATCTATTGTGGACTGCCCTGTATTGCCTGCCTCATCGGTGGCTACTGCTAGTAGGCTATGTTGTCCTGGTGTCAAAGATGATGAATCCAGCGTATAACTGTAAGGTGCCAGCGCAAGAGTGCAAAGTGGCTCTGAAGAACCATCGAGAAAAAACTTTACATCTTTAATGCCAGCATTGTCCGTAGCCTTCGCTACGGCTACTATAGGTTCGCCCGCAAGGTAAGAATTCTTAGAAAGCTCAATCGCAACCGCTGGCCCTACCTCGTCCCCCTCGGCCATAACTATGCCCTGAACCGTTTCCGAGGCATTCCCTGATGTGTCATAGGCCCTGAAGCGAAGCTCATGCTGACTATCAGGCCCAAGACCTGTCGTAGTTATGCTGAAAATATAAGGATACTGGTTTACGATCGCCTGTCTTTTACCGTCAAGATAATACTCTACCCTGTCTATTCCCTTGTTATCCTGCGCATTGACAGTAATACTGAAAGTACTTCCAGGGACGATGGCATTGACATCAATATTTCCGGGGATAATCAGGGATATGCTAGGGGGTGTGGTATCAGGTTCCAACGGGGATGGAGCCGTCTTGAATTTGACATTCATTCCGGAGGCTATCTGATTACCATCGGCATCGTATATATCGGGGGAAACAATCACATAATAGGTAGAATCATAGTTTAGTGGCTCTGTGTGGTTTAACGAGACGGCCATTTCACCTGATGGGAGGCTGTTTTTGACGAATAATGTCGTGACTGCGTTTCCCTTTTCGTCCTCTAGAACAATTGTATCGCCCTTATGTCCTGTAGAGAGAGTGGCTTCATCAATAGGCTTGGAGAAAAATATCGTGGGGGCGGTGTCTACTGCCACATCTGTGGTATTATTAACGGGGACTATCCTTACTGCAGCCCTGCCTGAAGGTACATCAGTATCAGCAGGGAAAGAACCTGTCGCGCAAGGCTCATCTCCCATGTGTACAAAAAGCTGAATGTTTTCCGACGCCGCGCCGACACACGAAGTAATTAAACCCGTTACTCTAGGATAAACGGTAAATGACTGTGATACGGTCTCGCCGGGCTGTATGTTTCCAAGGTCCCTAACTGCACAATGGGGCCCTTGTGGTTCGTCAAAAGTCAGGTTCTCGCCCAGATTCAAGGTGATACTTGCGAAATTTGCAGCAATGTCAGAAGTATTCGTGATGTTTACGAGTAGCTGATAGGGCTCACTTGCAGTGACACGGTCTGGTTGCTCCACCACCACTGCAAGATGAGGAGGCCCTTTGACTTCTATTGATGTAGAAGCAGATCCTGAAATGGGCACAGGATCGCTAAAGCCCGGGCCCGTAAGATTTCCTGCAAAATCTAACTTGACATTGTAATGCCCGATTTTATCTCCTCTAACGACCCAATCGCGGCTTACTTGGGAATTTGGCTGTATATTGCCGAATGAGTTTTGCCCGGAGGCAGGCGATATGTTTGTTAGTCCATCGGGCGCTACGATCCTTGCTTTTATCTCCTGAAGGGCAAACAGGTCAGATGTGTTAAGAATTATAAGCTTTACATTGAAAAACTCCTTGAGCGTCTTTATATCACCATCTATTAAGAGCACGGCTGGAATTGGAGGAGGATTATAAGATGTAGCCGTAAGTGGCAAATTGATCTCAAAAATGTATGCTTTTGGTTGCCTTTTGGCTCCACCACCGCCACTACCGCCCAAATCGATCTCAATGGGCTCAGTCCCCCTATCGCTCTCTATATATTTGGGTTGTGGCACATATTTATGTACCTGGACCACCTTATTGTTTACTGTAAAAGTAACATCAAATTTGGAGACATTGTAGTTTTCAGGGTCGTCTACATCTACTACACCCTGAGCAACAAGCTCCTTTATTTCATCTGTAGTAAGCCTTTTACTTTCAGCCTTTGCAACGACGACCTTGTCCAAAGAGACCTGTGTAACCTGTAGAGGCCTGGAAGTTACGACATTACCATTGCTGTCACGAGCTTCAACCGTAAATACATTGACCGCATTCTCCTTGAGCGGAACCGGAACAGAAAAATCACCTGTATTTCCCTGAATAGTTCCACTTTTAGTTGTATTGCTACCCTTTACTGTTATCTCTACGTCAGCGTTAGCATGAAGCGGCAACACAAAAACGGCTAAAAAGCTGATAACCACTATGATAGGATAAAGAGACCTTTTTCTAATCCGAGTCTTCATAACTTATCCCCCTACTGAGTTACCTGAAAGGTTACATCCTGCCCTGCAGGCACTGTTACACTATAGAAACCACTACAATCTGTATATACCTCGTTGTTAATCTCCGGTATGTATATCCTTGCTTCTCTTACTGGCAAATTGCTAAAAGAATCAACCACAATTCCGCTTATAGTGACCTTTGGGGCCGAGCTACTCCGAATAATGACCTGTTTGACAAAGGGTAATTGGCCCTGCCGTTGAAATCCAATCCAGAAGACGTTGGTCTGTGAATGAGCTGGTATGTTAACACTGAAGGTATGATTCGTTACATCAAGGTTCTGCAAATCAGCAGAACTGTCGGTCCTTGCATTGATAGTGCTGATATCAGCATCCCTGACTATTCCTCTTATGTTAACCGAGCTATCATTGTCTTTTATTTCCACCGGGGTAAAAACGATAAGAGGACAGATTTTCCTTCCCTGGGGTATCACCAGTTGGTCTGTTATTGAGGCATCTGGAAGGGTTACTTGTTGTCCCTTTTGTACCAATCGATCACAAGGGATTTTGATGTTTCTTACTAGCAATTTGCCCGATGCGTCGGCAGGAACAGCGATGTGAAATTCAAAAGTGTCCTGTGTATGCTGCTCCTCCGATTCAGGGTTATTCAACATGTCTTCAGTGACCTCAGGCAAAGGTTCGTAATCTATCGAATCAAGGGAACACAGATTTATTATTCTCTGAGGCCCATGAGGGGGATCTATTATTATCTTGGTTGTATAAGGAGGAAGAAGGGCATAGTCTCCGTAACGCGGAGCTGCAACGACGCCTCCTGCAACTGAGATCAGAATTCTCCCGTCCACATCTGTCTTTGATGGCACAAATCTTGGAATTCTGTGTATGCCATCCTCATCACCTACAAGCAAAGAGTTGCCGTCGGCACTTATTTCAATAGAAGATGGATGATGAAAAGTATAAGGCAATTCTATTACCTCATCATTCGCGACAGCAGTAGAGTAAAACCGGGCTATTTCAAGGGCCTGTCTTGGAATCAGGAAAAGCTTCCCTGTCTCGTTGTCCAGCAGGTAGAGGTCTCCGAGGTCGTCGAAGACAAGGTCTGAGAGCATGGTAAAAGGATTTCCAATTTCACCAAATAATTTCCAGGGATCATTAGACCTCCAACTCTCAAAACAATAGATATTGTCATAACTGGTTAGGTAGTAAGCCCGGCCTTCATCAAGCGGATCCTGGGCTGTTCTGGAAAAGGGGGTAATAATTTGATCATCGGAATGAAATATTGTTTGAGCTATATTCCCATAATATGAATCTGGAGGCACTCCTTTTCTTCTATCAAGTACTTTTACAGATTGTGATGCGACATCAGTTAAGGCAATAGATTCAGGGTCAATGGACCCACTTAAAAACTTTGAAAAATGCCCGGCATAGAGATCAGATATATCACATGGTTTTGTCATAAAGTTAAAAAGGATGTTACTCATATATCTGACTCTCCCAAGATAATAGCGCTGACCATGTGAAATATTTCCCTCAGTGGGCTCTATGTTGTAAGGATAACAATACTCCCATATGCTACCGCCAAAGCGCTCTTCGCTGGCTGCATTTTCCGCATAGAGCCACCCCTGGGTGTCTATAGCGAGTCCTTTTTGATAAGGTTCCGCAAAGCCTGTGGTTAACAGTGGCTCCCACCCATCAGGGGTATTAACATAAATTAAACCTGTATCACGAACTCCTACATATTCCTTTCCGTGAATGCGATCTACGGCTATGTCTAGGGTGCGATATGGATTTGTGACGGGGTAAATCTCTACCATTATCGAGCTAAAACCACTCCATTGGAACATCATACCTCTATAGATTTTATCAGCAACACCCAGTGTGTCTTGCAAAAGGTTTAACACGTAACCGCCTGCTGGCAGGCCGGATGTCGCGTATAGCCAAAAATTACTGTGTTGCCACCAGTCCAATCCAGCGTTGGCCGGTACACTATTTACCCGTCTGATGAAGCTTTGCATATAGTATGTCACAATCCCAATTGATGGCGAATCATCAACAAATACAAGATACCCGTCTTTTGTCCTTAGAAACTCTGAGCTTGGTTTGATAACCAATCTTTGACAATGGTGATTATCATCCACCCGATAAATAGCATAATAGAACTTTGGCACAGTTTTTTGTCCATGGTCCCCATGAGCTGGCTTAAATATCAAAATCGTATTCATTCCGCTGAAGGTTTTAACAGGTATAGCAGCCACAATTTCAGGTGCAGTTGGCTCAAGAATTTCCAGAATCGTTTCCTTCATTTTATTGATTAGAGGCTTATACAGGTCCTGAAGGACGCTTCCTGCCATACCGCTGAGAGTGCCTGTAATGAAGTCTCCTGCCATTGACCACGGCCCCAATGCCTCCTCAAGTCCCTCTATTGCCAAATACGTCCTGGCTGTATCGGCATCAGGTATGGATGTGTATATATCAAAGAGTTTCTCTATCGCGCTGTTTTCAATTTGCCCTATGACGGTTTGGCGCATGTTATCGAACACCGTATTCCACGCATCCTCTGAGCCAGAGGTGCTTTTCTCATTAGAACCTCCATTATTGCTACTTCCATCTGCCAGTAATATGGGAGGTTCAGTGTCCGCCATTGTTGCCCTTAGTTCCGGATTAAGCTCTGCAAGAAGGGGTTTGGTATTGGAAGAGGCTGTCGACGATGGATAGAATTTCCTGTCAAGATAGGCAACAAAACTGTTTACCAAGAGGTACATCTGCAGGGGGTTAAGCGTGGTTTCCAGAGTAAGCTTGGGCGGATTGTCAGATACGACAGAGCCTCTGTTAAAGACTGCTACAAAAAGAGAATTTCCGGGCTCTGATGGATGCTGCCACATTTCAGCAAGGGCCTTGTTAAGGGCCACAATCCAGTTTAAAAAGTCGGGTGGTTCAGGATCCCACCCTACTATACTGTTAAAAAAGATCAAAGCGCTTACTAGACTATATGTGCGCCCCTCTATGGCCCATTGTTTTGCCATATGATCAAGACCCTCAGGAGTCAACGAAGCAATACCATCGCCTGTAATGTTCGGGTTGAGCTGTTGACCGTGCTCGTCGATGATCCCAAGGTCTTTGTCACCTACAGCAATAATGGTATTTATTATGCGCTGCTTTGCCTCTTCAATCCCTGGAGGCGGCAGGAGGCTGTTGGCACCTTGAGATAAGACACTGTATATGCTAACTGATCCCGGATCAGAAGGAGGAGCTGCTCTCCTCTCAAGAGGAATGCCGGTTGAGGTAAGATCCAACGTGTCGCCATTTTTGCCATCAATGTGTATCTCTACAGGTGCAAAGTTTTGGGCGTTGACAACCAATTTCTGAGAACCCGATGCCGCACCATTAATGATAAATTCTCCATCATTGTCCGTAGTAACTTTCAGGTTCAAACCCTTTATACTCACCAGTGCTCCAGCTATTGGGTTGCCCTGCTCATCGGTTATTTTCCCCCTGATTATCATGGAGCCCGGCCTGACATTGAAGCCTATAATGGCCGTTGCCTCCTCATCATCTGTTATGGCCATAACTCGATAGGGCCCTATCTTGGCATTGTCACCAATCTTGATTTTGGCCTCTACCTTCGTAGGGGATAGGATAGTTAGCTCCTCTACCTCTATGCCGCTTCCGAAGGAAAGTTGAGTAACGCCCTGGCTGAAGTGAGTGTTCATACCCTCGAGAGCTATTTTCATCTCTTCGTCCTGGATACCCTCTGAAGGTACCATGGAATTTATAAAGGCGGGGGCAGGAGCTGGAGTGGAGCTACCGCCCGATGCTCCTGAATTGACATAGCCGGATATGTTTACAGTTTTGCTAAACACAGGGCTTTGGGGGGTATTCACATTAAGAGTAAGTCCTGTCGTCCCCTGACCCTGTGCCTGGGTTACTGTGAATGCCCTTGGCTTCGTGAGCATCATCCTTCCCATACGCACGGTGACATCTCTTGCGCCTATGGCAGCGTCATCGGCTATTGTAATAGAGGCAGATAGGGTTGAAGACCCCTTTACATTTACATTATTTACACTAATCCCTGAACCCAATGAAACCTGCATCCCAAATGGCCTGAACCTTGTGTTTATGGCAGATATCTCTATATCAAGGGATTCACCCTGAAGACCTGAATCAGGGGTGACTGAAGTAATAGCCGGACTCGGAAACAGTGTAAATGGCAGAGTGTTCGATGCCTCACCGTTGACCTCAACATTTACATCCACACTGATGGGCTGGCTATTGGGGGATGATACTACATCGGGCGGGACCTGGAATAATAGTTTGTACAGGTCTTCACTGTTTGTGACTTGAAATACCCTCATAACAGGGGCCTTAACACCGTTGATGAATACGGTGTTGTTGCTTAAGTTTGCTGCATCCAGCCCCCTTGCTGTTATGGTCACTACAGAACCTATCATCCCTCGATTTGGCGAAAGATTAATGAGCACCACATCTGCCATTGCATGAGAACAAAAGACAATCGTACTTAATGCGAGAATGATAAATATGATCAGGTCCTTAAAGTACCTTCTTTTGATAGCAGTCAATTCGTTCACCGCACATCTCCTCCTGCTATTTATAGATTTAACAAAAAAAGCCGCCTTCATATTCAATCCATTAACCTTCTTCTTAAGCCAGACACTAGCATAGCACAAAACCCGGCCATAACAAGAAGGCCAGTGCCAGGCTCTGGCACAGGATTGACCGGAGAAACCTGTTCCTCTGGGATGTCACCCCAAATAGAGACAGAACTGCCCTCTACACCAGCATTGGTGGAGATACTGTACCATTGGTCTTTAAACAACTCTGCTGAAAGGTCTACATCACCTGTAAAGGTATAAGTAACGCCGTTATCTGTGAACGTAAAGTTATCAAAATGTGCCTTGCCGGTAAAATTTAAATCTTTTATGTATAGAGAGGAATCAATAAGCGTATGGGTATACCATGAATCAACAAGATTTATCAGACTCTCACCTGGCCCTATTGCCGAGACTCCCTCGCCATCAGTATATGTATTGGTATTGGGGTCATAGGATGCATAGTATTGCCATGTGAGAGAATCCCCATAGGCGTTTGAGTTAAAGCTATTATTGGCATCTTTTAGTATCAGGTGATAATTTGTGCTGTTGATGCTGTTTCCTTCATAATAGCCCAGGGAATACCATAGCTCACCATCTGTAATATCGACCCCTGGGAGGAGACTTCCCTGCGTACCAGTGGTATTTACAACATTTATATCCCCATAATACCCATAATAATAATAATATTCGTCGAGCCCCAGTGTCCCGAACTGAAACTGCATTGCCTGGGCAAAACCTGTTAGCCCCAGCACCAAAAGAGAAACAAGTAACATTGACAGGGCAATACGTGAAACTTTATCAGAACTCCTTAAATGCAAATTCTTATAAGA
>Ga0164318_10007522_pt1 | contig 10548 bp, 20 predicted proteins | sample GuaBasSedimGuay9_FD_113734 | JGI IMG/M metagenome (GOLD analysis project Ga0164318, IMG submission 113734) | Subseafloor sediment microbial communities from Guaymas Basin, Gulf of California, Mexico - Guay9, Core 4571-4, 0-3 cm | ecosystem: Environmental > Aquatic > Marine > Hydrothermal vents...
AGACCATGAGACTAAGTTTAACTAAAGCTGCAAAACCCACTCCGAATAAAGTAAGCATTAAAATTGCATTACTCTGTATCCAGATCTCCCAAGCATGATACTCCATTATTTCTTACCCTTTAACAATGAGCCAATAACACCAAAATCAACTTGCTGGCCTTTATCGATAGCCTTTTCTTTACGCAAGTCACCAAAATACATTCTTAACAAGGCTAAAGGAATACCAAAGTATGTACCTATAACAGGCCATAAATCTTTAAGAGTATCGGGGGAGGAAGATATAACAAAGGTCATGGCTATTCCTATGCCAACAAAAGGTATTGCTAGCATCCAAGCCATCATTAGTGCAATTTTAGGTCGGGTAGAATGCCCAGAGGAGTCTGCTTTACTTAAAGATTCTACTATACTGGCATCGTGCTGATAACCTGCTTGAACTGTTTCATAAACAAGCTTTTGTAACTCTGTTTCATGATCTAACTCAGCTTGTTTTATTTTTCTATACGCTTCAGGATCAGCTACTAATGCCCTCTGAATAGCATCTGGTGTTTCTTCTACGCCCAAAGTAGAGGCTAGAATTGAAACACCAGTGCCTAAAGCGCCACCAACCGGGCCTCCTAGTATGGTACCTAAAGCAGGCGCTACCCGCCCTATTGTGGCAGCCAGGCCCTTCCAGTCATCGCTATTCCAACTCATATGGGGCTCCTTCATAATTATCTTTAATAATAGTATAAAAGAGAAGGTTTAGACCCCCAATATTTAACGCCGGCTATCCCCCCTGCCATTACCCACTGACTCTTCTGCGGTAGGATTACGAGTATTCAAAGCTTTAGACGGATCACTAGAGTTCTTATAGAATCCAGTCCCACTTAAAGGCACATAATCTTTAGGTAAATAAGGATTACCAGTAAGTTCAATAGCTGCTTCCTCATCAGTAATAATACCTAGAGCCAGCTGTTCAAGAATCCGCGCCTGCTTAAGACCTTTAAAAGCCTCAAGCTCATTTTCAGGGCGTAAATTAACTGGTTTGTATTTTACAGCTACTGTTCCAGCAACACCTTCAAGACGTAATGCGAGGGTTAAAACTCTTGATAGAAGATGCTCAGAAACTCGCTGCAAAGAGACCACAGACTTGGTATAGAGTAAGGCCTCAACACCCCCTATAGTCTGACTAGAACCAAATTGCCGACCAAGAATAGTTGGAAGACTCTTCATACCAGAGATAATTCGCTGGTCAATAACTTCCTTAAGGGGTCTGAAATCAATTGTGCTATTACTCTTTGTCTCTAAGACGTTAACATCCAAGGAATCAAAGAATACTGCAGCATCCTCAGGTTTCAGAGTACGAAGGCTTTCACCAATAGATTCTCTTTGACTCTTCAACCACTCTGACATGATTTTATCATCGGTCTGCGCGGCTACAGGTGCAAATTTCCGCAGAGTAGCCTCAATGATCTTGACTGAGATTCTCGGATATGCAGTCCGCTTTACTACTCTTTCTAGGTCCTGCATAACAGCTATGTTAAACAATACAGCTTGTATTACTGGTAAGAAAGGAGGAGTTTCATAAGGACTGTTTGCATCTGCATCTAAAAGCTGCCAAAAGAATGTAGGTAGACCTACTTTCTTCTCACCCTGGTAAGGAACGTAAACTCCAGCTTTAGGCTGCTCAAAAGTAATGCTAATGGGATCAACAATACTTAAATACTTTGCTGTCTTGTCTTTATTCAAAACAAGCTCTAGACCGCAGGCCCCACGAAGTAAAATATACTTAATAATAGAATCAGCAGTCAATTCAAGAGTATTCGGGATGCCCCACTCAGCAAACCTTTCAACACCAGAAAAACGTTTTAGGATAGCGTCAAGTGACTCTTGATAAGCTTGATTTGGAATACCCTTCTCATCTAAAGCTAGGACAGTTAATCCGCTGCCTGCCATTCTGAGAAAGTTCCAAATACCAGTTGACACATCAGGGTCATACTTACTAAACTCTTGTAATAGATCATCTGCAGACTTTGAGTAGCGGTAATCCTCTACTTTGGTCTTATACAGACTCCGATCTTTACGAGCTAGCTCTTTCTTCTCAGGAGGTGGATTAAGCTGTGGTACGGCTTTTAATTGCCTGGTATCCGCAGACTCTTCCACAGGTACTTTTTTCTTGCGTTTAAAAATACTCATAATGTAGTCCTATAATGAGAAATGTCAGTAGGGGCACAACCGCCTGTATCTTCTTCTAACGGTTGTTCTCTAAATATTTTTTCGGCAAGAAGTGCATAGCCCAGAGCCATACCATAATGATCTGCTCCTATTTTGACATACCTAAAAGTAACAGTACCATACTCATCTTCTTGTTTTACTCTCACTAAATTATAGCAATGATCCCAGAATTCGTCATCCGCTTGACTAGTGACCTTTACAGCTCCATTTATAACTCCCTCAACCACAGCATCAAGGCATTGAGTTCTATCTGCAAGCACCCTAATTTTGTCAATTGAATATTCTTTCTTTCCTGAGAAATAGCATATCTTTAGCCGTTTGTGAACATCCTCACGTTTGGCCAGAGCAGTCACCGTCGTCGTATAGGGTAAGGCATCAGATACCGTAAACAAAGCGCCATACCGCTTCATAATCTTATGGAAATCTGCCAGCTCCTCATGACTTATGGTAAATGCAGATATAACTGTAAGAGTACCACAAATAGGCTTAAGGATAACAACATGACAAGTCATACCCAGGTCAATCCCTATAAAAGTACCAGAGGCTTGATTTATTTCTTCCATCTGGAAGATAGCAGCTTTCTTAGCCTCTTCATTAACTCTAGCACCATCTGCACCTGTAAAGTGTTCACCTAAAACAAAGTTTACAAAGTCTTGTTCCTTTGAGTAACCCTCAGGGAACCTGGGATCAGATGCTTTAACTATATTTGTAGCATTGACAAACTCTACATCAAGTTGTGAGATATAATATCCAGAAATGCCTGTTTCTAGATCCTGTGCACGTTCAGGATATTTAGCCACCCACTCACGATAACCCCAACTTCTGTCTACTTCTTTTTTACATTTAGCACAGCAAACAAAAGCTGAGAATGTCCATGGGGTATTTATGAAGTCAGTCATAGTGTCTGGGTTCAAGGGTAAGGGCTTTCCCTCTGAGCGTAGCATGATATTATCTTTAAAATTTAAAAACTGGTAATGTCCACAATGATTACATTTTAATATTACAGCTTTTTGATCAGACTTATCATATACAGCACTAATACCATAATCTGGAATAGTAGGTGTAGATATTAGTCTTTCAAACTTATATTCAGAGTGTTGTAGTCGTGACTTAAACTGAGATAGCACTCGAGGATTACTGAAGTTAATTTCGTCATAGACATTGGCATCACTTGGAACGGATATAGCAGCTTTGGTCCCAAAAGTACCGCGAAGATTTAGAAAGCTACTGCCTACCCTTTTAAGATATGCCGAGTCTATTCCACCAGTCCCTAATTTCTGAATGATTGGAGATGCTTCAAACATGACATCCAATCTCGACTTAGCAAACTTCCCAACCTCACCATCCGTAGGTTGTGTGAATATGGCCTGCGAGCCTTGGTGTTGGACTAAGAAGCATAGTATCCATCTGATAAGAACTTCTGTAAAGCCTATCTGGGCACATTTCTTAGCAGCTACTATCTTATGTGGATCGTTAATAAAGTCAATCTGATATTCATGACCTTTAAAAGAATATGGCTTACCGCGAAGGAAAGTATTTAGTCCTATCCAGTCAGAGGGTAAGGAATCATCCTTAACACTAAGTCTTTCTTTAAACATCTCCCCGTATACACTCATATGTCCATATCCAATAGAAGGGTCTGTTGATCTTCTGTAAGGACTTCTAGTACACGGTCTTGGAACTTTTGCATTTCCTGAACATTGTATACCCGTTCTTGCATCTTTAGCATGGCATCTGAGAAGCGGGAAATCTCACGAAGAGTCTTTCTTATTTCTTCACCATCCGGAAGGGAATTTTTAGAAACAATAAACTGAAGCAATACTTTTGCAACAGCATAGTTATATTGTAACTCGCTTGCCAGATTAATAGGTTGGTTGGCTATGACATCTATCTTAGCCTCTAGGTCGATATCGGATGAGACAATCTCAACTGGTTGGAAGTCTTTTATAAAAGTCAGCACCATACTTACTTCATGCGCCGTAGCTCCTACCTTTTTACGGGCATAGGCTACTAGCTCATTGTATTCTGGTTCACCTGTAAATGAATTCAGGACTTCTGCAATTTCTTTGGCTCTTCCGAGCGTCACGGTTTCCATCTTTTTACTATACGTTTTTAGGCAGGTATATTATGCCCAATACAATATATCCTTGTTCAAAGAGCTAGCTCTTTGAACTGGGATTCAGTATACACTTAGTTCAATAGGTGAAACCTATTGAACATAACATAATAAATCTTTATAGCATATTGAACATAACATAATAAATCTTTATAGCATATTGAACATAACATAATAAATCTTTATGGCGTATAGCATGCTCTTCTGCGGAGCAGGCGATCTATGCTTTGCGCCTTTAATTACGAAGGCTGTTTCAAAAAATTTCAAAATTTTTCCGAGTAGGCTATTAGAGGCTATGTTTATACACTGCGGTATATTTAAAGCCCCGCCTTAAAACCTATTTTTATTACTTAAATCAAAGGAGATTACTATGACTGTAAACATTAAGCTTAGCAACACTAAAGAAATTACTGTAAAAAATATAAGCTTACGTAAACTTCGTGCATTAAAAACTATTCATGGTGAAAGTAATATCTCACTAGTACTTAATACTAACTTATCAACCCTTAACTGGTAGGAGGCAAGTATGAATATTAAGCTACAACCGATTGTAACCTTACTTTATCCCGCGCTACAAGAATTCTGTGATATCTATGACTACACCCTTCCACCCCTAAACTACTTTAAAGATAATATTACATTTGAATTAAAAGATAAGATAAATACAAATAAAGTAAACTCTACTACACGCGGACAATACGCGGGTAATATAGGTCTTATTACTTTAGCCACTCAGGATAGAACAGAGCTACAGATTATAAAAACTCTATTACATGAGCTTGGACACGCAATACAGCATTATAATGTAGGAGTTTTTTGGAATCAAGTATATCAACACCAAGCAAAGTTAAATACTTACCAAGATAATCTGTTTGAAAAACAAGCCCGTTATGCTAGCATAACTATACACTCCCTGCCTAAGAAAGAAGTTATTAAAATAGAACTCAAGCTTAAAGAAATACTATCAATTATTAAAGAAAAGATTAAAAGAAGAGTTAATTCTATATTCAAAACATATGATAAGTATAACGCAGGTTACATAGCTGGCTATGGTGATAGCAGAAAGGAGTTTAATATAAGATCAGCTAGAAAAGTTATAGAAAAACTGCACTCTAATAAGTTTAGCAACACTAGAAGATAACCTACTTAACTAAAGGAGATTAAAGATGACTATTAAAATCACACTGAACACTGGCAAAGAGCTGATTGTAAAGAATGTTAACCCTTACAAACTTCGTGCATTAAAGAGTATTCATGGTGAGAGTAATATTGCCCTCGTGTTTGACTACACTTTATCAACCCTTAACTGGTAGGAGAGTATAATGAAGAGTCCAATGATTAAGAGAATGAAACAGCTAACAGTTAGAGTAGAAAGTACAACCCCTTGGTACCTAGAGTTACTAGGTATCTTAACCCTTAGTTTCACAGGATATATTATAACTGTGATAGCGTTCTGTCTTTAGACAAGAAAGGTAATATTATGAACTGTATCAGTTGTGGATACATCCACAGAGTAGAAGGCTTAGGCTTTCATTGTTCTTATCTGAAAGAGTACATCAAAACTGATGATCTCTTTGAAAAAACTTGTCCTGCATTTGATAGAGGTACATTTAAGATGTGCCCTAACTGTGGTAACACTGGCTGGTCAAAAGGTCAGCCTTGTCCTTGCACTGGACTTTAATCCAACTGCTGTCCTAACGGCATGACGGGGAGAAAGGTAATATTATGTTTGTTGAATGTAAAGACTGTAATTGCTTAACTACTTGGGGTACAGTATTTGATGGCGATGTCTACTGTGAATACTGTATTAAGAAAAAACAATTAGTTAAGAAAACCATCCCAAAAGTCAGTCCAGACTACCAAACTTTTCTTGGAGACTTCAAGAAACGCTGGCCTACTAAGTCCGCTTTTGCTAAGCAGTATGGCTTTACTAATGAAATGGTTCAAAAAACACTTAAAAGAAACAGGCCTGGTGAGTTAACTAAAACTCAATCAAGAGTAATGTCTATTCTTATCAAACGTGGTTTTGCTAAGATAATGATAATAGACGAAATTATTAGCGTAGAAGATGTAATCAAACTTGGATCAGTCTTCTACAAATAACAACCAACGCTGACCTAACGGCATGACGGGGAGAAAGGCTTTATTATGAGAGGTGTACAACTTAGAGTTAAAAGGGTTAAAACTTTATTTGAGCATGGCCAAATTACTAATGTAACGGCCATGCAACTACTCCAACAAAGAATACCAACTCCAGCTGTTGCAGAATACGTATTCTTACATACCGTGCTTGGTCACGGGGAAAGGAATTAGAATGAAAAAGTATTCTATTGCTCGGTACCAACAAGAGGTACAAGATGTGACTAAAATGTATGACGAGGGTTTAATAACAGATTTTGAATATCTCATTCGTATGCGTGATCTAACAATGTGCTACTCCAATGGCTTAGCCCTAAAGCTTGGTCGTGAGCTCAAGCGTATTGATAGAGAACTCAGTCTCGCTGCTAAGATTCTAGGAAGTTAATCTAACTGCTGACCTAACGGCATGACGGGGAGAAAGGCTTTATTATGAGTTGCAAGAATAGAGTATCAGTATTCGTAGAAAGAGGTTTTGGTCATAGAGAAATAAAAGTACCCTGTGGTTCTACTGGCCCCTTTGGAACAGTTGAGCTATGCCCTACTTGCATGACTAAAGCTGAAAAGAAATATCCTCAAGGCTGGCGGCATTATCCTGGTGACACCTGTAAACATGGTGTATACCTTAACCCTGACTATGATTGTAATTGTGGTCGCTGCGAAATGGGAGAATAGCATGAATATACTATGCTACTGTGGAAATGAAAATCTTCTAGAAGAAGATGACTTCGGTTTTGAAGAGTTTGAATGCAATGAATGTGGCATGACTCTCTACATTCCTGAAACTGAAGAAGAAATTGAAGTCTTAAATGCTCAGACTAGAAAGGAGGTAGATGAGCTTAGATATACTGGCAAAACTCGTATTATGGCTATCCAAGAAACTGGAGAGGAATGCTGTTTACGTCTTCTGGACAGAATGGATGAGGAATTAATTGACCTCATTATGGCTGGCTATTCTATGAACCATCCAGAATGGAAACTTTTCACTGAACCAGAAATTAAACCCTTAGATAGGAGAAACTTCAATGAACTTTATTAACATAGGCCAGTTTGAAACTGGTAGAACTTATGATGAAGCTCAAGTTATTGGCTATAACGTAACTAAGTTACAGCCCCTTGAACTAGACATGTATCTTGTAAAGTTACAATTCACGGATAAATCACGCCACATAGAAGGTAACATAATCCTGTACATAGATATTAATATCTCTGAACAAGATTTCTATGCAGCTATTTTAATGAAATATGATACGGGTGATTACGCCTGCTTATAAACTAACCGCTGTCCTATCGGCATGACGGGGAGAAAGGCAATACAATGGCTAGAGAAAAATTACTAGGACAAATGAATAAAGCTGAGCTTATTCTTATCCTAACAGGACAAAGAAATGCCCTAACAAGATATATTGAAGAAGAAAACTGGGCTTGCTTAGACACCATAGCTAATAACATAAAAACGCTACAGTCTTACATTCTAAACTGTAAGTAATTAACCGCTGTCCTATCGGCATGACGGGGAGAAAGGTAATACAATGAGTGAATGGATTTGTTCAAAATGTGGAGAAACTGCTTTATCTAAATGCCCAGATCAAAGAAATATTTTTCCTACTCATGATATTGCTGCAGCTATTTGCAGTGACCTTGGAGTTTATGTCTTACAATCTGAACTCTGCTCAGAGATAGTCTTAACCTATACTGACTATCGAAAGAATACTACGGTTAAAGGAGCTCTAGAAAGGATACTAGACACCCTTGAGTATGCAAAAGAAAATAGTTTCTTAGCAGTTATTGGCTGTAGACATAACTGGATAATTAATAGCCATACAGAAACTGTTTGCCGGATGGGTGGGACTCATGAGAATCTCTCAGATTATACACCTGTAAAAGAGGAGTATGACCAGAATATAGAAATACGGGGTGCCTTCCGCTTAGCTATCTCTAGTATCTGTGGAATAGCAGAAAGAACATGTGCTAAAGAAGATAAAGAATTACTTGAAAAAGCTAAGGGAGCTATTTATTATGCCTGTGGAAAATACGCAGACTTAATAAAAAATCCTGAAAAAGCTACTACTTGGCACGTCCGCTGGGACAGTACTAAGAAAGCTACTTTCGATGATCTTAAGTCTGCAGAAGCCTTTATGGAATTGGTCCCTAGAGGTAGAATGTACTCTAATGCGAAAGGGGAGTAAAATGTCACTAGCTGAAGAAGCAAAAAAGTATGACCCTTATGGCTGTAGCCTGCCAAAGCTAATAGCTGTAAACTACTGGAGAGAGTCTATCTTCATAGACTCTGAAGGTAATCCACAAGTGGCCTATAAGGTTAGCTTGTCCCTTGGAATTCTATCTGTAATCTTTGCAGATGGTTCCATTCTTTGTCCAACTCACTGGCAATCCTGAAAGGAGAACAAAATGAAACAAGTACAAATTAACTGGGGTGACTTAGGTGCAAATCCATGTGGTACACGTATTACTGATCTAGTCACAGAGAGGTACATTGACATTGACATAGCTATCTTTGAGGGCCTTCCAGAAATTGAACAGCATGAGCGACTCAAAATGCTTACAATGGACGTGGCTATGTTTATTAGCGTGAATAGGCCAAAAGAAAAGGGCCTAGACTTAAACCTCCCTTGGAGTATCTGGAACTCTGGAGGAGGCTGTATGATAGCCTCTTTAGACTATGATGATGGCTCAGTCCACTTATCAGATGAAGCCTTTGTAAATAGCATGGAAACATCTCATGACTATTGGGAAATTGAAGACCCACAAGACCAGCTTGCTAGTCTAAAGCAAGATACAATCTGGTTAAATACAGAAGATTTCAGAGTTGAAAATCTTCTGTTAGATGAGTACTTAGCCATCCTGATAACCCAAGATGTTAAAGCACTCTTAAACCACTGGAAGTAACAACCAACGCTGTCCTATCGGCATGACGGGGAGAAAGAGTATAATTATGACATTCGAAGAATTCCAAGCAACTAAGGTAACTGTGGATAACGTAGAAGAAATGCAGGCCGTAGCTGATTCCACTAGCTATGGTGATGTCTATAACCCTGAGACTACTACTTATCTTGTATACGCTGAAATGTATATAATTGAGTATGACTCTCAAACAGATGTATTCTACCTACGGATTGGTAACATGGAATACACAGATGAAAATCTAGATAGGCTAGAATTAATTCTCTATGAGTTTGCTGAAGCAGACTTAACAGATGAAGAAATTGAAGTCCCACCAGAAGTACTTACCCAAATCAAAATCATCGAAGAATTAATAAGAAAGGAGGAAGCTAAAACAGTACTACTCACTATACTACATGGTGAGAATAGCACCGATCATGTCATGTGCACAGCTACAGAGGAGGATATAACTGCCTTTAAAGAAAAGATACTAGAAAAGTTTATTGAGAGCATTTATGAGAACGGCTATTGCTCATTTACAGTACAATCAATCCCAGCAGAAGGAGTTCAACTATGAAAAACTTTCAACAGACAGTACAAACCGCCATTTCTAATGCATATGATCATTTTGAATCTGACGGTGAATTAGGTGTTGCCACTGCATATTACAGCCCAGATACAAAAATGGCTTTTGTGCATGCCCTAGAAGCAGACGGCACACAGGAAGTATGCCGGTATATGGAAATATTAAAGCATTACTTACCAGCTAACTACGCCCTTAGCCATAACTCACCAACTGATGGCAATATACTGGTTGTGGCGCAAGAAACTCCTGTAGAGTTTAACCCTCGCATGCATAAAGAATACTTTGAAAAATTCGTATATGCTTACCTTAATAAGGGAATTGAGGCCCCTAGAGTGTATAAGGCAGCTGTTCTCTACTTTGTCCACTTCATGGAGACTGCGGAAAACTCCGTACAAGTAGAATTAAATAGGCTCAGGCATGATGATGAGTTTCTTAACCAGTTAGTAGCTAAGCATATTACTCCTCCTTTCCAACTGGAGGTAACTGAGGAACATGTAAGAGATACTTTTAACTGGACATTCTCTCAGTTAGATGATTGCCGGTCTGCTGGTACGATGTATGTTGGAGATAACGGCTGCTTCTTATTACGTTACTA
>Ga0164318_10007525_pt1 | contig 10547 bp, 8 predicted proteins | sample GuaBasSedimGuay9_FD_113734 | JGI IMG/M metagenome (GOLD analysis project Ga0164318, IMG submission 113734) | Subseafloor sediment microbial communities from Guaymas Basin, Gulf of California, Mexico - Guay9, Core 4571-4, 0-3 cm | ecosystem: Environmental > Aquatic > Marine > Hydrothermal vents >...
CAGCTCCTCGACCTGCTTCAAAGCGTTGTAAAGATGGAAATTCCTGATGCTTCGAGCCGATCCCTTCCCTGTGCCGTTCTTGAAGCTGACGAGGACGGTCGGCCGGTTATACCGTTCGGCCAACCTCGAGGCCACGATTCCAATAACCCCTTCGTGCCAGCCGTCCTTACCGATGACGAGGATGCGGTTTTTGTCCAAATCGATGTTGTTCTCGACAAACTCGATCGCCTCTTGAAGGATGACCTTTTCGATGGACTGCCTGTTGCGATTTTCGGCATCGAGCGCTTTTGCGATCTCTATTGCGCGTTCACCGCTTCGTGTTATGAGCAGTTCCAGAGCCTTGCGGGCATGTGTCAGCCTTCCGGATGCGTTCAACCTTGGGCCAAGAACAAAAGAGATGTGCCAAGTTTTTAAACGAGAGCCATTTAGATGAGCTACCTGTCTGAGCGCCAGCAGGCCGACTTTCTTGGTGTTTTCGAGGACCTTGAGGCCGAATTTTGTGAAAATACGATTCTCATCGAGTATGGGGACGACATCTGCGACCGTTCCAAGCGCCACGAGGTCTAAGTCCCAAAACAAAGCTTTTTTATCGACGTCGAATTCGTCATAAAAGGCTTCCAGAAGCTTGAAAGTAACTCCCACACCTGCAAGTTCTTTGAACGGATAGCGTCCAAGTTTCGGGTTGACCACTGCAAGCGCTTCGGGAAGCTCATCCTTCGGTTCATGGTGATCGGTAACGATGACATCAATGCCAAGCCTGTTTGCGAGTCGGATCTCCTTGAAAGCGGTTATACCGCAATCGACCGTTATGATCAGCTTCGCACCATGCGCTTTGGCCTCACGAATGCCCTTTTCCGAGAGGCCATACCCCTCCTCGAACCTGTCTGGGATGTAGGTGATTATGTCAGAAGCTCCGAGCCGTTTGAGGTTTCTGTAAAGCAGAGCGAGCGAGGTAACGCCATCCACATCGTAATCTCCATGAATGAAAATTCGTTCACCTGCGTCGATGGCGGATTTGATGCGGTAGATCGCAATCTCTATGTCGTTGAGCATCAAAGGAGAGTGCAGCGCATCGAGCTTCGGATTCAAAAACGTGGGGATTTGATCAAACGGAAGCTCCCTTGTCGCCAAAATCTTAGCTATGACAAGTGGGACTCCATAGGACTTGGAAATTCGGAGTGGGTCAACGAATTGCTCCTTAATTCGCCATCGTTTGTTCGGGCTCATCGTTCTCAAAGAGGAGGCGCTTATCAGCCAGCGATCGGTTCGGTTTCACTCAAAGCGCATGGATAACCGCATCGGCGATTGCGTTGTAAAGCAGTCCTCTTGCGAATCTTATGATCAGCTTGTCAACAGCTCCCGTAAGGAAACCACATTCAACGATAAGTGCTGGCGGCGTAGTGCGTTTTATGAATCCGAGAGAACGACCGAGTTCGCTAAGGCTCATCGCTCGAACGGTGTGATTCAGCTCTTTGAGGAACCTCTCCATCTGTTCAGCCAGTTGACCAACGCGTTGAGAGCCGTAGATCAGCCAAATTCCATTTGTTCTCGGCGACGGCGAGAAGTTGTGATGGATGTCGATGGCGAGGTCGAGCGGCGCTTGAGCATGGAGGTCGTTCACCATCTCGATTCTTCGTGTAAGATATTGCGGATAAGGAAGTTGATAGATGGATTCGTCTGGGACGAACACCTCGAACCCAGCATGTTGGAACCTTTTCACGAATATTTGCAAAGCCTCGTAATTGACATCGAATTCCCTGAATTCAGGGGTAACGAGACCGGGGGCTACACGGCTATGTCCTGCTGCTACAAACACGCGTTTTCCCATGATTTGTCCTCCTTTACAGCTCGTCTTCGCCCAACGAAGGAGCGGTCAATTTCACTTTACCGATGTTAATTGTTGCGCCTTCAGTAACGACGACATTTTCAACTCTTTGCGGGAGATAGCCCTCCTTTTCGAGAACGATGGTGTATTTGCCCGGCGGAACGTTCTTGAATGTGAAGAAACCGTCCTTGTCAGTTTCGGTCACATTTCCGAGCTCCTCGATGACGACCCTAACACCGGAGTTGTCAGGGGCACCTTCGACTTCGATCTGCCCCCGTATCATCCCATAAGGTGGCTTTACAACAGCCCTTGAAGCACTCGCAGCCGCCCTCGATCCGAAGTAGAAGCCTATGATCGCCATGAGGATCTCACCGAGCACTGAGGGCACATTCGGCTGACCGGTGGCAAAAGCCGATGTGAAGAACCAGATGATGAACATGACTATGAAGGTCAATGCAATTGTCGATCTAACAGTGCCTTCGGGAACACCCATTGGAAGTCTTGTTATATCGACCTCAAGTTGCCCCTCCCGCGAAAGCAAGGTCAACTTCTTAGCGAGATACCAGAAGTAAATAAACAATGCGATGATGTATGCAGCAAATACAGCCAAACCAATAGCATATACCCAGGGGGATGAAGAAGTTGTGCTGGCAGATCTTGCGCCATATTGGATTATTCGGGTCGGCATAGTGGTGTCCTGTGCAAAGAGAGCCGAAGATCCTACTAAACTGAAGATAACAAAAGAGATAAACCTAATTAACATCTCAACCCCCTTGTTTTGCAAGCATTTTAAGGCTCAAAAAAAGCGAGCGTCAACCCAAATTTTGAATTAACAATTATCTTTTTCCAGCCAATTCGATGGCTTTTTTGGCACCTTCGGCCATAGTCTCAGCCGTTACCAACGGCAGCCCGGACTCGTTCAGCATCTTGCGCGCAATCTCCTCGTTGGTCCCTGTAAGCCTGACCACCACAGGGACGGGTATCTCCATCTGGGAGAAGGCTTGGATGAGTCCATTGGCGACATCATCGCATCTGGTGATCCCGCCGAATATGTTGATGTAAATCGATTTGACATTCTTGTCTCGAAGTATCAACTCCATAGCTTTGCGAACCTTCTCGGGATTAGAACTGCCGCCGACATCGAGGAAGTTCGCTGGTTCACCGCCGTAGTGCTTGATCAAGTCCATGGTCGCCATAGCAAGGCCAGCTCCGTTAACGCAACATCCGATGTATCCGTCGAGTTTTACATAGGACAGACCAGCCTCCTTCGCCTCAAGCTCGGTTGCGTCCTCATAGTCAAGGTCTCTCAGGGATTCCAGATCGGGATGTCGGTATAAGGCATTGTCGTCCACCACTATCTTGGCGTCGAGAGCTTCCAACTCCCTGTCTTTTGTCAACGCAAGTGGGTTTATTTCAGCAAGTTGTGCATCAACCGCCACAAATGTGTTATAGAGTTTGAGGATGACATCGGCGCCACGCAGTGCAAGTTTCGGATCATCAAAGATTTTATGCGCTAAAAAGCGCGCTTGATAAGGCATAAGTCCAGAATTTATATCGACTTGCAGCATGTGGATGGCTTCGGGCTTCGTGCGGGCTACCTCCTCGATGTCAACGCCGCCCTCAGCAGAGACCATGACCGTTGGGGTCTGGTGTTTCCTGTCCACAACAACGCCAATGTAGTATTCCTTTTCGATTTTGACCGCCTGTGAGACCATCAATTTTTTGACAGGGATGCCTTTGATTTTGAGGTTGAAGATCTTATCCGCCTTTTCCAATGCCTCTGACCTGTCCTTAGCGATCTTGATTCCACCAGCCTTACCTCTGCCTCCCACAGGGACTTGCGCTTTCAAGGCCACTGGAAATTGGAATTTGTCAATGACACGCTCAAGTTCTTCCACGCTTCTGACGAGTTCCCAATCTGTAACGGGCAAACCGAATTTCCTCATAACTTCTTTCGAGGCGTATTCCAAAAGCTTCATCCGAACTCCTCCTTATCTTCGTGCTTCAAGAGATTCGTGATGTTAAAGCAAATTCACTCCAACTACAACGAAAATGTGTAAAACTATACCCTCACCCCCCGAACCCCTCCCAAAGGGCGAGGGGAGATTTAAGTTAATTGTGGAAGCAAAACCTCAATTGTCAGCGGCCGAGTTCCTTATCAGCGATGCCAAATTTTTACATGAAGTCCTTCATCACAACAAAGAGGCCAAAATTGTGGTCATGATCAGAACATCTGCCCGATTCCGAAATAGAGACGTCCCCTGTCGTTCGGCCCTCGATCGACAAGTTTTATTCCCCAATCCAACCTGAAAGGCACAATTGGAGTGTAAAAATTCAACGCCACACCGGCACCGCATTTGAGCTCCCTAAGATTGACGTCCCTTATGTCTTCCCATAGGTCGCCGGCATCAAAAAACAATGTGAGACCCAACAACTTATTTATCCTCAGTCTCGCCTCTGCGTTGAAATTGACAAGGAATCGACCGGAGTGGAATGGGCGCTCAGGGTCTTTGGGGCCTATTGACCGCTGATCGTAGCCTCGAATGCTGCCGTATCCTCCCAATGTGTAGCGCTCAGCCGGTGGCATCATCTTAGTGTTTGCAAACGGCCACTCATACCAGATCCTCAACCTCCCAGCTATAACATGCTGCAGCCATGGCGAGTATTGATACACTTCAAATTCGACCTTTCGATAATCGTAGAGGCCTTTGAGGATGCCGCCTGCCTGCACCAATCGCAGCGAGACAAAAGTTCCTTTTCTCGGATTCAAAAGGTTGTCCCGTGAATCCCAAAACGGGTTAAGCTCGACGAAATTTACGACTCCTCGCATGTTCTCAGGAGTTTGGAAAAACCGCTCCCAGTTGAACGAACCGTGCAGTTTCAAATATTTGACGATTATGTATCGCATCTCCATAGAAACTCCGATCTTACGCACCTGTTCATCTCGGTCAAAACAGTAGTAACCCAATCCATGACCTTCCAATTTGAGGCCTAAAAAGTAAGGCTCGGAATATTCAAGCTCTATCAACTTGCGTCGCGGGTTTATCAGATTGCTTCTGACCTCACTGCGAACCATCAACTTGCGGTTCATATTGAACAGATTGTTGTGTGAGATCTGACCTCTCAGGAGCAGTTGATCTGGTGTGTTGTAACCCAATGCAAAATTTATCCTTCCGGGCTTCTGCTCGGAGACTTTGAACACGAGCAAGGCCTTCATAGTGTCGCCGTGCATTTCAACCGGCCGCACCTCATGGCTTACATAGTAAAACAAGCCGGTGGTGTAAATTCGTCTCTTAACATCAAAAATCTGGCTAATCGAATACTTTGCACATTTCGGGATGTCCACTTCACGCATGACGACAATCCGTCTGACTTTCCTTAAGCCTTCGACATCGAAACCGCACAACAGGACTAAGGGACCTTTGTCAACGACAAGCGTTACCTTCATCGTGTCATCGACAAGCCATTCCGTCTCAAACTTTATGTCCGCCAAAGGATAACCTGAGTCCGAATAATAGTTTAGGAAAGCGGCCTGCCATTTTTTTATTTTGCCTTCGTCATACCACATTGGCAGTTTGGGTCTTATGAGTTTTCGCAGGAAAGCCGTGTCTTCATCAGCTTTTATCTCAAGCTGGCCGATGACTGCTCTGGGGCCTTCGGATACAAAAAATTTTATGTTTGCCAAAGACTTGACCGTTTCAACTTTGGTGCTGTCCACCTTGAATTTAAAAAAGCCACGACTTCGATAATAACTTCTCAATCGAAGTTCCGCACTCCTCAACATAATTTCACGGAACTCATTGCCTTTTTGCAGATGGGCGATCTTCGACAGTTGCCTGTTACTGAACGCTTTGGCTCCGATGAACTTTACCCATCCAACCTTAAGCGGTGAGGCGAAAATTAAGAGGGTCAGAATCCAGTGCATATCCGCTTCAAGCGAAGTTTTTGTGCTCTTTCCACCTGCGTTTCACCGCTTTTTCGAGGCGGCTTCGACGAAAGCCCTGATCAACCTGCTGGAACTCTCGTCTCCCATCCGTTCGGCGTGCCAGAGAATGCCCAAGAAAAATCTGTGATCCGGAAGCTCGACCGCCTCTATGATTCCATCTTCAGCATAGGCTGAGGCTACCAACCTGTCGCCGAGTTTATTCGGTGCTTGATGGTGATGACTCCTGACCTCGATTTCATCCAATTGGACGATTCTGTGGAGGAGTGTGCCTACTTCGATTTTGACCATGTGATATGCGTCTTCTTTCCCATTTGTGTGCGCAAGCATGGTGATGTCTGGAAGATGCTGATGAAGTGTGCCGCCCAACGAGATGTTCATAATCTGCATTCCTCGACATATTCCGAGCACAGGGATGCCAAGTTTTAACGCCTGACGCACAAGGTAGATCTCAAGCATATCCCTTTCGGCCAATATGTTGGTCGATTTAGTATTGTCCTCGCCGTATCTGCTTGGATCGATGTCGCCGCCGCCCGTTATCAGGATGCCGTCCAATTCATCGAGATTTACTTGGAACTCCGGCACTATCGGCACGGGCGACCCCTCGGCCGATTCCACCCAACTGAAGTAATTCAGATATTTTTGTTCACGAAGTGCGAATGGGTTCGGCAGGGAGACTCCGATTGAGGGCTTACTCATGGCCGTCACTCACTTCCGCTTTGAAAACCGATCTTTTTGGTGTCAGCTCCTTGAATTTTAATCTCGCCGAAGCGGGACTCATACTTTTTGAGGTTGTCCTCAAGTGCTTTGAGGAGCATCTTGGCGTGCTGTGGCGTCATGATTATGCGGCTCATAACCTTAGCTTTAGATAGCCCGGGCATTACCCTCGCAAAATCCAACACAAATTCAGAAGCCGTGTGGTAGATCATCACAAAGTTCGAATAAGTCCCTATCCCTTTATCCTTTTCAACTTCAACTTCCAAAGGTTTTCCATTCGGCATTTTTCCTTCCTCCTATTTGAATTTTTTGGATTTTCCATCGCAAAAAGTCCGATATGTGTGTCGAAAAACTGGGTTTATCAAAAATGGAATTTTTGCACAATTAAGAACGGTGGCGAAGCGTTTTTATACGAACAAAACCGGTCTTTCAACAAACAAATGATTCAAAATTCTAACTCAAATTCTATACCTGCACCAAATCCGCCGAATCTGTCGCGCTCTCCATAGACTGCAAGTCCCTTTTTGACGAAGTATTTGACTTGAAATGTGTATCGTTCTACCGATTTCGGGTCGTAACTGTAACGGATGGTCATGTTTTTCGACGGCCTGAACCCTATTGTGAAGCTCGTGTAATTTCCCTGCCAAGGATCCAGTTGGAGCGAAAGTTCTGAAATACTAATGCCGTATGAAGCCAAAATGCGTCTGAGTTCCCTTGAAAATACCCCTTCCGCAAGGGTAAGGGCGCGCTGTCGGAGCAGATCGACATCGCTTGGCGCAAGTTGAAGCTCGGAAAACGGTTTTCCAAAAGCGATGAGCGAGATTATGTCCAACTTGTCCATAGGCGGTTCAGAGAACAAGTTTATTTCCGGATGTTTGAATGTTCCTAAAACGACAACTGTTACGAGCACTGTGTCGCAGACAAGGCCCTCAGCCTTTATGTAAATGTCAGGATTGAACTCCTTGCCACCTGTCAGAAGTATCTTGCCCTCAACGATGTCGAATGTCCGATCCAAGTAGTAGAATTTTCCGGAAAGAGCATTGAGTTCGCCGACCACGACCGTGTGAACCTCATCCTCCTTCGACATCACGATGTCGAGCGCAAGTTCCATCTCAAAGCTCGGATTGTAAACGAAGATGTTCCGTTTACCCGTTAGGTGGAACCTGTATCGGATGGGCGACGGGTGCGGCCGAGCGGAGCGTGTCCCGAACGGCATGTTTATGTAAGCCTCTTCAAAAGCTATGTCTCCGGTGATGAAAAGGTGCGGCACTTCGCCCTTGATCTGGATTGTGCCGTCACCGACAGCCATCATGTCAGGTGAGGGATAGAGAGGGAAGTCTTTGATTTCCATTGAGATGTCGGTTATAACCTTTCCATTTTCCACATAGGCCAAGCCTTTTGCGGTCAGGAATCCCTTGCTCGACTTCCCTGACATTGTGTCTATGTAAAAAGTGTCGCCCGAAAGCGTTATATCGACGTGAAAATCCGTCAAAGGCGAATTCGTCGGCAAAAACACGGCCTCCTTTGACTCTAAGGAGACCCAACCTGTCATGCGAGGCATAGGCTCAAGCCCTTCGACCTGAACCGAAAGCCTGACAAATCCATCGCCAAGAACGAGAAATTCATCAACAAAAGGTTTTACAATGTCGATCGCAAAACTGTCGGACACGACCGAAAATCGAAATGGTTCTTTGATTCGAGACAGGCGAAACGGCATGAAACTGAAGTCGATCGGTATCTCACCTGTGGCCTTGAATGTGGCGCCATCGCCGACCGTGAAGTCGTGGACCAAGAGGAGTCCGGTCGAATAAGACACTGCCGCACTTATGGTTTTACCTTCAAACGGCCTGAGCGCACCGTCCGCCACCTGTTCCACAAAGCCACGCTCAAAATCGATCGACTTGAATGTCCCAGAGAGGTTGACGATCGGGTCATCGATGTTCCCCTCCACCTGAAGGTTAAACTGGTCGAGGATACCATTGAAAGGAAGGAGTGCGGCGGTTCTGAACGCCGAAAAGTCTATGTGTTCGGCTGCGGCTGACAAATGGATCTTTTTTTCTTTCAAAGAGAACCCGAAGGAAAAGACCCCGTCAAAAAGCCTTGAATTCGGCAGTTCGGCATAGACCGAATCACCGACAACATCGACGGTTAACGGGAACGAATCGCTAAAACTCAGATTGTGGATGTGGAACGCCATGTGCCTCAACGACAATCGCTTTAAGTCTTTAAAACTGCTCCATGTCCCTTCCAAACGCAGGGAATCGGCCTGTCGGTGCGCCACGAACACAAAATCGTTGGTGTCAAGTCCGACATCGGAACGGAGTTTCACCCAGTCGAGTCGGGTCGGAATGCGTTCAATCCCTTCTGCCACGAGCGTAAGTTTTGCTGAATCCAGTGTGAAGGAAGCGTGTTCGACGGCCAACCTCGGAGTTCTGACCGATTTGACCTCGCCGTCGGCGGTTAACGACCTGATACTGCGGCCTTTGCCGTAGATCATGCCTGAAACCGCAACCGTCCCGTAGGACATCTTATGGATGCTGTTGAGTTCAAGCTGTTCGATTTTGAAAGCGAATTCATAGGAGAGCGTGCGAATGTCTATGCTGCCCGAAGCAACAGCCATGAGTTGGGGATCCTTTACCCTTAGTTTGGTGATATGCAAAACCCGCTGGTCAACGACATCAAAACTTCCCCGAATGTTTGAGAAAACGAAGTCTTTAAATCTCAATTTGAAGATGTCCACTTCCGATTGGAACCTATCCGGTGTCCCCCAGACCCTTCCCTGCCCTCTCAAAACGCCATCGCCCCTCAAATTCAGGTCAAATTTGTGCGTCGATAGATCGAAAGTTCCGCTTATATGAGCAAATTGTTCGTATGCCAAGAGTTTGAGAGAATCCAGGACGAGCACATCGTCGGGGGTAACACGTCCATGTCCATAGATCCAATCGAACTGCCTATCCTTTAGCTCCACATTCTGAACAAGGAACTCGAAGACACGGTTTGAGGGTTCAACTGATGTTCTCCCGCGTTCCACTGTAACATCTTGAAACTTCAACCCTTCCATCTCAGCGACGATCTCATCGTTTTGGAAATGCACCGTCAATTTTGAGACACGATTGCCTTCTGCGGATGAGAGATTTGTGACCACCAATCTGCTGTCGTTTATCAAGATGTCAAATTTTATGTGGGAGAAAGCTTTTTGCTTAGCCTCTAATTTGGGGATGGAGACTGCGAATTTTCCGATGAGTTTTCCTGCCAGCGATGACAAACTTCCGTCTATATCGCCGATTTGGACGGAAACTTGGTCTTTATATCTGAGCTTACCATTTTTGACATGAATTTTTTGGAGATCGAACGATCGACCGCCTTTTGCCCCGCCTTTTTTGAGGTGTATCTTCGAGATGTCTATGAAAAAACCTGAGAGATAGATGGACGAGACTGTCCCTTTGAAAATGCTTGGAATCAAGTAACTTATCCGTAAGGTGTCGGCCTGAAAGACCTCCCCTGCACGGAATTTTGTGAATTCAAAGCCCTTGAGGATGTTAAATCGATAGGACTGATAGGAGACGGGAGCACCAAGCGCCTCTCCTATCTTTTTGGGAATCTCGTTTTTGATCTTGAGATAAGAGACAATGAGAATTGTAAGAACGAAAACGGCAATAGAGGCGGTGATTTTCAGGGTTCGAGACATGAATTTTCATTCATACAACTTTTTGGACTTTTCTCAAGCATTTTGTGCACACCTTTACGCGGACCTTTTTGCCGTTTTTCATGATTGTTATCTTGTGGAGATTGGGCTTCCATTTCCTTTTAGTGAGATTATGAGCATGGCTCACTCTATGGCCGAACATGACGCCTTTTCCACAAATATCACACCGTGCTGCCATTTTCCCGCCTCCTTTTGGTTTATCTGGGGTCTCAAAAATGGGCGTTAAGTATAAAAACCGTGCTGAGGGGTGTCAAATTTATTTTGAAATCCCGGGGGCAAAAACATTTTGGAATCGCCCTTAACTCCGGGCACGCTGATCACTCTCCGCATCCGGCCAGCAAAATTCGTAAAATGAA